>Ga0190359_1001576_pt1 | contig 14250 bp, 7 predicted proteins | sample 48721823_MG_FD_161269 | JGI IMG/M metagenome (GOLD analysis project Ga0190359, IMG submission 161269) | Hydrothermal vent microbial mat bacterial communities from Southern Trench, Guaymas Basin, Mexico - 4872-18-2-3_MG | ecosystem: Environmental > Aquatic > Marine > Hydrothermal vents > Microbial... | reverse complement strand
CAGAGGTAACACGAATCAAAAACAATTATGCAAGAATTCAGGTAATAGATAATGGTCCACAGGTTCCTCTGAGGAAGGGTGATCTTGCAGTAATGATGGGAGATATTAATGAATTGACGGGTGGTTTTGCATCGAATGGCAAAGGAATAGAGAGTTCGAATTACAGAAGATATCATGATGAATTTAAGTTAATATATCTCGGACCATCCGCCGTGTTTTTCTCGCCCCTTGGAGATATGAAGGAATTCTATGAGACTCAACTTGGGTATGGTGGTATATTTGGAGTAAGGTTCAGACCAGAACTGGATGTGTCGTTAAGGTTTTCTTATATTGTTAAAAATGGCGAGTGGTCGATCTGGAACATACAGCTTCTGGCAAGAAGGTACTATTCAAACGTTTTACTATTTGATTTTGGTTATGGAATACTCTATCCTCAGGGTTGTGGTGTAGGCGGCTCGAATTTTGGTGGAAGCATCCGTCTCGGCTTCCTTGGAGGTCTTGGCGTTTCGTTTCCTGTTGCATTTAAAACACGCTTTGAAATAGGAGGCCTATTTCACTACTATCCCGATTTTGGTAATGGTTCAGGAACATTTCTGACTTTTCAGGGCCGACTCGTATTGTAGACTGCAGATCGCCAATTTAACTCATCACGTTTATTAACTTCTATAGATCAAAAATGCCTTAGATTTTTTTTAAGGCATTTTTATTTGTTTTCGTTTATGTAACAATAGGAACTATAAGGTCGTATATAGATTGACTTAACGATTCATTCGAAAAATTCAGAGGAGTAGAGTAATGAAGAAGTCCAGGAGAAGATTTCTATTTATAATCATACCTCTAATTTTAATAATCGGTTTTATTGCGCTGCTGAGCAGAGGAGGAAAGAGTAAAGATATTGATACCGTCAAGGTAGAGAAGAGGGTGATAGTAAAAAAGGCACTGGCAGTTGGTTCCATAGAGCCGATGAAAGAGATAGCTGTAAAATCAAAAATTTCGGGAGTCGTTGGAAAGCTTTTTGCTGATGTAGGAGAGTTTGTTCATGAAGGCGATATTTTATTGGAAGTCAGACCAAATCCCACACCTCTTGAGATTGTTCAAACAAAACGTAATGTAGAAAAACAGCGGATAATATTGGAGACTCTGAGGCATCAACTCAAGCGGAATATGGAACTTAAAGAAAAAAAGCTAATTTCTGATCATGATTTTGAGTTACTCAAGAGAGATTATGAGGAGGCAGAGCTTAACTATAAACAGGCCTTAGAACAACTTGAGCTTATCGAAACGGGAAAGGTAAGGATAGCAGATAAGGATATAGAAACGGTTGTCAAATCACCAATCACGGGATATGTGCTGGAAAAATCTGTAAATGAGGGTGACCCTGTTGTTCCACTTACTTCATACCAGGCAGGTACAGAATTGATGAGAATTGCAGATATGCGAAAGCTCATATTTAAGGGTACGGTTGACGAGATAGATGTCGGAAAGATCAGAGAAGGCATGAGAGCCGAACTGGATATCGGAGCCCTTCCTGATAAAAAGGTTACAGGGCATGTTTCTCTGATCTCTCTTAAGGCAAAGAGAGAAGGTAACAGAACGGTTTTCCCTATTGAGATTATTATAGATGAGACTATGGATGCTGTACTAAGGGCAGGATTTTCTGCCAATGCAAATATAATAATCGAAAAAAGTGATAGTGTACTGTCCATACCAGAACGGGTAGTGACTTTTCGGAATGATTCTGCCTTTGTGAGAGTCCCTGTTGAAGGAGGTGAATTTGATGAGAAATATATCGTTACAGGAATAAGTGATGCTATATATATCGAAGTTGTCTCAGGTCTTAAGGAAGGGGATGTTGTGCTGGAAAAGGAGGTAAAAGAGATTAAATAATACGAGATCTAATTATGAGGATTGCAGTAGTAATAAAGAGTTTTATTAGCGATCTTATGTCGCAGAAGCTGAGGACCTTTTTAACAATCTTCGGAATCATATGGGGCACGGTGGCGATTGTCGTTCTTCTTGCATTTGGAAATGGATTCCAGAAACAGACAATGAAGACCATGAATGGAATTGGTGAGAGCATCATTTTAGTTTTTCCAGGTCAAACAGCAAAGCCTTATAAAGGATATGGAATCAATCGATGGATCAGGTTCACAGAGGATGATGTGGAACTCATCAGGAAAAAGATCAATCTCATCAAATACATAAGCCCTGAATATTCAACATGGGATGACCCGGTGAGAGTGGGTACAAAGGTAAGATATGTCAATATAACAGGAATAATTCCTGAATTTGGGGAGATGCGAAATATTTTCCCTGACAAGGGTGGAAGGTTTATAGACGAGCTCGATTTAAAATTGAAGAGGCGTGTGGTTTTCCTGGGCAATGATCTTGCCGACTTTCTTTTTGAATCTGAAGATCCGATAGGCAAGTATGTATACATTGGAGAAACACCATTTATTGTAATAGGTGTAATGAAATACAAGGAACAGGATTCTTCTTATAATTCAAGAGATAAGGACAGGGCATTTATTCCAGCATCTACATTTTCTTCTATATTCGGACACCATTTTATAAACAACATGGTAGTAAAACCGCTGCATCCTGTTATGAATAGCAGGGTAATAGATCTTATTTATAAAGTGCTGGGAGAGAAGTATGTATTTGATCCAACAGACAAAGAGGCGCTTTTTATCTGGGATACTACCGAATTTCAGAAGATGGTTCACTACATATTTTTGGGAATGAATATTTTTATGGGAATCATAGGAGCATTTACACTTACAGTGGGTGGCATTGGGGTTGCAAATATAATGTATGTAGTTGTTCAGGAGAGGACCAGAGAGATCGGGATTAAGAGATCTGTTGGTGCAAAGAGAAGCAATATCATGTGTCAATTTTTTTTGGAAACCTTTTTTATCATAGGTATAGGAGCATTTATTGGTCTTGTTATTTCACTGCTTATACTAATGTTTATCTCAATTCTTCCCATCGATGAGTTTGTAGGCACGCCTCAGATTTCTTTATGGGTTGTAGGTGCAGCAGTCTCTGTGCTGGCTGCAATAGGATTTATTGCTGGATATTTCCCTGCACGAAGGGCAGCAAATCTTCATGTTATTGATTGCCTTCGTTATTAAGGATTTTTATGGGGAGTCTTGATTCATGGTTTTCTGGATATTGTTAGATGATTTTTTACACGATCTTAAGAATCAAAAGACGAGAGTCTTTTTAACAACATTTGCAGTGACATGGGGAACTATCTCAATTGTATTGATGCTTGCCTTTGGAAGAGGGTTCAAGAATAGGATCGTATCTGCAATGGCCAATGCAGGCAATCAGATAATCAGAGTATATGGAGGCCAGACAAGCATCGAATATCAGGGTCTGCCAGTAGGACGTGAAATTAATCTCATAAAAGAAGATGCATATTTGCTTCTTCAAGCAATTCCACAGATTCAGGAAGTATCCCCCAGTTACGGCCGAGGCAGTGTGCGCCTGAGGGCAGGAGAGAATAGTGCATCTACATATTGCGAAGGGGTCTATCCAAATTTTGAATTTCTAAGAACCATGTATCCCCAGAAGGGAGGTAGATTCCTCAACGATCAGGATATTGTTGAAAAGAGGAGAGTGATCTTTCTTGGTTCAGTAATAGCAGAGCAACTATTTGGCAGGAAAGATCCTGTGGGAGAGATCGTAACAATGGATGGTGTGCCATTTAGAGTTGTTGGAGTAATGCAAAAGAAACTTCAGCTCGGAATGAGTAACGGTCCTGATGATGAGCGTGCAATCATACCATTCACAACATTTGAGACGATCTATCCACGGAGATATCTTCGTATGATTACAGTACGTCCTAACAAATTGACAGATGCAGAACTCATCAAGTCTGAAATATACAGGGTGCTTGGCAGAAAATATCGTTTTGATCCTGAGGATAAGAATGCCATTTTGTACTGGGATTTTGTAGAAAACCTTAAGGAGATGAATAAGGTTTTTACAGGGATAGAAATATTTTTAGGTGTTATAGGAGGTCTGACACTTCTTGTTGCAGGTGTTGGAATTGCCAACATAATGTATGTTGTTGTTAAAGAGCGCACAAGAGAAATAGGAATTAAGATCGCTGTTGGTGCAAAACCCAGACACATAATATATCAATTTATTTTTGAGTCTTTGTTAATAGCGATAATCGGTGGTCTGATTGGAATAGTGGTTTCATATTTTATTATTAAAATATTTGGAATGATACCCGTACAGAGTGAGAGTATGGCTTATCTTGGAAGGCCCGTGTTTTCGAGAACAGTAATGATCACAACTGCTCTTATTCTTGGTACGATCGGAGTATTTGCAGGGGTCTTTCCTGCCAGGAGAGCGGCACGTCTGGATCCTGTGGAAAGCCTCCGATATGAATAGATTTATTTATCTATATTCATTTAGAATCTGATTTTATGAATTTGTTATATAAGGCCAGAGCCGCAATTGTAAAAAGACCTATAGAGCTGAAGATCAGCCAGAGCGTCCTGGGTTGATTAAGCCCGTCAACAAAATGGACATAGAGTTTTGCCCCAACAATACCTGCTACTGAGCTGCCGAAGACTCCATATAGAAATACATAACCCATATACATGGCTTTTTTATCTTTTGGTGCAACAAGGCCTATATAGCTGTAAAATTTTGGATGTGCCGTCATCTCTCCTATGGAGAAGATGGCAATTCCTGCCAGAAATATCCATATATTTGTATTTATAGCAAGTATGGCCATACCAAGTGTGCCCAAACCTATACCAAACATCATTGTAGGAAGCGGTTTTCTGTTTTTGACAATCGTTGAGATCAATATCTGAAGCAGTATTATTGTTCCAGCATTGATTACAGTGACATGTTCTACATCGAAAAACCAGTTAGCGTTTATTCCAAATAGTCCCAGAAATTTGTTTATTGTGTGATTGAGTGATGAGGCATCTACATATGCTTTGACATACCACAATACCGAATCAAACATCTGAAAATAGAGGACCCAGAATCCAGAATAAAGAACGATCATGAGAAGGAATTTAGCATGGCTTATAAATTTTCCAGGGTCTGATTTGTCTATAATGAAGAGGGAACTCGCCGTAAGATAGATAACAGAAGCAATTATTCTTCCAAGAATATTCAGACCAGGTATTAGCCATAGTGAAGCCCCAATTGCAAGCGTTATCAGGAATGGAATAATAAGATTTGTACTGGCCTTTCCTTCTTTTCTTTCTCCTGCTGTCGAGAAACTTACTATTCCGAGAGCTATCGCTATAAGTGCAACAACAAAGAGATTAAAAAATGATCTTGCGGTTGTTGATTGATATAGTCTCTCACAATCCTTCATTGTAAGGCCGGATAGGATCGGTATATGGTGAAGTGTGGTCAGAAGTCTTTGTTTATATTCATCGAAATTGGTTCCACTTTTCAGTATCACACCGTAATGTGCATCATCTAATTTTTCGATTCCAAAATCGGTCTTAATGAGACTGCTCTGGCTGAACCGGACTATTAATTTTTTATCGGAAAAGTTTATCCATTTGCGTAGATCAGACTCAGAGGTTTTCTCAAAACCAGGAATAGATTTTATCCTTGTAAGAATCTCGGATGAAAACTGGTCGAGATATTCAGGCTTGAAGATAGTGAGATCAAATCTTGTTGAATCGTCTTTTCCCCTTTCGATTTTATAATTATCTTTACCGAGCATATTTCTATTTACATTAAAAATCAATGTTGAATTTTTTCCTGCTATGCCAAATCTTGAAAATTTATCAAGAGTAGGTTTTTTATTTATATACTGGAATAGCGAATATCCTAAAAGTGCCATCAGAATCACACACCAGATGAGTTTTCTGGATATAGATTTTTTCATTTGATAATAGAGCAGTACAATAGGAGAGTATATGATTTCAAAACCATTTGCTATTGTCTGAACCAGATTTGTCTGTTCACGTTTTTTGATCCTTTCCATTTTTGCAGGGTCTTTGAAAAAGAGAATTGTTGGTATGAGCATGGATGCAGTACATATTGCGGATGCTATTATTACGTATGTAGGATTCATTGCTTTAAGAAATGGGACGAGGAATAGGGGGAACAGGAACGCTCCTATGTTGATCGACCAGTAGTAGATTCCAAATCCAAGTGTGCTGTTTTTTCTGTCAGTTACTTTTGCTATTACACCTGTTATAAGAGGTTTGAATATGCCAGCACCGAAACCCATGATTACCAGGGCAGCAAAGACAGTCCCGTATGATGTTGCCTGACTTGTGAGAAAATAACCTCCACCTAAAAGGGAGAATGCAACCATAAGCAGTCTTCTATATCCGAACCGGTCTGCCAGAGCTCCAGAGATTATTGGAAGAAAATATAGAAGCGGTTGAATAACACTCTTTATAATGCCGACATTTTCCTTAGGAAAATGCAACACATCTACAAAATAGACAGAGATAAAGCTCATCATCCCGTAATAGGAGCCCCTCTCGAAGAACTCAAACATGACAACAAGCCAGAAAAGATTTGGAAATGAGCCAAATCCGATATTCTTTTTAATCTTTTCTTTCATCCCTTTTTCTCTCCTATTTATTTTTTTACAAGATAAAATAAATTTTGATAAATTGCCACCTAAATTTCACTTGCTTTTTTTTATGGATTGCTTATATTACTTAAAAATACAATCCTGATTGTAAGAATCTTTTATTTTGTTTATAATAATAAGGAGTTAATAGATGGAAAAGAGATACAGATTGGTAGTGGTTTTATTTATAGCTGCCGTTATTGTGTCGTGTTCCATACCTTCGATGGTTTCCGTAAAGGTGCTCAAGCCTCCTGCAATAGATATGCCTGGAATAAAATCGATAGCAATAGTCGACTTTAAAGGCCCTGAGAGAGCCGGTTCGCAGATTGCAACACTTGTCCAGTCGATGTTAATAAAGACAGGTTATTATGACATTATGGAGAGAGATAAGATAAATGAAGTACTAAATGAACAAAAGTTCACCATGACCGGAGCAGTGGACCAGAATACGGCTGTTGAGATAGGTAAACTTCTTGGTGTAGATGCAATGATATTCGGTGAGGTATCTACATACGAGGTAGAGCCTGACAAGAAGATTACCAAAAAGGTCAAAGAGAGAAGGGGAACAGGCAAGTACCAGTGGGTTACTGTTAAAGATAAGAAGACAGGAAAGAAAAAGAAGGTAAAACGAGAGATTTATGAGGAGGTCTGGGTAGACAAGTCTTACTGGGTCAGAAAGGGTACGGTTGCAATTAATTTCAGAGTTGTTGATGTAGAGACAGGAAGGCTTCTTGCCGCTCACAGCGATTCAAAGAGCTATGACAGCAGAAACGAGAAGAGATCGTTTTTCGAGGTCCTGGCAGATGAACAGAAGGCACTCAAGCCAAAGGGAGAGATTTTAAATGATCTTTCCAAGTCGATCTGCAAGAGGTTTGTCAGGATGATAGCACCCTACTATGTTACAGAAAAGAGAACAATAGAACCAGGGTCAGGCAGCATAGGTGTTGGTGTAAGGTATGCAGAAAATGGTTTGTGGGAGGAGGCACTGGATGAGTGGAAGAGGGCCGTAGAAGAGACTCCAAAGCAGCCAGCTGCACACTATGACCTTGGTCTGGCATATGAAGTGCTGGGAATGTTAGATGAGGCTGAACAGGCATACAAGGCTGCTGTAAGGTTGAAACAGAAAACACTCTACATGAAGGCACTGGCAAGAGTCAGGAAGGCCATAGAGGATCAGGAGAAATTAAAAAAGCAGCTGGAGGAGAGAGATATTTAGCATTTAGGTAGACCGCCGGATATAATCCAAGAAATCCTCATTCTGCCCCTTTGGACATGTTAGTCTGAAGGGGCTTTTTATTTGTACTTGATTATTGATTAGGCATATTATTTGATAGATTAACATTAAATAAGAAAGCAAAGAGTCTCTTTTTCATTATAATTATTAAATTTAAGCCGTTGGATAAGATATTGAATATGTTCATGATTCGACAGGTTGTGTTTAAATATTTAACAAAAGGGAGGATTGCATCATGACTGGCGAAGAGATTAAAAAGATCCGCAAATCTTTGAACCTCACACAGGAGGAGTTTGCCCATCAACTCGGTGTAACACTCAGTACGGTTAATAGATGGGAAACCAAGAAGACCAGGGCAAGCAGACTGGCAAAAAGAGAGATAATGAGATTGGCAAAAGAGAATGGCATAATAAAAGAATAAAAAGCTTATTTACACCCGAAGGAGCTATAAGATGGACAAAAGGCGGATATTGGTAATTGAGGATGAGTCACTGGTTGCAGAGGAGATCAGAGTTGCATTAAAAAATTTTGGCTACGAGATAGTAGGTGTTGCCCGTACTGGCAAGGAGGCACTCAACCTGGCAAATGAGTTCAGTCCAGATCTTGCTCTGGTAGACATTAAACTAAGAGGAGATATGGATGGGATAGAGACAGCAGAGAAGCTGCGAAGCCAGTTTGGGATTCCCATTGTCTATCTAACAGTTCTGGTAGACCAGGATACGCTGGATAGGATAAAACAGACACAGCCCTTTGGTTTTATTGTCAAGCCTTTTGAAGAACGAGAATTGCGAGGTGTAATAGAGACTGCTTTATATAAAAGCAAGATGGAAACAAAGATCAGAGAAAGCGAACAGAAGTACAAAGAGACATCGGATTTTCTTGAATCGCTCTTCAACGCCATTCCAGATATGATCGGAATTCTTGATAAGCAATACAATGTATTAAGATACAACAAGGCAGGATACGAATTTCTAAATTTGAAACCAGACCAGGTTCATGGAAAGAAGTGTTATCAATTGATCGGCAGGAAGACTCCCTGCAAGATGTGTGTCATATCTGAATGTATAAAGAAAGGAAAACCCGCCTATATTGAGAAGTATGTAGATGAGTTGGGTGTCTGGCTGGACGCGAGAGCCTATCCTCTGATGGATGAAGATGGATCTGTAGTCAGAGTGATAGAACACCTTCGAGATATTACAGAGCTTAAAGAGGCAGAGGAGAAGTTGAGGCTACTGTCTGTTGCTATAGAGCAGAGCACAGAAGGCATAGCTGTTTATGATCTCAAAGGAAATCTTTTGTTTGCCAACAAAACATTTGCAGGTATGCATGGTTATACTATTGATGAAATCATCGGCAGGAACTATTCAATGTTTTATACTCCTGAGCAGATGGAATCTGTCAGCGATGCAGATCGAAAAGTCAAGAAAGATGGCAAATTCAGGGGTGAAATCCGGCATTTAAGGAAAAATGGTACGACCTTCCCTGCAGAGATGAGCAGCTCTCTCATACTCGATGATTCGGGTACTCCTGTTGGCATCCTTGGTACTGTAAGAGATATCACCGAAAAAAAACGTGCTGAGAGTAGAATTCGGGAAAGCCAGGAAAAGTACAGATCTCTCATGGATTCTATGGACGATCCTGTATACCTGATGAATAAGGAGATGAAGTATCTATATGCAAGCTCAAAGCTTCTTTCGAGATACGGACTCAAAGAGGTGGATGTTCTAGGAAGAAAATATAGCGAGTTTCACTCAAAAGAGAAGACAAGAGAGTTTTCGAGAGAGCTCAATAAGGTTTTCAGAACCGGAAAGAGTGTTGTTTATAAACATGAAAGCGAAAGGGATGGAAGACACTTCATAAGAACTCTGAGTCCAATAAGAAACTCAAAGAGCGGAAAGGTAGATGCAGTAACCGTTGTATCAAAGGATATCACAGAATGGGTAAAGAAAGAACAGGAGGTGAAAGAGTCTGAGGCCAGCCTTTCGGCAGTTCTGGATAATACGGATGATCTGATAGTCTCTTTTGACAGAAAGGGAAGGATCGTAAAATACAACGAGTCGTATGCTGCTGTCATGAAGGAACTTTACAACATTGAAGTCAAACAAGGGATGAGATTGATCGAATTCATTCCTGAAAATGAACGCCAGTTGTGGATAAAAAAGAGCCGTCGTGTATTTCGTGGACAAAGATTTATTGAAGAGGTAAGATATAAAATAAAAGATAAGATCGAGCGGGTTTATGAAGTATCGTTCAATCCGATTCGTATTGAAGACAGGATAGTAGGTTCTTCACAGTTTGCCAGGGATATAACAGAGAGAAAGAGGGTAGAGCGAATACAGAATGTTCTATTAAAAATATCCAATGCGATCGGTCTTACACAGAACATAGACGAGCTGTTTGTCTCGATAAGAGAATATTTAGGTGAACTAATAGACACAACAAACTTTATGATGGCACTCTATGACCAGGAGAAGGACGAATTGAGCTCAATCTATAAGGTCGATCAGAAGGATAAATATAAGACATTCCCTCTGGGTAAGACTCTGACTGCATATGTAATAAGAAATGCAAAACCACTTCTAATAGATTGGGATGGTGTCAAGAGGCTGGAGAGGCTTGGGAAGGTAAAGACTGTTGGGACTCCTTCCAAGATATGGCTTGGTGTACCTCTAAAAATGGGTACAAGGGTAATAGGCGTGATGAGTGTTCAGAGTTATGATGATCCTGAGGCATATACACAAAAAGATGTCGAACTCATGGAGATTGTTTCCAATCATATAGCATTTGCTGTTGAGAAGAGACTAATTCAGGACAGACTGAAAGAGAGTGAGGAAAAGTACAGAACAGTTGTAGAGCAGAGTCATGATGCAATATATATCTACTGGAAAGACAGATTTAAATTTGTTAACGACAGGGTCTGCGAGATAACAGAATACAGCAAGGAAGAGCTCTATTCTATGAATGTGTGGGATGTAGTACATCCGGATGACAGGGAGAAGATAAAAGAGATTGGCAGGAGGCGCCAGATGGGTGAGGATGTACCGAACACATACGAGGCCCGCATAATAACAAAGAGTGGCAAGACAAAACATCTCGAATTTGCAATCAGCATGATTCCTTATGGCGGTGCAAAGGCGATATTGGGAAATGTCAGGGATATTACAGAAAGAAAGAAGGCAGAGAAAGAACTCTTACTTTCAGAGGAGAGCTACAGGAGCATTTTTGATAATGCTTCGGATGCAATTTATATTCAGGATAGAGATGGTCGTTTTCTGGACGTAAATCGCGGCGCAGTGGAGATGTATGGATATCCGAAAGAGTTTTTCATAGGAAAGACTCCAGAGGCGGTTTCTGCGCCTGGCAAGAACGATATGAAAAAGATCGCAGGATACATAAAGAGTGCCTTTGAAGGCAAACCTCAGAGATTTGAATTTTGGGGGAGAAGGAAAAATGGAGAGGTGTTCCCGAAGATCGTCCGTCTCAACAAGGGAGTCTATCTTGGTCAGGAAGTTGTGGTTGCATTTGCCATAGATATTACCGAGAGAAGAATGGTAGAGGATGCGATCAGGGACAGCGAGCAGCTGTTCCGCTCGGTTGCAGATCATTCTCATGATGGTATTTTGATAATTGGTGAAGACTACAGGTTTCAATATGTGAATGATGAACTTTGCAGAATACTTGCATATCCTCGTAAGGAGGTACTTGGAAAGGATTTTCGCATCTTTTTAGATGATGAGAGTCGGGAGCTTGTGGCAGACAGATATGTCAGAAGACAGAGGGGAGAGAAAATTCCCTCAAGGTATGAGTTCAATGTGGTTCGTAAGAGTGGCGAGAAGAGGCGTGTTGAGATAAGCTCGACAGTGATGGAGGATTCCAAGGGAAGGAAGAAGACAGTAGCACAGCTTCTTGATATAACCGAGAAAAAGAGGGCAGAGAGAGAACTAAGACACAGGATTGAGATGGAGATGCTTTTGAGCTCTATATCAACAAAGTTTATTGGTCTTTCTCACAAAGAGGTAGATCGAGGAATAAACTGGGCATTAAAGAGGATAGGTTTATTTGTTGGTGTGGACGAGATCTATTTACTCAGATTTTCGGATGATGGAAAATCAATTGAAAATATCTACGAATGGAATGATAGTGGTACTGAATCAATAAAATCTATTATAAACGGTGGGTCTCTGGATCAATACAGGTGGTTCAAGGATAAGATAAAGAGCTTCGAAATGATACATATTGCAGATATAGAAGATCTTCCTCCAGAGGCTGTTAATGAGAGGAGGATTGTAAGAGAGTTGTCTGTCAAATCGTTTATTGTGGTGCCGCTGGTATATGAGGAGTCTGTCATCGGGGTTCTGGGATTGAATTCAGTAAGGGAACAGAAAAAGTGGTCAAGGGAGGATAATGTCATAATAAGGGCGTTTGGAGATATGTTTACAACGACTCTAATCAGGAAGAGGGCAGAGGAACAGATTGAGAAGGATTTGAAGGAAAAGGAGCTGCTGTTGAAGGAGATACACCACAGGGTTAAGAATAATATGCAGATAATATCGAGTCTTCTCAGCCTTCAGTCGAGATATATAAAGGATAAGGATGCACTAGAGATGATTGAAGACAGCCGCAATAGAGTAAGGTCTATGGCGCTTGTTCATGAGAGGCTTTATAGAAGGGGTGACTTTTCAAGCATAGATGTTACAGGATATATTGATTCACTTGTAAGAGAACTATTTAAAAATTATCACATCGATACTGGTAAGATAAAATTTGAAATAGATGTTGAGGATGTGAAGCTCGATATCGATCGTGCAATTCCATGTGGTCTGGTAGTTAACGAGCTGGTTTCCAATGCATTAAAGCATGCATTTCCAAAAGGATGGAAGAGAAAGGGTGAGGTTTTGGTAAAGTTTTATAGAAAAAAGAGCAGTGAGTATGAGCTTGTTGTTAGAGACAATGGAAAGGGAATGCCCGAAGGATTTGACATAGAGGGAAGCGATTCTCTCGGCCTTCATTTGGTACATATAATAACAGAAGATCAACTGGATGGAAGGATAGAGGTGAATGTGAAAGATGGGACAGAGTTTAAGATACAATTTGGCAGGAGAAAAAAAGGAGTTTGAATGAAAGTCTGGATTTGCCGTTTTATTTTAATTATCTGTATGCTCGCATCAGGGGTAGTCTCTGGCCAGAGAAGGATTAAGGCCAAAGAGCTGTTTATGATGACGATTGAAGAACTGATGAACCTGAACGTAACAGGTGTAAGCAGATATGGAGAACCCATTTCCAGTGCACCTGCCAGTATTGTCGTAATTACAGAGCAGCAGATAATTGAAAGAGGATATGAAGATCTGTCGGATCTGCTGCGTGACATACCGGGAATCGACATTGTAGAGAATGCCCGTGGATTTGGAGAATTCTATACAATAAGGGGGATTGAAGGCAACGACAGGTTCTTGGTACTGATCGATGGAGAGAAGATAAATCCTGTGAGCGGTACTTTTGTGTCTATAGGCAATTCAATATCCGTAAGGTTTGCAAAGCGGATAGAGGTAATCTTTGGTCCTGCTTCTGCCATTTATGGAGCAGATGGATTTTCAGGGATAATAAATATAGTCTCCAAGGATGTGGATAGCAAACCATCTCTAACTTCACGCCTGAGTTATGGAAGCATGAGGAGCAGAGATCTTCTTACAGAGGGAGGAGTGAAGATAGGCAGTGATTTTTCCCTTTATGGATTGGTGAGATTCTTTAATTCCGATGGACCAAACTTCATGGGCTTAGATTCTGTCTATAATATCATTAAAAGTTATCCACCACCTGCAAGGAAAAAATTTGAGCAACCGATACATGATCACACAATATTTCTGAAAGCAAGATGGAGAGATCTTTCACTTTCATATTTTCGGCAGAGATTTGATGAGGGTAATTCGCTCGGTCTTCCTCCGGACAGCTACATATACAACAAAGAGGCTCGCTGGAAATATACGACAGATCTAGTTCAGACACACTTCAGAAAAAAGTTTGGACTCTCAAATCTTCTGAGCATCGATTTAGCATATATCCAGAGAGTGCAGGATCCTGAGACACGCTTTTATAAATGGAAGAGTGCTCTAAATTTTAATGATATATACAGCCAGTATATGACTGGAAGGGATAGAACCTTCAGGGCAGTTATTGGATATAGTAGCAGACTTTTTAATGAATCGAACATAATAACAGCAGTAGAGTATGAAGATACAAGGAGCATACCGCCTTATGCAAATGATCAGGTTCTTGGGAATTCATATAAGTATGAAGGAGAGAATGCAAAAAAGATTGATCGTGCACTGACAATAAGAGAGAGAAGATACGGGTGTTTTGCACAGATCGAATATGATCTATCAGAGAAGATTGATATTGTGCTTGGAGGGAGGTACGACTATTCTACCCGATATAA
>Ga0190359_1001575_pt1 | contig 14251 bp, 12 predicted proteins | sample 48721823_MG_FD_161269 | JGI IMG/M metagenome (GOLD analysis project Ga0190359, IMG submission 161269) | Hydrothermal vent microbial mat bacterial communities from Southern Trench, Guaymas Basin, Mexico - 4872-18-2-3_MG | ecosystem: Environmental > Aquatic > Marine > Hydrothermal vents >... | reverse complement strand
TTGAGAAACCATTAAACGTTATAACTGGTACATCCTTTGCAAGTGTAGCTGTAGCTGTTTGTTTTTCATCAAATACCATGTCATCATATATTTCATCTGATATAACAGGTATATTATTCTCACCAGCTATGTCTATAATCTCCTTTACAATTTTTTTTGAGTAGAGTGCACCTGTTGGATTGTTAGGATTGATTAGAACAATTCCTTTTGTTTTGTTATTTACTTTTTTTCTGATGTCATCCACATCTGGCTGCCAGTGTTCTTCTTCAACACATTTATATGGAATCGGTTCTGCGCCGTCAAAACGAGTAATAAGAGTATATTGAGGATATGTTGGACCAGGTATCAGCAGTTCATCATGTGGATCTAAAGATGCGTTTAGAAGAATCTGAAGCCCCTCTGTGACACCGGATGTTACACATACATCATCTAAACCGTACTCCACATTGTTCCTTCGTTTTTCTCGTTCTATGATTGCTTCTCTAAGTTCTGTTACACCTTCAGAAGGGGAATACCCATTGAAATTCTTCAAAGATGCTTCGTACAATGCATCTTTCATATGTTGAGGTGTATCAAAATCATATTTGTTAGGATCACCAATGTTCAAATGAAGCACTTTCACTCCTTTTTTTTCTAGTTTTCTAGCTGGAACAACTACTTCACGTATAGCATAGTTTACCCCTTGTGAACGCTCCGATGGTTTAATCATATATATCAGTAAGAGCCGATATCTAAAAGAATAATAAATACTTGATGGTATCTGATCTGGTGAATAGGGGCTTAATCCTCACGGATTAAACATTTGAATTTGTTTTCTTCTGGAAGATATCTAACGTTTTCATATACTAGAAAAGGTGAGCCGTTTTTCTTTTTGAAAATAGTTTTGTAGCTTATAGCTCCGTGTTTTTTTACCTCGTTGATTTTTTTGATTATTGATTCTTTTGATTCAAGAGCATCAAAATCAGATAAATTCAAATGAAGGAACTCATCTTTTGAGTATCCTAATTTTTTGTAGAAACTCTTATCACATTCAAGGATGTTTGCATTTTCATCAATGGTAAAAAAGGAATCAAATTCTATTTCTGATAAGGGTTTTTCTGCAGCAGGAGTCCATATTTTATCAGAGAATGTTTTTTCTTCAAAGATTTCATCTTTTTTAACGCCTACTTTCATGACAGCTAGTTTTAAGCTTGCCATAATTCTATCTAAAGATTCGGTTAGCTTGTTTATTTCATATATTTCACTTTTTTCTAAGTTTACATCAAGTTTTCCTTTTGATATTTCGTCTATGATTTTAGTTAGTCTCTCAATTGATCTAGATATAAAATATGCTATAATGAAAGAAACTATAATAGTTACTAGAAGAATCAAACCAATTAACATTAAAGATGTTGATTTGAAACCATTTATCCCACTGATTATACCAACAGGAATCATTGAGATAGCTATGCACATTAATATAAGAAGTGTTCTTAATCTCGTTTTGATACCCCCAATTCACTAAATTCATTATTAATTATGTCACTATTATTTTTCTTTTCATCATTTTCAAAGTTATAAATTTTGTTAATTCTTTCTTTGAAATCATCAGCACGGTCAGGTGTGATAATGTACTGCTGGGTTAAATCATCGATATATGAGAGGATGTCTTCTTTGTTAATTGCATTTCTGTTTTTTAACTCATCAAATTCAAAGCTACCAAGTGGTCCTAACATTGTTTGGAATTCCTCACGGATCTTTTTTTCGATTATTTTTTTCTGAGAGAACAATACTTTTATGGGTTTTATGTCTCTAACAGGTTCAAGTGGTATTGTGAAACAAAAATTACTGCCTTTGCCAAGTTTACTTTCAACCCATATTTTTCCATTTTGAGATTCAACTATTCCTCTGCAGATTGCAAGACCTAAACCAGTTCCCCCATATTTTCTACGTGAATGTTTTTCAACTTGATAAAATGGTTCAAAAATTCTTATTTGATCATCAGATGATATTCCTTTTCCATAGTCTTTAACACTGAACAATATATCTTTTTCTCTTAGTTTTGCGCTTATTTCTATTTTGCTGTTTCCCTCTGAAAACTTTATAGCATTATTGATCAGGTTTCGCAGTACCTGACTTATCCTATCAGGGTCAGCTTCAATTATTGGGAGTTTGTCATATTTTAATACTAGTTTTATGTTTTTTTCTTTTGCAAAGCCTTCCATGAATTTTACTGTCTCAGATAGTGTTTCAGTTATATCTATTTCTCTGAAGTTAAACTTTAGTCGTGCTGCTTCGATTCGTGATATCTCTAAGAAATCCATTATGATGTTGTCAAGTCTGTCTGTGTTCCTTATAATTATCTCCAGGCTTTCTTTTTGTTTTTTATTAAGCTTCCCGAAGTATCCTTGTTCAAGCATTTGAAGTTGGGCTTTCATTGGTGTGATGGGGCTTCTAAGCTCATGAGATGTTATACTGAGGAATTCTGTTTTTGCATCGTCTATCTCTCGTCTTTCTTCCTCCAGTTTTGCTAATGCTTCTGTTGTATGGTTAAAGGCTCGTCCTAGTTCTTCGATCTCATCTCCTGTTTTTATGTTTAATCTGATATTGTAGTTTCCTTTTTCAACTTGTTTTGTTGCATGATACAGTTGTTTAATAGGTTTTGAGATTGACCTAGATACAAGGTATCCTATGAATCCTGTATCTATAGCTATTAGTGTTATTATCATTAGGGCAACTGTTCTCATGAGATTAGTCTGTTGATAGGGTATCGTATCGGGTAATGAGGAAACGGTGAGATTATAGAAGTAGAATATTCCAGCAGATGGAGCAAGTAGTCCAACTATAAGAAAGAGTATAGTTAGTTTTCTGTTTATTTTTGATAAAAATATTTTTTTAATACTGAGTTTCTTTCTTTTCAATGAATGAGACCTCCTCCACCCTGCAGAGTTTTTTTATTGTAGATGAAGTTTTACTCTTTCAATTAAATCTGATACATTAAATGGTTTTTGTAAAAAATCTACTACATTATCTTGTGTAGTTAGTCCTTTTTTTCTTGCATCAGAGATTCTTACAACGCTCATAAAAGCTATTTTTATGTCTTTTATTTGTTTTATAACCTCGTCTACGGGTGTACCTGGCATCATGATATCTAATAATATTAAATCAGGTTTTTTTTCTTTGATTTTTCTGAGACAATCATCTCCATCTATTGCTTCTATTACGTCGTATCCGTTCATTTCTAGTATTATTCTTACACTTTCACGTACATCTGGTTCATCGTCAACTACTAGAATAGATTTTTTTGTGTTTTTCATTTTTTAAACCTTTTGTTAGAATATGTTTTTTTGGTATAAAGATTTCTGAAAAATAAGGGGAAAAAGATTTGTTTTTTAACAGGTTTTTTTGACATTTTTACAGTTTGGTATTCTGATGTTTTTAGTTTTTTACAGGTAATCTTTAAATAATATTCATGTCAAATGTTAACAAGAAACTTGAAATGGAAGAGGTGAAATAAAACGAGAGAATCACACAAAAAAACAATAAACTTCATCATATTTATTATAACAATCACAGTACTGTTTGCATCAGCAACACAAATACTTGGAGAGAAAACATTTCTAAACTCATTCGAAAAACCTGAGGATTATCTTCTTATAGAAGATAATGGGTCACTTATAGTGATACAAAAAACAAAACTACAGGAATCATCTCTTAAAAAAAGAGATATGGTATTATATTATGATGAACAAGGTTCAATAGAAATAGATGAAATACAAAAAATATCAGCAGTAGGATCTTTCAAAACATATTATTTAAACAACAAAACAAACAATAACAAACCCATTCTAACAAATCAAATAATAGGAAAAGTAATAATAAAAGTAGACAACAACATTTTAAACACGATATCGCTCAAAATCTGGGATCTTTCAATCCATTCATTAAATATAAAAGCATTTTTCTCAAACTAAACTATGCGAGACATGAATCAACATCCTCAGAGCTGCCACTATTAACTAATAAATCTTTTAACGCCTTATGATACTGTTTAGGATCAGCTTTTATCAGTTTTTCCACGTATTCTTTCAAAAACTCACCATACTCAATCTCAACAGAGGAATACTGCCATTTTTTATCTTCGGCTTTACCAAAAACCAATAAAAAAGCATACGCAATCGACCTTCCCTTCGGATTATCAGGTCTATTTTTAATCTCAGTTATTGCCTTTTTCTCACCAAAAGTACGATACGTCCTAGCTACATCATCAGCAAATTTAGCAAGAGGTGGTAGGTGCTTATATCTCGGAAGTTTTGACAATATCTCTCGTCTTTTTTTATAGTTAAAAACAGTCTCCAGAATCTCAGAAGGAGTACCATCCACAGAATAAAATTTCTCAGCCAGTTCTACATCATTAATGATTGATTTAAGAACTTCTAAACCATGATCATCCCAGAAACGCTCTAGTACCTTATTCGGGGAGGCATCGTTAAATATCACAGGTTCATCAACCATAGAAAGCAAAATTTGCAAACCTTTTTTCTCATGTTCGTTTGGCCCCAACGCATCTATAAAACCATTTAAATTAGTGCCAAATGATTTTCCGTCTAGAATAAAAACTTTCTCACCAGAGTCAATCAAACTCTGCTTCCTACTGGACATATTCTTTTTTATAAAATTCAAATCAGATAATTCACCAGACAAATACTTATCAATGTATATAGTCGATTCAGTTTGCTCTTTGATAACTTCACCGATTACTTCTATCTCAAAATCATCAGAAATATTTGGCTCTATCAGATACTTGGTAATATTATGAAGAGTATTATTTTTCGGTTCAGCACAATCCTCTGAAACAGCAAATATTATATCTCCTGATTTCCAATTAATTCTGATATAACTCCTACCAGAAAAACGCCTGTTTTTAACCATATCGGGTTTTAGATTACCACAAAAAGCAACATTATCCTTAAACCTAAACCCAAGTTTTTTAACTACGAAACTCTTGAATTCTTCAGGAGGATCAGCCTCAAGACCAGTCGAAACAAAACCCCCATCCCATGAATAAACATGTAGACGTTTTTTTAATACAACATCTTTAACACCTAGCAGTCTAAGAACAGGATCATCAAAATGTTGAACAGCTATCTGTTTCTCCTTGTCCGCTTTACCTCGCTGAGCATATGTAATGTCTCCCATTGGAGATTTACTAACACCAAGATAAGGTGCCTTACCTGAATTCGCAATAATAACCGCACCAGCTATAGCTGCTTCTAACCCTTTTTTATTAGATATCTTCTCAAGCTTTTTAGGATTATCAAAAAATCTACTAACACGCTCTATATTCTTCCTGATTTTACTAAAAACTTTCTCAGAAAATTTATCCTGATATTCAGGTAAAATAAGATACGGGTTCTTTTTTATTTTTTTAGCGTTTTCAACAAGTTTTTTCTCCATTGACTTTGAAGCTGTACGAGCAAATGTTCTCATCATACGTGGTTTTTTTACCATATTGATTTTACCCTTTATACCATAACTATATAAAAAACATTTTATAAACAGGAAACTGTTTCAAGAATAACCATAGATAACTGAGTGATTTCTATGAAAACACACATAGATAAAAATGAGGTTTATAAAATAATACTTTCTAGGCGGAGTATCAGAAGATTTCAGCAGAAAAAGATACCGATAAGTATCTTAAAAAAAATGGTTAATGCTGCACGTCTTGCACCTTCTGCTGCTAATCTACAACCCCTTGAGTTTTTTGTAGTAAATAAAAAAGAACTATGTTCTAAGGTTTTTGAAACTCTGGGGTGGGCTGGATACATCAAACCAAAATGGACACCAGCGACCAATGAGAAACCTATCGCATATATTATTATATTAGTCAAAAATCCTAACAAAAACCCATGGTATACTAGGGATGCCAGTATTGCAGCGGCATATATAACCATTGCTGCTGAAAGCGAAGGAATTGGCAGTTGCATACTCTGTAAAATAGATAAAGAGAAACTACAAAAAAATCTAGACATACCTAAGGATTACATAGTTGATTCTGTTATTGCACTTGGTTATCAAGCCGAGCATCCTGTTGTTGAAAAACTAGTTGATTCAGTTGAATATTGGAGAGATGAAAAAGGTGTTCTTCATGTACCAAAACGAAGTTTGAAGGATATAATTCATATAAACAGATTCTGAGAGATATATTAAAAAAATGGTAAGCAGATGAATAAAAATAAACGATTAATAACAAAAAAATTAGTACAAATTTGGGGTGAAGAAGCACTACTTCTAAAATATATTGATAATTGGGATTATGTTGAATATAACGAAAACGCCTCTGCAGTGGTTTTTATTAATCCGTATTTAAAAGAATCTGAAAGAATTGCTTTTTTTGGATTTATACGATTCCCTAATGAAACAGAGTCTGCTCTCTGGCTTTTTAAAAAAATATCGGAAGAAGCTAAAAAACTAGGTGCTACACGTTTAGTTGGGCCATTAAACTATAGTACCTGGTTCAGTTACAGATGGATGACAGAGGGTTGGAATAAAGTAAGAACATGGCCCGAACCAAACAATGAAAGGTATATGGCAGAAGTTGTTAAACAGCTAGGATTTACAGAATATCTTGAATATTTTAGTTCAATTATTCCTGTATCAAACGATGAAAAACATAAAAAAAGTAAAAAAAAATACGAAAACGCGTTATCTGAAGGATTTAAATTTAAAAGATATAAAGGTAGAAAAATCAAATCGATTCTAAACAAAATATATAAAATTTCAACAGAAGTTTTTGCAGACAAACCGCTATACTCTCCTATCTCCAGAATTATGTTTAAAAAAATTTATGTTTCATCTTTCAAAAAAATAGATCCTATTGTCGACCTATGTTTATACAAAAATAAACCAGTTGGTTTCTCCTTTTTTTATGAAAACCCATATGAAAAAAAGATTCTACTATGGAAAACTGTTGCTTTGAAAAAAGAATATCAAGGATATGGCTTAGGATCAGCTTTTAGATATCTAGTTCATCAATACGCCATTGAAAACAATAAGTCATATGTGATGCAGCTTTTAATGCATGTTGAAAGTAAAAGCAAACAGTTAATCGCTGATGGAGAGGTAATCAAAAAATTTGCTTTGTTCAGTAAAAAAATATGATTATCAAAAGAATCAATGTTTCATTCTTCCTACAAACCATATCTCATTTTTTTCTATATATCCTAAATCACCAGTTCTATGCCATATCTCTCCATTTTTATCAACGATCTTATTTCGATTGAAAACAGTTTTATCACTGTCTCCAAAATAGTTTTTAACAACATGATCTCCTGAAATTATTATTTCTCCAATTTCACCATCTTTTAAAGTTATTTTATCAATATCGTCTTGGCTTAAAACTATTGGTTTATCTACAGGTTTAATAATTCTAATTTTCAGATCAGGATGTGGTTTTCCTAAACACATAGCACCGGTTTTTTTTATGTTTTTATCTTTTGAATCTATTATTTCATCAATATCAATCCAAGAAATCGGAAAAACTTCTGTAGAGCCATATACAATATTTGTTTTTGATTTTGGAAATATCTGTTTTAAACCATAAACAAGATCCAACTTGACTGGATCGCCACCAGTAAAAATAAAACGAAGTTTATCTAAAATGATTTTTTCTTTCTTACAGAAATCAATGATTTGTTCCAAGAAAAACGGTGAACCTGAAGCAGTAGTAACCTTGTTTTCTAATATTTGTTTAACAATTATTTTTGGATTTATCATTTGTTTCTTTGAAAAAGAAGATTTCAGAGGATAAACCGTGGTAGCACCTATAACAAGGTTATAAAGTATATTCATTGGGAAAAACGTAAGATCAACGTCGTTTTTTCTAATTTTTGAAAAGGCATGAGTTGCTTTGAAGAGACCGCATATATATCGGTAGGTTCTCTCAACTCCTTTTGGGAAACCAGTGCTTCCTGTGGTGAATCTTATAAACATCAAAGAGTCAGGGTTGTATCTATCATAAGACATAGAAAAGGATCCTTTTGTATCAATTTTTTTTCCTCTAAGAATAATTTTTACTGGAATCTTTCTCATAGGTTTTGAGAAAAAACGTAATAAACTGGTTTTTTTGTCTACGATAAAAGCTTTAGCTCTGCTGATTTTGATACTGTTATTGATGTTTTTAAGTGTCATATGCGGATCTATGAATACAACTGTTGCTCTGATTTTGATCAAAGCAAAAATTACATTAAAAAGCATAGGTGAGATAGGGAGAAGCACAACTACTCGATCATCTTTTTTAATATTTCTTTGTTTGAAAAAATATGCCAAAAAACTTGATTCTTCATCTAGTTCTTTAAATGTAACTGTTTTTTCTGGGAAAATAATTGCTTTTTTTTCTGGTTTTTGTTTAATGTTTTCTTGTATTTTTTGTATTATATCAAAATCATTGATATTTTGCATTCTAATCCCGTTTATCTGGCAAATCCAAAAGAGAATCACAATCTAGTTCAAGACGTTTACATAGAATTTTTAGTGATCCTTCTGGTTTGACTATTAACTTTTCACGGTCTTCTATTATTTTTGTTGCTTCTTTTTTTGTCATTTTCCCTTGTCGTATTAGAACACTTAGTTCAGGTGTTAGCAATGTATATCCAAATTTTTTTCGTCTGATGTATTCTACTGCATCATGAATCAAGCAATCTGCATGGGTTAATCTGCTGTCTTTTTCAGGTCGTTTCCAGTTAATGTTTTTTTCAAGGAAGTCTTTTATCTTTTTTTCATTGTATTCATGATAGATAAAAAAACCTAGGAATTCTGGTATCATATTAGCTGTTAATACTTTAAACGTGTTTGGAAAGAATTCCTGTCGCATCTTCTTTAAAATTTTTTTGGATTCAGCATTCTTTTTTGAGGATAAAGTTTGTACTCGTTGCAATACCTCCCGTAATGTTTTGATTTGGTTTTTTTTGCTATAATCTGAAAGATTATTTTCAATGAATGGAATCGTTGGATCTTTACTTAATGGAATAAAATCTCTGAACATTTGAGCGGGGGATCTCCCATGTATCACCATAGGGATGTTTTTTTCAAAAGCAAATTTAAAACTGGTACCATATGCTCCTATTGAACATGCTTTACATGGGATACCCTGTGTTTTTATCATGTATTGGTATGTTTTTTTATGGAAGGCCCAGTCAGGTTTGTAAAAAAAATGATCCACACCAGATTCATCGATAAGATTTTGGATATTGTTTTTTGCGTAATTGCTTAGAAAGTTGTTGTCAAAGGTATAAGTCAAAACATTGAGTTTATATTTGTTTTTCAACATGTATAAAACATATGAACTGTCTTTTCCTCCGCTAATCCCAAGAAGACAGTCATATTCATATTTTCCTTTAACATGGTCAAGTCTTTTTCTAAAAAGTCTGTTTAGGCTTTTTTTATCTTCAAGTCTTTTTTTGTATGGTTCGAAAGATCTACAATAATTGCACAGTCCCTTATCGTCAAATTCTATTCCATAGTATTTTTCGTTAAGAACACATCTGATGCATGTTTTCATTTTATTCAACCCTGTTCATTTCATTTTATCAGGTTTTAGATATACAATTCCTTTTCCAGCATCCATTTTTACAATCTGACCATCTTTAACTCTTTTGATCAATCCTTTTATTCCAACTATAGTAGGAAGACCTAGTTCACGTGCCACAATAGCAGAATGAGACAGTACACTTCCTCGTTCGATGAGAAGTCCACTCACAGATGGATAAAGAGGTACCCAACCAGGGTCTGTTTTATCAGCTACGAGGATTTCACCATTGAGTTTAATATCATCACCGGGGGATAGGATTACTTTAACCTTGTTTTTAACAACCCCTGGGCAACAGCTGATACCAGTTAGAATATCATCATTATAGTCTATTTCTTCTTGTTTAGTTATTATCTCAACTAGTTTATATCTATCTTTTATTTCCTCTGTTATAAAACGCTCAGGTAATTCCTGTTTCTCAAAAATTTTGTATATATTCTTACGGTCATCTATCAATTTTTTAAGATCAACCTTATTTGTTTTATTGATGTATCCAAAGATTTCATCGATCTCCAAGTAGAAAACGTCATCAGGGTGATTTATTACTCCCCCCTTAGCAAAACTATTACCTATTGATCGGAAGGCTTCTCTTACAAGGCCAAATATTTTTGTTCGACATAGCCGCATGTTTTCACGGTATCTAACATTTTTACGTGCGTTGCGGAGAGCCCAATAAAACAATGTTCTTCTAAGAGGCTTCCATCTGAGTTTTTTATTAATGATTTCTTCAGCTTTTTGTCTCTTTTCAGTTTCTTTTTGATTGATGTTATCTAAATCCAAAGTTTCTAAATCTAGATAGTTCTTGAGAATAGTTATAGCAAAAGTTGGATCATCTTTCAAGCTTTTTTCTTCAAGTTTAAGTTCACTCATGCAACGGAAACCATATTCATCAAGATACTCCTGGAATTGTTTTTTGAATTTTGAATACTCTGATTTTTTGTTTAATTCTTCAAGTATCTGTTTTTCATTGTTTTTATGGAATAAATCATATAGTTTTCTGTCTTTTTTGATCTCATCCGCTAAAAAGAGTAGTTGTTTAGTGGGTTTTGTACTATCCATGTCTTCTTCTCCGCAAAAAAGATCATTGTGGATTGAGTTGTTTTTATCTAATTTGTATTTTTTTGTTAAACTTCTAACTAATCCATAGAAAATCATCGCTGAATAATCATTGATCCCTTCAACTTTCCAACCTTTAAGTAAACGTTTTTTTGCTCTGAGGAATACATCCATTACTTCTTCAGGTTTCATGTTTTTAAGATCGTACTGCGAGAGGATCTTGTAATTATTTTCAAAATTTTTATGGAATCTCTTTACTTCTTTGTCAAGGATGAAGTAATTTTTAGTTAACCCATATATTAAACGGATATATCTTGGTAAAGCTAGGATTCTTTCTTTTGTGAAAAAATGATTTTTTCGTTCTTTGAATTCAATGCTTTCTTTTACACCCATCATCTGCTCCATGTATCTACGGTTTTGTTTAAAACCTGGGAAAAATGATACAAATTGATACCATTTCATGAGATTATAGTATACTCTACCATTAACAAGTCCGAGCATGTTTTCGAAGAGTTCATCGTTTTCTTGGATTATTTTTTCTGGTACTCCCATAGCCCGAGCTGATTGGCGAAATACACTTGCCCATGCTGTTTTAGCAAAAGAAAATGTTAATGGTTTTGTAATCCCAGGGAAGCTTTCTATTATATTTGAGTTATCCCAGATTATTTTGCTATCTGTTTCCTTATCAGAGAAAGTTGTTATGGGTCTAGCCTGTAAGATGTATATTTTGTTGGATTTAATCGTCCATTCAATATCCTGCGGGCAGCCATAGATGTTTTCGATTTGTTTTCCTAATAATGCTAATTTTTTTATCTGATTTCGTGTTAAGCTGGATTGGTTTTGTTTTGATTTTTCAACAGGTTTGAGAGTTGTTCCTTCTTTTTTTTCACTGTTGAAAGTTATTATATGTGTTTTTTTAACTAGTTTTTCTGATATTGAACCGTTTTTTTTGTTCACATAGAAGCTATCCGTGTTTAACTCACCAGATACAATTCCTTCTCCAATTCCATATGTAGAATTTATGAGTATCTCATCAGATTTGTTGTTAACAGGATTAACCGTAAACATTACACCAGAGATATCCCCAAATATCATTTTTTGTACGATTACTGCTATGTTTATCTTAGATAATGGTAGTTTTGAGATGTGTCTATATACAAGGGCTCTATCAGAGAAAACAGATGCCCAGCATTTTTTGACTGATTCAATGTAGCTTTTTTGTTTTGATATAAAAAGAAACGAATCCATCTGACCAGCAAATGATGCTTTTAAATCGTCTTCTCCTACTGCTGAGGAGCGTAGAGCCAGGTATTCTGTGTTTTTTTTGAATTTCTCACAGTAACTCAGTAAAAGTTTTAAATCTTCTTTAGGAATTTCCCCTTCTAAGAATAATTTTTTTATTTTCTGACTTGCGTCTATAACTGTTTTATTATCTGAGAAATCAATGTTTTTTATGATAGTTTTAATTTTTTCTGCGATATTGTTTTTTTTAATAAAGTTTTGATAAACATCTGTGGTGATAACATACCATGGTGGAACAGGGATTTTATTTTTTGAGAGTATGTAAAGATTTTTTGCTTTACCTCCGATCTTTTGAAATAGTTTCTCATTGATATCATCTATAGTCCTTATAGGCATCATAGAACTATACTCCATAATAAAAGATTAACAATTATATCTTTACTGAGGAGGACTGTTAAATCAAGGAGTAATATAGAGAAAAGTAAATATCCGATAATTATCTTTTTTATAGATTTATTTGTTATTTTACTGAATTGTTTAGAATAACCTATTAGAATCATTAAAGCGAACAGTGTCATTATAACTTGAAGGATATATGCTATCTGATTTTTTAATGTATAAAATAGAATAACAAAAGAGGAGATACCAACTAGTAAAGAGAATATTGCAGTGTACATAGCAAACCTTGTTTTACCGAAAAGATACTCATAAGATTTTTTGTACCCCACCTCATCTTTATCTTTTATTTTTCTTATAATTTCAAATATTGACAAACTACTGAGCATTAAGAAGAGATATATCAAAAAAACAGGGTCATTGACGTTATATGTTTTATAGTAGAAACTGTAAATGTAAAGACCTATTAGAACGATTATAAACTGATGACTTAGGTTGTACAACAGTATTTTTTTAGCTAGTTTTTCCGCTATGAAAAATTCGTAGAGCATTAAAATAGAGTATAAAAGCACAATGAGATAAAAGAGGAGAGGGATTAATCCCACCATTAGAACTAGTATTATTTCAAGCAGTATGGTAAAAAAAGCCAAGTATTTAATTTGTTTTTGTGTCATTAGATGTGTTTTACTATCTTTTGAGTAGTCTTTGAGATCGTCAAATAACCGTAGATGAAAAAACACTAGGAAAATCGCAATGAAACCAGGTATTACAGTGTTTGAAAAGATTATTTTATTCTCAGATATCCCAGCACCTAGATACAAAGTAATATTAAAAATAAAAATAATTGGAATGTTAATTGTTAACGGAAAACGTTCTTTCAGGTAACTAAGAAGATTATTCATTTTTCTCCCTTGGTTTTTTCATTGAGTATGTGTATAATGCTTTTGGAATTATCTCTGCATTTAAACTGGTTATTTTCTCGTATATCTCACCATCTATCATGAGATCTCTAGGAGAAGAGAGTTCTATTTGTAATTCCTTTGTTTTTCCACCGATCCTATGTTTATTAAACTGATAGAAGCCAAATATAGTATCTAGAACACACAACCATGCTTCTATCATTCTTGTATCATGAAAAATTACATAGTTTAGATATCCATCAGTGTCATCTACATCCTGAGAGATGTTAAAAGGACCAACTTTTCCATGGTTAAGCCCAATTATTGTTTCTGTCTTCAGGAATGTCTCTTGTTTGTCATCAATTTTTATTTTAGATTTAAAAGAATCCAGTTTTATAGTTGCTAAAAATGAAGATAATGGATAACAGAAGAAGGGGCCAAATTTATTGAATGTTTTTAATGCATGATTAACAACATCTTCTATATACCCAACACCGAAAATACAGTGAGAGTAAATAGTGTGTTTTTTGTTATTTTTTGTTGTATAGTACAGTTTGACTAGATCTATTGGTATACGTTTTTTTTCTTTTATTGCTTTAATTGTTTCATAAAAAGAGTTGAGTTTATGGTGACGAGCGAACATATTGCCATTACCTGCAGGTGCAACTGCAAGGGTCTTATTTTTTCTCTCCGCTAAGACCTGTATTATTTCATGTATTAACCCATCTCCTCCAACCGATAAGAAAATATCATAATCATTGATTAGCTGTTTCATAAGAAAAATTGAGTGTCTAGGAGCCTCGGTTGTATAAACATCAAAGTCAAAACCATTTGTTTTTAATTCCTTTAGATAACCTGTGGTTTTTAGATTAGTTCTTCCACCTTGAGAATATGGGTTTACAATGACACAAATTCCACTCATGATAACCATCTAGGTTTTTTGACTTCCCCTATTTCAAAATTTTCATATAGGAATGCCTTGTCTTGTTTTAAAAGCTTATTTGCTTCTTTTTTGTAGGATTTGATTCCTTTTATTTTTGGTATATGACGTTTCATTAGTGTGTTGAAGTAGCAGAATCTTGACCTATTT
>Ga0190359_1001574_pt1 | contig 14256 bp, 5 predicted proteins | sample 48721823_MG_FD_161269 | JGI IMG/M metagenome (GOLD analysis project Ga0190359, IMG submission 161269) | Hydrothermal vent microbial mat bacterial communities from Southern Trench, Guaymas Basin, Mexico - 4872-18-2-3_MG | ecosystem: Environmental > Aquatic > Marine > Hydrothermal vents > Microbial... | reverse complement strand
CCTTTGGGATAATGTAGTTGTTAGAGCTTTTATCCCTGTTAAAAACCACTTACCGGATGGCCAGAAAACGTATTAACATAAAAACTTCTTGTCCCTACCACTTCACTCCCCACCTATTCTCTTATATCATGTCATAAGTATCATCAAACTCCTTTATATTCTAAAACATTTTTAAACCTATCTTTATCCCCCATAGCTAACATTTTAAACTTTATACTGGACTTTAATTAACAAAATTCTAAATTTCAGTTAGTAATAAAATAGGGAGGAATAGATGCCATCAAAAAGTTTAACTCCACTGCTTTTTGTTTTAATAGGACTTTTCTCTCTTACAACACAGCAAGCTAACAGCGCAAACAAAAACGCTCGTGAATACTTATACGTGAAAAATCTTATCATTGTAAAATTCAAATCCGACTACCACCGAGATAAAGCTCTAAGCAAAATTTCCTCTGACCTTCAGAACATTACCCGCTCCACGCTGGAGGAGGAAAAACTCTTTGACCCCAGACATGTTAAAAACAAAACGCTCTATACCAATCTTGGGCTCGGAAATATTTATAGGCTAAAACTAAATCCAGGTGTGGACTCCAGAGTGATTGCCAATAAATTAAAAACGCTTCCTGAAGTAGAATGGGCAGAACCTGTCTACATCCTCCCAATGCATAAATCGGAACAAACTGCCGAGGAGCCCAATGACTCCCTTTATTCAAAACAGTACTTTTTGCCACAAATACATGCACCGGAAGGCTGGGCAATAGCAAAAGGCAAAAAAACAGTTCCAATTGCAATCATTGATACCGGAGTTGACTGGACACACCCAGATTTAAAAGACCACATCTGGATAAATCCTGGAGAGGATATTGACTCTGATGGAAAAATCACCGCGGCAGATTCAAACGGAATAGATGACGATGGCAATACTTTCACAGATGATTTTATAGGATGGGATTGGGTACATGGAGTAGGAGGAAATGAAGAAACAGATGCTGTAGATGATGAAGACAGCAAGGACCCAGACAACAACCCAATGGACGTCAATGGGCACGGCACCCACTGTGCAGGACTTGCAGCAGCAACTACAAACAATGAGATAGGAGTGGCTTCCGTATCCTGGGGTTGCAGTATCATGCCCCTCAGAATCGGCTGGCAGGCAAGAGATGGAAATGGTTACGGACGCTCAGACTGGATGGCACAGGCTTTCGTCTACGCCGCCAACAACGGAGCCAAGGTAGCAAGCCTCAGCTTCGGTCATTCTGAAGCTGTACTTGAGGGCGCACTATACGCTTATCTTAATGATGTTGTAATAGTGACTTCCGCTGGGAACGAAAACACTATAACAACATCTCCACTTTCGCAGGTACCCTGGGCCATCATAGTGGCAGCAGTTGACAGAAACGACAAAAAAACCAGCTACTCGAATTACGGTGGTGCAAAAACTATGGTTTGTGCACCTGGAGGAGCATTCTCTCCCGGTCTCTGGAGCACAACTCCAAACAATAGTTACAATAACCACAGCTATTACAATCCCTACAATGGGACATCCATGGCAACTCCGGTCGTTGCAGGATTAGCTGGGCTTCTGAGGTCCTACTTTGAAGACTATAAAAACTATCAGATATATTATCAAATCACCGAGACAGCTGACAACATCGATGATAAGAACCCTGACTATAAAGGCTTACTGGGATACGGTCGCATAAATGTATCCAGAGCCCTTACAGAAGATGTTCATCCGAAACCTAAACTTTCCCTTATTAGATACTCTTTTAAAGAAATTTCCGGTGATGGCGATGATCTTCCAGAACCAGGTGAAACAGTTGCTATAAGCTTTCTACTGAAAAACGAATGGGCAGCACAGCAAAATGCAAACGCCAAATTGGAAGCTGATACCACCTGGATATCGATGATAAAAGACGAGATAAATATTGAATCAATTCCTGGAATCGAAAATCTTGGAAACAATTATTACCCTAATTCCGATGACCCATTCATTATAGAGATCAAAGACACGTACCCCCAGAACGTCCCGGCAAAACTGATAGTCTCCGGAAACGGTTTCTCAGACACCTTTAAAATAGAAATTCCTATAAGCCCAATGATCTTGTTTGTCGATGACCATTTAGGTGGAGGAGATGGCATAGACGTGCCAATAAAAAGCTATTATGATTCTACATTCAGAAATCTCGGGGTATCTTATCATTATTGGCTAAACTCTACCTCTCCGGATTCTGAAACCATTAAAAAATATCCTATTGTTGTATGGGGTTGTGAATGGGCGTTCCCTTCACTAGAAAAAACAGACCGAGACGTCCTATCATATTATCTCGAACAGGGTGGGAACCTTTTTATCTCAGGTCAAGACATTGGCTGGGACCTGTGTGACCCTTCATCAGAGAACAACCAGCACTATTATTCTTCAGGAGATTCAAAAACCTGGTATGAAAAATACCTGAGTTCCCGTTATATCTCAGATGCAGGGGGAATAAACCCACTTACTCCAACAGATTCTTCAATCCTTGATTTATCTTCTCTGGGTAGTTTTGAATTTCTCCAGCCTGGTAGAATCGAAAACCAATATCCATCAATTATAGAACCTATTAACCACGCCTTCGCTATACTAAAATATGATAACAATAAAACTGCTGCCATCGCATCAAACAGACCATACAAAGTTGTGTATTTTGCTTTTGGGGGATTTGAGGCCATAAAAAAACAACCTGTGAGAATGCAGGTCATGCAAGATATTATTAATCACTTTAATAACCTCAATGTCCGAAAAACGATACTTGGAAATACTGAATCTAAAGGACCGTTCACAGTAAATTGTATCATCAAAAGCGATCAGCAAATTACAGATGTAAGTTTACTTTATAGAATTAATGACAGCGATTGGAATGTACGCAATATGACCAAATTAAATGACTCAACTTACTCAGCGGACATACCAGAAATAACCCAAGATTCTGCTACAATTGAGTACCGAACTCTCATTTTCCAAGAAGATGGCACGTACAATGCTGACATACCGCATAGATTTTACTCTGGTCCCGATACAGGCCCTCCAAGCATTACACCAATAGCGCCACTACCGGAATACACAATAAATAAAAATGGACCGTTCTACATTGGTTTGATGCTAGAGGATGATATAGGAATTGATACAAACAACGTAAAACTTTACCTAACTTATTTTACTGAAGGACAGAAAATAGAAAAAACTGTTTCTCTAAAATATTCTAATCAAAGCATATGGGAAAGTACGTTTTACATCGACCACACTTTACAAGAGGGAGACTCTATAAGCTACTTCGTGGAAGTCTATGACAATTCGAGCAATTCTAATAAATCCAGATTCCCAGAGACCGGGTATCTAACTACAAAAATCAGTAATAATGTGATAATTGATAATTTCGAAGATAACGACCTTATCGGTTGGTATAATCCAAGAGGAATATGGACAATATATTCTAATCCAAAATTCGTTCAAGAAGGTTCTAATTGCTTAAAAACCGGCAAAGAATTATTCTCTTATCCGGCCAATATTAATGCTCCTATAGAATATGCCCATCCTTTTAATCTAACCGGCCGCGAGAATGCAAAGCTACGCTTCCTCGTAGAAAGTATTCTAGAAGACGACAACGACACCTGCTACGTAGAAATTAGTAGTGACAACGAAACATGGAGGGCTATAGATAAAATCTATGGTAAAGGACTAAAAAAATGGGAGCTGCATGAGATAGATCTTAGTGATTATTGTTCAGAGGATACTGATCCAATCAAGCTTAGATTCAGATTCAAAACAGATGACAACGAGGCAAGTGTTCCCGGAATATTCATAGACATGGTAGAAATCTTAACAGACATTGTAGACATTGACACTGAGCAGCTTAAAATCAGCAAAGAGCTTTACATAAGCGATGTCTATCCAAATCCCACAAATAGCTCTATCTGCATCGATATCAGCGGTTGCAGAGACAAAACATTGTACATAAATGTCTATAATCTCCTCGGGCAAAATGTATTTAGAAAAAGACTGCTTCTAAAGACAAACAATTATAAGTTTACCTGGGATTTTAAAGATTCTAACTCAAGAAGAATTCCAACTGGAATATACTTTATTGAAGTAAGAACAAACAACTACAGAAAATTAGACAAGGTACTCCTGTTGAAATAACCTTATCCCATCAACACAAAAATTGAAAAGGGGAGGATTTTTACCTCCCCTTTCTTATTCTTACAACATGATAAATATAAGCCTCTGTATAAAGTAAAAGGGGGCTTTTTTTGTAGCCCCCTTTCCTCTCAAAGACTGAATCCTCAGCGATTTAATCGATATTTGGATTAATATTTCGCTCGCCTTCAGTTATAGGTAAATACTTCCATGCATCAGCAGGAAGATGCCAGAGACCCTCTATTCGTCTCTGATCCAGGAGTCTTAACCCAGTAAAGCACAACTCCTTGTCCTTTTCAACCATCAAAGTTTCCATATCTATCTCGGTAAGATCAGACAAACCGTGTGACTGTCTTACCTCGTTTACAAGATTCAACGCTGTAGCATTGTCTCCATTTCTCAGTGCGATCTCCGCAAGTATAAGGTTATTCTCTTGCCAAGAGATGAAATCTATCGGTGATTCCTTCTGTGGATACTTGCCCTGACGGTAATACATCACGCCATTATTCCCCATAATAGAATCTAATTTAACCCTGCTTGCTTCCAGTGGATTTTCGTCTATGTACTCCTTAAATCTCCAATCTGCCACACACTGGGTTCTACCAGCCCCAGCTTGCTGCCAATAGTAGTTATCGGACTCTGAACTATGCAGAGACTGAAACGGGGCATCTCCGCTCACCAACCCATTCTCAGCACAGGTTTTGGCATTGGCGTAGTCTCCTTTCAGCAAGTATATCCTTGCCTTTATAGAATTAATCACCTTCGTCCAGTAATCCTTATCACTCAAATGATTAACATGCTCCAAAGCTTTATCAAGCCTGACTAAAGCACTATCATACATGACATCGGAGGGTATAAAGGGACCATTATCAATAACACCACCACCTTCATCAGGATTTAACCCAAAATATGCAGCGTAGAAATATCTCGCTATACCACCATACAGGTAACCATTAAAAAGCGCATCCTCTTTAATACTCTCTTCTCCCTCTGCAAACTCTATATCCTCATTAACTCTTCTTATAAGATCGTCAGCAAAAAATCGCAATTCACCAAGATCATAAAAGGCGCCATCAACAGAATTGTTATCAAGTCTTATGTTACCCTGGTCTATCTCAGCAAAAGTCGGATAAGTAGCATTAGGAACATTCGTATCAAAAAACAGCTGGTCAGAAAGCAGGTCAGAAAGAACCATTAACACATCGTGGGTAGTTGCAAATCTTGTTTTAATTCCCAGAATAAGAAAACCAACCTGGTCTGGACTAGTCAGTCTTTCATCTTCAACCCTATCTATAAGCGGATCCACATTAGAAACCCAATCTTCGCATGAAAGCAGGAACAAAAGAAATATAAAAACAAATGTTAAAGTAATTTTTATCTTCATATCACACCCCTCCCCTTATTTAGAATACTATCCTTATCCAAAAATTATAGGTTCTTGGATTCTGAAGTGTCAGAAAATCTTGCCCTCTAGAAAGACTCCTCGAACCATCAAAGTTCACTTCTGGATCAGCGCCTGAGTATTTCGTAACCGTGAGAATATTTCTTGCAGAAAATCCCACTACTAAGTTTGCAATACCCATATTCCTAGGCAGTATATCTTTAAAATCGTAGCTCACACCCAGCTCCCTCAACTTAAAATAGTCCGCATCTTCTACGAAATTTGCATCGTAGTTATAATCCATTTTCGCATATTTTTCCGCTGCTTCTTTGTACTCGGGCGTACCCCATGCAAGCGTATCAGTTGGGTCTCCATCCCAGTCTCGAATACCCAGTTTATCCTCCAAGTCATTGTATTCTTTCACATTAGAACCAATACCCCATGCACTACCGAGATAGATCGCAAACAGCTTGGTATTATTAAAAACTTTAAGATCCTTTGCCCAGTCAGCCATTACATACAACCTCAGGTTTCTAAGTATCCTCAAGTTACCGGATACCGAACCTGTATGCTTGGGGATAGGGCAACCAAGATAAACTCTATCCTCAGTTAGCTCAGGACCTATGTATCTACCCTTATCATCAAACTTCGCACCCAGCACTTTTTCTTTGTAGAACGCATGCTTCGGCAAACCAACCTTAATTACATTAAGGTCAAATCCATCGTATATTGGCTGGGCTCCACCAAGGTCCTTTACCTCATTCTCCTGATATGCATAAGTCATGTTAATATCAAACTGTGAATTTCTTGTCCTCCATAACCTCAGGCCAAGAACCGTTTCTATACCTTTTCCATCAGCTCTACCAACATTAAACGGAACCGCAGATGCAGTTTTCCCTGTAGAAGGAGCATTCCTGAAATCAATTATAGAATTCTCCGCCTTAGTCGTATAGTAATTCAGTTCCAGAGATGCAAAGTCTTTGTACTCAACCTCTATACCCGTCTCAAGCTCTTTAATTCTTTCCGGTTTAATTTCCTCATTACCAATAGCACTCAGCACTGCACCAGCCCCATACCCTGAGGGTTCGGCGGTCCAGAGAAGCGGTATTCCATCAAGCAATCCTGGTAGTTGCCCCGACTCTCCATAGGCTACACGAAATTTCAACAGATCAAACGATTCCGGCACAAAGCCGAATTGATCAAGCCTAACTGCAAAGCTTGCTCCAGGATAATAAATATTCGGTGATTTAAGTCCCAGAACGCTGGCATAATCTCTTCTCAGCATAAAAGTAGCAAGAAACGTGTTCCGATAATTAATAGAATGTTCCGTAAATATTCCGGCTTCCCGCAAATGTGAATATGTTTCATCTGCAAAATTAAAAGATTCACCTGCACCAATGTTCGTTATAAGAGCAGTCAAATAATCTTGTTTCTCAATCCAGAAATCTCTAACCTTCCTTTCAAATAACTGGGCACCGACTCTAGAATACGCACTCAAATTACTGCCCAGTTTATAGTTGTATTGAACATTAAAAGTGTATGTCATATTTGTGTAGTTGTAATACTCTATATAGCGAGCTCCTTTTGGATAGAAAGCGTAACCATATCCATAAGGAAAGGTATTATCCTCTCTCAAATTTCCATTATCAATTCCAATACTGGCAAAAATCTCTAAATTCGTTATCGGCTTATAATCCATCTGTACTGAACCAAAATACCTGTTAGATCTCACAAGATTTTCAAGGGCAAATACAGCCGCACTATCCGTGAATGCCCATGGAATATTGGTCAGAATAGTATTCCCAAGAGCTCCAAAGATATTGTTGTCATTATAAGGCCTCCTGTTCTTATTGAGCACGAAACCGGAGCTAAGCCTTACTGTCATTTTTTCACTTGGGAACACATCCAGATTACCCCTTATCGACTGTCTTTTCATCCAGTTATTTGGAAGAATTCCTTCCTCATCTCTATCATCAACAGAAACATAATATTTCATTAAACCTGTTCCACCATTAATGCTAAGGGTATGTTGCCTAAGCGCACCCTTCCTAAAAATACTATTAATCGTCTTATAAGTCAAAAAATCGTCTTCAGTGTACTTATACGATTGCTCATTCCAACCTGTCACATACTTATAATCAACCCTGACTGCCTTACCTGCCCCGGGAGCAATTGTTCCTCTTTTAGTAGTTATAATAACAACCCCATTGGAAGCATCTGTTCCATAAATCGCAGCAGCTGCAGGTCCTTTTAGAAAATCAATACTCTCAATATCCTCCGGATTTAAATCAGCCAGTGTGGAAAAACCCTGGCCACCTACTCCGTAACCCACATACTCCACGTTCGTTACTCTGATTCCATCTACGTAAATAATGGGCTGTTCATTACCATTTAAACCACCACCAGACCTAACAAAAAACCTGAAGCCACCGCCAACATTACCGGTAGCAGTCTCAACCTTAACACCAGCAACCTTACCAGTAACCAACTGTGAAAACCCCTGATAGTTAGTTAAAGACGTCAACTCATCTGCCTTAACATGAGATACAGCCACCTCGGCAACCTCTTTTGCCCTCTTTGATACAATACCTGTTACCACAACCTCCTTAGCTCTGAATACGTCCTCTTTCAACCTGATCTCAAGATTTCTGTAGTCCTTATCAGGGGTACACTCCATCTCATAGTCGACGTATCCAATGAAGCTAACTACCAGAGTAAAGTTTCTATCGGTTTCGAACCTCAGGAAAAACCGACCGTTATTATCTGAAGCTGTACCAACCAGAGTGTTCTTAATAAAGACATTAGCTCCAGGAAGAGGTTCATTAAGCTTGTCATCAATTACAATACCACTAATTTTCACCTCTCTTGCGAAAACAAAGCTACATAAAAGCAGCAACACAACAAGGATTACAAACTTCCACTTCCTCCTCATATTACCCTCCCTCGCTATTATACTCTTTCTTGAAGCCACACACTCACCTTAATAATTTAATATTTATAATTAATATTGCAATATTTTTCCTCCATAAAAAGAGGGCGGTAGTAAATAACCGCCCTCTTTAACCAGTATCCGACTTGCTTAATTCTGCTTATTTCATAAGAATCATTTTCTTCGTTGCTGAAAAACCATCTGTTCTTATAGTATAGAAATATACACCACTTGGGACCAGATTACCCTTATCATCAGTTCCATCCCACAGAACTCTATAATGCTTGGCCGGTAAACGATCGTTTACAAGTGTGCGCACCTTTTGGCCAAGCACATTATAAACTGATAATGTAACTTTCGAATTAGTAGGAATCGAGAATTCTATCGTGGTAGTAGGATTAAATGGATTAGGATAATTCTGCTTCAACACAAATGCCCCAGGAACAGGTTCACCTACCGGCTCAACAGATAATACCGGCAAACCAAACCAGCCTAAAACTTTCTGCAATGGGTTACCAACATCCGTTAAGACCCAATGATATTTTGAGGTGGTGTCCACAGGATCATAAAACGAGAGAGCTAATGGGTCCAGTGCCCAAAATACTGTTTTCCAATTATCACCTTCATTATAAATCGCTACTGCTGCATCTTCATTATTTGGGTCTGTCATACATACATGTGCAGATGAAGCAGGAGTTAAATTATCGATCCAATTATAAAATCCAACTTCATAATTTGGATCATAAAACAGTTGTAAACTATCACCAGCAAAATCAAACAAATATCCCGTCAACATATCTCCTTGTACTGGATCAACTGCGTACTTCCATAAGTTATAAGACTCTGGAATTAGTTCATTTTCATCATCATATTGAGCATTAACATCCTGTGGTCCTAACGTTTCTATACCCAAATAATCCTTCTCAAAAGTACCATCAGGAAATGTCGTATCAGCATAATCTGAAATATAACCATAATCTTGGCCTGAAATAAATAGTCTTCTTGGAACTTCACTGGTTGCACCTTCTAACCATGTTTTATATATCTCACCAATGTTCATCGGCTTATTAACAGGTCCACCACCCATTATATGAACCACTATTTCATAATTCTCCAACAACTCATTTGAAATTGGACCATACTTTGCCAGCCATAAGTCATATGGAAAAACACCTGCTGTATCAGCACCATACCAGTAATACCATTCGTAACCCTCTGGTAAAGAATTGTCATCATAAATAAATAATGTTGGATGAACTGGTTTGTAAACAATGTAGGTTATTGACTTACTTTTAGACTCATTTCCATTTACATCGACTGCTTTAACATAATAGGTAATTTCAGAACCAGGCGTCTGTCCAGGAATTTCCGCGGTATAGACGCTATCAGTTCCTGAGGTGGTCATTTCTACTTCTTGCTCATCTCCACCATTAACGGAAAACACTACATAAGCATGGGCAACACCCATATCCCCACCAGTTGGGTTATCATCGAAAATCTTCGCAGAAATTTCAATTGGTCCAGTTGATAAAGTAGCATACAAAGTTGTCACATCCTGAATAAATGGTGGTATATCTTCATAATAGTGAACCAATGCCCAAACCATCCAACCATATGACCTTATATGCCAACCGGAATTACCACTGGTACCCACACCAGAATAATACTTTAGAGAGTGATATGGTAGTGCGGGCGCATCAGTAGCATAAAATCCCCAGCCAGCTGTTCTCTCTGTCGCTGCACAAATCATAAATGGTTCACTTTTTACATCCGGGACACCTAACAACTCAGTCGAAATTTCAATTATGGATGCTGCGTTGTCCGCTGTAATATTTATTGGATATCCACCGGTACCCAAAGCTGGCCATAGCTCCTCACCCACAGGTGGTTGATTGAATGCCTCACAAGTACCCTGAATCCATGAGCCATCTTCAGCCCAATCTCCAAACCAGCCATTTGCATCAGTATAATCTGTAGAACTTATATTACCAAGATAATTTGATTTGTGAATGGATATTGAAGCTGTCCCCTCAAAATCGGCATTGTAAATATAAATTGCTTTAACTTCACATCCAGCTAATGGAACCATATATTGGGCACAAGTATCCCCAGTTTCAAATCCAAAACGTACATTTATCTCGCCATCGTCCCACATTAAATAATAATCTCCAGTTTCATTAACACTCATAGGAGACAACTTTGCACTCTCCGCATTCACCAGTTTCTTAATTTGGATTGCCTCATTTTTCTCATCAAGCTTAAAATGCCTGCCATCAGGACCAACTAAATAGTCCTTCCCGGCAGCTAAAACGATACTGGCCAAAAAAACCAAGAAGATTAGAAGTGTAACACGCTTCATCATTTCTCCTCCTTTTTTAACTAATAATTACTAACCTTAATTATTAAATCTCTTATATAATCCGAAAAACATCCTGTAAATTTCTCATAAGAAACACTGACAGCATAGTCATCAATATTCACTATAGGTTCTTCTATCACTAAAGTATCACTAAGTAGTATAACATTCCCATATCCATCTTCCGATATTACTGTACTTACATTCAAATTCCTATTATCATTTAACAATATCACATTATTCACTCTTACTACATTTTTTATAATCGTCGTGTCTTTCAGCCCAATTATAACATCGCAATGAGTTAAAATAGTATCTCTACCCTCAAAAGTTGTTTTAAATTCGTAATAATTAATCGTATCTAATATTACAGGAACAACAGAACCTACACTAACATTTGATATTAACTCTGGGCTGGGGAAATTATCAGTAATTGCATCAAGCCATTTCTGGGCATTATAATAATCACCCATGTTCAAATATGACTTCGCAATCGTCGCCTTTATATCATTATAATCTAAAGAATTATCTCTAGAAAACGCCCAATCTGGTTTTATTTCCAATACCTTCTTTGCATAAATAATCGAATTAACGTAATCTTTCTTATAATAATAATTTGCAGACATTCCTGCATAAGCATCTGCAAGCACCTGATCCGAGACATCAAACCCAAAAATCAATACGAAAGCAGCTTCTGCATTTGTCGTATCACCCAGTCTTAAGTTACAGTATCCAGATCCTAGAAACGCATCAGCTTTAGTTACATCCCTGTTAATTGCTTCTCTAAATACTTCCAATGCTTCACTATAATTTCCATCTAAATACAACTCCCATCCCTCGCTGACTAAATTTTCATAAAATGGTGAATAAGGTAATCGCGGTCTGTCAGTATCTCCGCAGTTTAATATCAGTAACATAATCAGAACAATTATTATAAAATACAACCTTCTAATCATAACGCTTCCTCACGTTTTTTATTTAATAAGCACCATCTTTCTAATTGACATATATTCACCTGATTTTAACATATAAAAATACATTCCACTGCTTACTTTTTCTCCGAACTCATTTGTTCCATCCCATATGATTTCATATACTCCAGGATTGTAAGACTGATTCTTTACAAGCGTTTTAACCCTTTCCCCAAGAGTGTTATAAATTGCAATATAAACATTCTCTTTATCAGGAATACTAAATCTAATTTTGGTAGAGGAATTGAAGGGATTGGGGTAATTTTGCTGAAGTTCAAATTTCACAGGTGTCGTTACAACCTCTGCCAAAGATGCACCTTTTCTCAATTGAAATTGCCCTAGAACTTTTGACCTTGCTGTTATTTCTCCATTATTAATGTTAACAATGGATGGTATCTCTTCCCAATTCCCATCATCATTCTTATAGAAAACACCAATACCATTTAAATTTTCTTCACAAATATTTGTACTGAACACAATTTCAACTTCTTTATTCAATCTGCACTGAGGACCGACTTGATATACACTGGAAAATGCTAAAGAATTATCCTCTTTTACAATTTTCCCAAGCTTACTAAGCGTATAACAATCTATATTACTATTCTCAACTTTTACCAAAGTTACAAATGTTTCCCTATCAAAAGAACCTTTTTCAAATTTTATTTTAAATTCGCCGTTTTCAGATGAAATACATTCTGAAGCATCAGGGGATACCTTCTTGGCTACAAAATTTATTGGTTCGCATTCAGCTTCCCATCCAGCTATATCTCTTGCTTCAACATGTACCTCATAATTCCCTGCATCAGATAGTAATTTTCGACACTTATACACGTGAATTTCTCCAAACTCGGTGTTGCTCAAAATCTGTACATCTTCATCATCTATTTCAATAGTGTCATTAGGGCATATTAGTTTCAAGTTAATATTTTCATCATCCCAATGATCTGTATATAACCCTTCATTAGAAAAAACATATATGTCAATTAAATTAGTTGTAACATTATTTTGTAGAATAGCAACATTTAGTTCTTCCGGAGGTATCATATCATCACATTCTACTAATCTAGGACTAGTAGTTATCTGAGGATCTTTTGGACCAAAAGTTACTATTATATTAAAAAACGTCTGATATAACTCTTTACTTAGCGAATCAACATCATGGGTTGTCCTATTCAAAGAATCCATATCAGTATGAATTATTATATTAGACGTTGTATCTGGCCTTTTCAAAAACAACATAGGCGACCTAATTTCTACTAGCCTATATTTATGATCAACATCCATTCTTGTGACAATCGTAGTATCTAATTCTGAACCAGTTAGTACACCCTTTGCCTGAAATGGATCCAGTGTAAAAATAGCATTCCAATTGTTCAAATTATATCTGAAAGGAGGAGCAGAGGTACCTCTCCACTCTCTTGCTCCAACTGTAATTTGTTTTCTTTCAAAATATTTGAATCCATATCTACCGCCATGAAAACTTTCTTCTGGTATATCAAAGAAGTTAGCTAGAACCCAATCGGTAAATACATCTTCAACAGTTACACTTGGATCATAATTTTGAATAATTTCGGAAACATCATCCATAGTAGCGGTACCTTCTTCTTCTACGAGTTCCCTTAAGATGTCATTACCAAATCTTTGCCAAATATAATGAACAAAGCTACCTTTATGAACCCTTAACCTGTTATATGGATCATTATCCAATCCAGTAACATCTGGAAACTCTGGCATAGGGGTTTCACTTTCCCACTGGTTTATATACTTATTAAAGCCTAACCCCGCGAAAAATTCAGCTTGCACAGCCAATCCCTCATCCAACCAATCTCTTCCTGGAGGACTTTTTACCTGGAGCGGATCTATAGACCAATTAAGGAGATGCTGAAAATTTGACGCTATCCCCCTATATAATTCGCCACTTGCAATTGTAGGATCAACATCAACGAAAAATACGGTATGTCCTGAAAATGTTATTTCATACTTATCTACCGCATTGGGATCAAAATACCCACGATACGGAGCGCCAGGGCTTTCTGTACCGTAATTATCTACTACATCAGTCAAAGCTATCGACACCTTTTTTGTTTCACTTACCCACTTAGGCTCACCAAAAATCGAAGTCAATTTATCATATAATCCCATCGAACTATTTAAAATTGGATCTGAGGAATTACTATCTATCACGCCCGTAGAGTCTTCAAAAAACCTAATTACTTCTTCCACTACACTCGAGTCGACAATACCATTACCCTCGACTTTGAAAAATACCGGGATTTTAATCAAAGAAGACCTTACTTCTATAATTTCTTCTGTGTCACAATAGTTTCTTGATTTTTCAACAACATTTTCCATATCTGTATAATCTATACCTTTTACTTCAATACTATATATCTTCCAGTAATTTACAGCCCAGGATTCATCTCCCCAAATTCTGAATACAAGTTT
>Ga0190359_1001573_pt1 | contig 14263 bp, 11 predicted proteins | sample 48721823_MG_FD_161269 | JGI IMG/M metagenome (GOLD analysis project Ga0190359, IMG submission 161269) | Hydrothermal vent microbial mat bacterial communities from Southern Trench, Guaymas Basin, Mexico - 4872-18-2-3_MG | ecosystem: Environmental > Aquatic > Marine > Hydrothermal vents >... | reverse complement strand
GGGATCGCCGCCGGGATCGGCGCCGGGATCGCCGCCGGGATCGCCGCCGGGATCGCCGCCGTCGATACCGCCGTCGACCCCTCCGTCAGGGCACTCCGGCAGGCAGGTGCCCGCGCAGCAGACCAGCTCACCCCGGCAGGCCTCTTGCCCGGAGGGGTTCTCGATGCAGGGTTGGCCGGAACCACCGCCGTCGGGCAGGAAGACGTCGCAAGCCGCAAGCGACAACAGTATCAGCAGCTGCGCCGGGACCGCAGTGAGTCGGGCCACCATCCTAGAATCTCCCCGTCAGGGTGAAGGCCGTACCCGTGCCGTCGGGCAGCGGTGCCAGCACCGCCGTGGTACCGTGCTCCTCGGCTCCCGGGTCGAGCAGCCACAGCACTACTCCCGTCACCATGGCCGCCGCCCCCAGTCCCAGGCAGGTGAAGCCCATGCCGGTCCAGGTACGCGAGGTGTCCCAGGCTCCCATGTCGCCGTCGGCGTACTTGTCGGCCGCCGACTTGCCCTGCCACAGCCCTACCCCGCCGAAGGCGGCCAGACCCAGGCCGGACCAGAAGGTGATGTGACCCCAGAGCCGGCCGGGAGACATGGGCCGGGAGACCTGGCGGGAGATCTCCAGGCCGGGGTCGCCTCCCCCGCCCGCTCCCGCTGTCGTGGCGGCGCCATCCCGGGGGAACATCACCCGGGCTCCCTTGGTGAACACGCGCCGGGTGGTTTTGGGCACGGCGTCGAGCAGTTCCTCCTCGCCGCCGGTGACCTTGACCGACTCCGAGCCGATCACCTTGACCTTCTGGGCGTCGAGCAGCTTGATGTTGAGCAGGTAGGCGCTGCCGAACTTGGAGACGTTGCCCACCACCATCCAGCGCACCCCCAGGGCTCCGCCGATCTCGGCCATGCAGTTCATGTCGTTGCAGCCGGTGACCATGGAGCGCTTCTCCTGGGCCAGCAGCACCGACTTGATGTCGGAGGAGCCGATGACCCGGTAACGACCCAGGTTGCGCACGGTGTCCGCCAGCAGGTCGCCGAGCGCGTCCATCTGCTGCTGGGTTACCCCGCCCTTGGTGGTGAACTCCATGATGGCCACCGGGATCTTGTCGGCGGCGGCGGCCGGGGACAGGCAGCCGAGCACGGCGGCCAACCCGGCCGCCACCACGCAGTTTCTCGCCAGCTTCGCGATCATTTTAGGTCCTTTCAGTGGTTGAATGGTTTTCCATGTCTTGTTCAGGGCCAGCAGCTCCCGCCGCCGGTGTACACGCTGACACTGCCGGCGGACGCGTTGGTCACCACCAGGTCGGGCACGGCATCGGCATTCAAGTGCCCGGCCGCCACCCACGATGCCCCGGCCGGAGCCGGGTAGGAAAGCCGGGCGGCGAAGGTGCCGTCGGGAACGCCGTCGGTGTCAGAGTCCTGGCCGTTCAGGCGGCCGGACTCGCCCACGCAGATATTGTTGCCGTTGCAGCTCAGGCCCGCAGCGCAGCTGCCGTCGCCGAAGCAGGGTTCTCCCTCACCCCCGCGGTGGGTGAGGAAGGCCTCGCAGCCGTTCAGGAAAAGTAGTACTGCCAGAAGTATCGTGGGCACGGGCAACTTGCGAGATGTTGGCAAGACGTCCTCCTCTGCAGTGCGAGACACGATCGACGCATATTAGCCGCATGAGGGAGAATCTGCAACGAAAGCGGTGTGGTTTGATCAGAGCTCGACAGCGGGATAGAGAAGAGATGCTAGCATGGGGGGGGCAGGCGCCGGCGTGCCGCCGTTCAGACAGATCTTGAATTCGCGAGGCTTCTTTCGGGATAATCAACGCAGGTTCGGCCTTCTTCCTGCCCGAACGGGCAGGCGGAAGGGGATTGAATAGCGCGATGGCGAATGGCTGGTGCGGGAACTGGAGCAATAACATGAGCACCGCTGGCGACACCCTGGTGGTAGTCAATCCCAACTCCGGCAACGGGCGCACGGGTCGTGGCTGGCCCCGCCTGGCCGAGCAACTGCGCCACTACCTGGGTGAATTCCGCGCCAGCCTCACCTCGGGCCCCGGAGAGGCCACCGGCCTGGTGCGCCAGGCCCTGCGGGATGGTTGTCGGCGCATCGTGGCCGTGGGCGGCGACGGCACCAACAACGAGGTGGTGAACGGCTTCTTTGCCGAGGAGGGGAAGCCGCTGGGCGGGCAGGCCTGCCTGGGCCTGGTGCCGCGGGGCACCGGCGGCGACCTGCGCAAGAGCCTCGGCATCGGGCTGGCCGCCGAGAGCTGGGGCCAGGTACTGGCCGCCGGCCGGCAGGTGGAGATCGACCTGGGTCGGGCCCGCTTCCACGACGACTCGGGCCGGCCGCTGACTCGCCATTTCATCAACATCACCTCTTTCGGGCTGGGCGGTCTGGTCGACGACCGGGTCAACAACTCCACCAAGGCGCTGGGCGGCAAGGTGTCGTTCATGCTGGGCACCCTGAAGGCCCTGGGACGCTGGCGCAACCAGCAGGTCGATCTCGAAGTCCAGGACGGCGCTGGGCAGAAGGTGTTTACCGGTTCCCTGCGCGTGGTCAACGTGGTCGTGGCCAACGGGCAGTACTTCGGAGGCGGCATGTGGGTGGCGCCTCGGGCCCGCCTGGACGACGGGCTGTTCGACGTGGTCGTACTCGGCGACCTGAGCAAGGGCGAGCTGATGCTCAAGACCGGCACCATCTACCGGGGCACCCACCTGCGCCTCGACAAGGTCCGCCACTGGCGCGGGTCCAGGGTGGTGGCCCGCAGCCCCGAGCGGGTACTCATCGACATGGACGGCGAGCAGCCGGGCCAATTGCCCATCGAACTGGAGATCCTGCCCCGGGCCCTGCGCCTGTTGGTTCCCGACGACTTCATGACCACGGAGAAGCAATGAGGCGGGCGCTGGCGCTGCTACTGCTGACGGGCTTGGCCGCTTGCACAGACCTGGGCCCGGGACTGGGCGAAACGCCTGCCGGGGACGGTCCCCAGGTGGTGTTCGATTTCGACCACCGCCCCTTTCCCGACATTCCCTTTCCCAACGACCTGGCCACCCGGGCCGACCCCACCTCTCCCACCGGCCGGCGTGTCAACGCCTCGTTGCTGGGCAGTACCCGCATGGAAGAGCAGTTCCGCCGGCGCTTCGACCGCCTGAGCGGGTTTTCCCCCTTCGCGGCCATCTCGGTGTCCTTCACCGCGCCCCTCGACGTCGCCAACCTGCTCGAGCGCCACCGTCCCGAGACCGGCAGCGACGACGATGCCGTGCTGCTCATAGACCTTGCCGACGGCAGCCTGGTGCCGCTCGACGTCGGCGACGGCGCCTACCCGCTGGTGCTGGAGCGGCCCTCCCGCTACTACCCCAACGATCCGCGCGCCGGCGAGTCCAACCTGGTGTTCGAGACCGTCGCTGAAGATGCCAACGGCAACGGCCAACTCGATGCCGGCGAGGACCGCGACAGCGACGGGCTGCTCGACGAGCCCAACACTTTTCCGCCCCGCGGCGACCCGGTCGACGACCTGCTCACCTGCTACGAACGCGAGAGCAACACCCTGGTGCTGCGCCCCCTGGTGCCGTTGCTCGAGGAGCACGGCTACGCGGTGGTACTCACCCGCCGGCTGCTGGGAGAAGACGGCCAGCCGGTACGCTCACCCTATCCCTACGTAAACCACCTGTCGCAGAGCCGGCAACTGGAGCCGCTGCGCCAGTGGCTGCCCGAGCTGGGCTTGGGCCTTGCCGACATCGCCTTCGCCTGGAGCTTTACCACCCAGTCCACCAGTCGCGACCTGGCCGAGCTACGCCAGGGCCTCTATGGCCAGGGGCCCTACGCCTGGTTGGCCGAGCAGTTCCCCGCCGTGACCGACCTGGAGGTGGCCTACAGCGATCCGGCCGCCGCCCCCGTAAATCCCTACGCGGTGCCGGCCGCAGACATCCTCGAGGCCCTGGAGCCCATCGCCGGGGCCATGCTGGGCGATCCCCAGGTGGTCGAGGCCCTGGTCGAGTCCTTTTCCTACGTCGACCTGCTGGTGCTGGGACGCGCCCGCACCCCCTACCTGATCGCGGGCCTGGACGGCTCCTTCGCGCTCGATGCCGCCAGCGGCAGCATCGAACTCATCACCGACGACCTGCCCTGGTTCCTGGCCATTCCCCGGGAACGGCCCGCGCAGGGCATCAGCAAGCCCTTCCCGCTGGCCATCTACCTGCACGGAACCGGCGGCGATCGCATGCAGGCCCTGGGGTTCGCCGGGCAGCTGGCCAAGTTCGGCGTGGCCACGGTGGGTGTCGACCTGCCCCTGCACGGCATGGTGCTGCCCGAGGACTGGCGCCAGTTCTTCGACGCCGCCCTGGAGGCCAAGGGCTTCGCCCCGGTGGGCCGGGCGCTGCTCGACAACCGCACCATCGACATCAACAACGACGGCGAACCCGACCCGGCCGGCAACTTCTGGACCTACGACGCCTTCCGTTCCCGCGACTGCGTGCGCCAGGCGGCCCTGGACGTGATGCGCCTGGTGCAGGTGTTCTCCGCCTTCGACGGCCGGAATCGCTGGAGCCACGACGCCGACGGTGACGGCCGGCCCGAACTCGAAGGCCTGGCCGGAGATTTCGACGGTGACGGGCGCGTGGACGTCGTCGGGCCCGAGGGACGCTTCTACCTGTTCGGCATCTCCCTGGGGGGAATCGTCACCTCGGTGGCGGCGGCCCTGGAACCGCGCATTACCGCGGCCGCGCCCATCTCCTCGGGCGGCGGCCTGACCGACATCGTCATCCGCTCGGTGCAGACCGGGGTGCCGGAGATGGCCATGCTCCCGTTCATGGGTCCCTTGCTGCTGTCGAGCCGGGATGCCCAGGGCCGGCTGCTGCTGAGCCAGTACGTCCCCGACGCCCGCTTCGAGACCAACGTTGCCGTGGCGGCCATCGAGGAGCTGCAGCCGGGCTGGCAGGTCAGGCTCAGCAACCTGGAAAACCAGGAGCAGGAATGGGCCCTGGTGGACGAGCAGTTGCGCTTCCGCCTGGCCGTGCCCTGCGACCGGGGCGATCGCCTGCTGGTGGAGTTCTTCGACGGCCAGGGCCGCTTGCAGACCCGCCTGGACAGCTTCGACCGCGAGGTATACTGGCAGGGAGAGACCTTCTCACCCGGCCAGCCCTTGCGGGCGCTGGCAGAGGGGTTCGGGGTGCGGCGCCAGTCGGCGGAGATGCGCCGTTTCGTGCAAATCGCCCAGACCGCCCTGGACGCGGGCGATCCCGTCAACTACGCCCCGCTGTTTTTCCAGAGGCTGCCGGCGGCCTACCCCGAGCAGCATGAGGCCACCGCCCTGGCCCTGGTGCTCACCGCCGGGGACATGAACGTGCCCATCTCCACCGGAGTGAGCCAGGCCCGGGCCGCCGGCCTGGTGCCCTTCGGCCCCGGGGCCGAAGACGAGCGCTACGGCACCAGCCCGCAAAGGGTACTGGTGGAAAACTGGGTACTGGAGGGCCTGGAGCGCCTGCGGCGTTTTGCCGGCCCTCCCTTCAACGACGACCGGGACATCATCCTCGACCCCGACAACCTCTCCCGCGACGGCGACGGTTTTTCCGCCCCGCGCCTGGACCCACCCCTGCGCCTGGGGCGGCTTGTGGGCGACGGGCGCCAGGCGCTGGTGCGCTTTCTCTACATGCGGCCCCAGGGGGCCCATGGCTTCGGCCCCTCCGATCCCGCCAGGCAGTTCAACATCGACCTGTTCGCCATCAACGCCATCGGCAGGTTCTTCGCCAGTGACGGCCGCTCCTGGTCGGACGACACCTGCCTGGCCACGGACGACTGCGCCTTCATTCCTCGCTGAGCCGCTCGCCCAGCAGCGAAAACAGGTCGCGCACCGGGGTGTAGTTCTTGAGCGCGTTTGACAGCAAGCGGCCGCTGCGGGAATACTGGCGGGGCCGGGCTCGGGTCAAGTCAAGACGGCAAGGAGTTCACATGGCAGGTATGTCACTGGCGCTTTCGTTGCTGGCGCTGGCAGCGGCGCCACAGCCGGCGGCGCCTTCCCAGCGCGAAGTCTTCTACGGGGCCCTGCGCCAGGCACAGGGCGGTCGCGTGGAACAGGCGGTGGCCAGCCTGCTGCAGCTTGCCGGGCAGCATCCGCAGGATTCCTATGCCGACGATGCCCTGGGCCAGGCGGCCCGGCTGTGCGAGGAGGAACTCTACCGCCCGGCCCGGGCGCTGGAGCTGTACCGGCGCTTGCTGGAGGAATATCCCCGCAGCCGCCTGGCTCGCCGGGCCCGCACCCGCGTCGAATGGCTCTCTGCCCATCTCGACCAGGGCGAGCAGGTGCTGGGCGAGTACCTGCGCATCACCAGGAGCGCGGCCAAGGTCGGCCTGGAGCAGGCCGTCGCCGCCATGCGGAAGCTGCTTGACGCCCATCCGGAATTTTCCCTGCGCGCGGAGGGCCGCTACTGGATCGCCGGGCTGCTGGCCCGCACCGGACAGGACCGGGAGGCAGAAAGACTCTACCAGCAGATTGCCGCCACCAGCGAGGACAAGCAGCAGGCGGCCCGGGCGCTGATCGACCTGGCCAACCTGCGCCTGGCGGCGGGCAACCTCGACGGTGCCGAGGACGCCTATCGCCGGCTGGGCGAACTCGGTCCCCGGTGGCGGCAGGCGGCTGCCGGGGGCATGCAGCAGTTGGCCCACGCGGCCACCCGCGGGCGCATACCCCTGGTCGCGGGCGTGGTCTATGCCCTGGTGCTGCTCTGGACCTGGCTGGCCTTCCTGCTGGGCTTGCGGCGCGGCGGCCCGGTCCGGGCGCGCCTGTTCCTGCCTCCCGTGGAGGCCCTGGTCTACCTGGTGGTGATGGCCGGGCTCATCGCCTGGGCGGCCAGTGGCACGCGCATGACCGCCCGGGCGCTCGGCTGGATGGCCGGGCTGCACCTGCCGCTGTTGCTGCCGGCGGGCTGGAGCTGGAAATCGGCCCGCCCTCCCCGGGGCGGGGCTTGCCTGGCGGTGCGCCTGTCGCTGCTGCTGGTCGGTAGCCTGGCGATAATGGTGCTGGCGCTGGGGCAGGCGGGAATGATCGGAGAAGTGCTGGATACCCTCAAGTTCGGAGTGAGCGAATGAAGCTGGCCGCACCCGAGAACAGTGGCGACAAGCAGTCCCCCGGGCTCCTGGCCGTACGTTCCGGCTCCAACCCCAACTCCAGCTCCCTGGGGGTGAACGTCACCTGGCTGCTGCTGGGCGGGGCGCTGGCCGGCGTGCTGGCACTGGTGGGCGGTACCCTGGCGCGCTGGGTATTGTCGCGCAGGCATGAGCATGAGCCTGGCGAGTAGGCTGCTTCGGCCACGGTTGCGAAGGGAGCCCTTCGGCTGGACGGTGGCGCTGGCCCGGCCCCGGTTGCTGGTGATGCTGGGCCGGCCGACCGACAGGCTGGACCCGGCGGCACCCTTCGAGGTGCACCTCACCATCGGCCACCGTTGCTCGCAGGGATGCCGCGGCTGCTACATCGACGCCCGCCCGGACGCCGCCGACACCATGAGCGATGCCGACTGGGTATGGGTGCTCGGGCGCCTGGCGCGGATGGGGGTGTTTCACCTGGCGCTGGGAGCGGGCGAGGACGTGCCGCTCGAGCGGCTGGCCAGCCTCGCCGCCCGGGCCCGTGGGCTGGGCATGCTGCCCAACCTGTCCACCTCGGGCCGGCAGGTGACGCCGCGACTGGCCGCGAGGCTGCGGGTGTTCGAGCAGGTGCACCTGAATCTGGACGGCACCGGCACCGGCGCGGGCGTAAACGGCCGCCCCCCCTGGTCGCCCGGCAGGCTCATGGCCCTGCGCATCCTGCGCGCCTGTCACCCGCGGGTGGGGGTGAACCTGGTGCTCACTCGTCACAACTGCGATCACCTGGGGGAGATCTTCCGGGCGCTGCGGCGGGAGGGGATCCGCTCGGTGGAACTGCTGCGCTACAAGCCGGCCGGGCGCGGCGGCCGCGACTATGCCGCGATGGCCCTGACCGCGGGACAGGGGCGGGTGCTGGTGCGCCGCATCCTGGCCCTGGCCCTGCGCCACCTGATGACGGTGCGGCTCGACTGCTCCTTCGCTCCCTTCGTGTGTGCGGCGGGGTTCTCTCCCGCGTTGCTGCGCCGCATCGGCCTGGCCGGCTGCGTGGGTGGAAGCTGGCTGCTTTCCCTGGACGGCCGGGGTGCCCTGACCGCCTGCAGCTTCCACCGGCCGGCGCAACCGCGCGACTTCCGGCGGCTGGGCGGGCCGGGGCTGTTTCCGGAGTTCGACGACTGGACCCGCCGTGCTCCCGAACCCTGCCGCAGTTGCCGCTACCTCGACATCTGCCGCGGCGGCTGCCACGTGGTGGCCGAGCATGTCAACGGCGATTTCTTCACCCCCGACCCGGAATGCCCGCTGGTGCGCCGGCCCCGTTCTAACAGGCCGTTGTTCTCCCGGCGGATGGAGGGGTGATCGGCGAAATTTGCGGGTACGACGCCCACATGGCCGGATATCTGCATACACTACATATCTTATCGATCTTATTCTAACAATTATAACAGTGTTAGAATATCTCTCTCGACACCCACCGATCCCGGGCGAGGTGGGGTGTCCCCGTGCGCGAAGCGTCGTTACGCGACGCGGTTGTGTGCCCCCGACAACTTTTTTTCATCCGGTGCGTTTGTGGTATACTAGTCGCCGGGATTTTGTACCAAATTGGTCACAGTGGAGGAGCGGGAGACGTTGGGAGAGCACGATCTCGAAGATCTCATTCTGAGATGGGCGCGCACTGCCGGTATCGGCTTCTTCCTGCTCGACCGGCAGGGGCGGATCGTCGAATGCAACCAGGCCGCCGCCAGGATCCTGGAGAGGCAGCGCTCCGAGTTGCTGGACCGCGCCCTGGCCGACTTCATCCATCCCGAGGATTTGACCGATGTAGAAAGACGCGTGGCCGAACTGCGGGCGGGCAGCACCGTGTTTGTCGAAAGAAGGCTGCGGCGCGCCGGCGGCGGCTACCACTACTGCGAACTGGGCGTGATCGATCTCGGCGAACAGGGTGTGGGGCTGGCCTGCCGCGCTGTCGAGAGCCGGCGGAGATTGGAAGCGCGCCTGCGCGTGGCCGACCGCCTGGCCAGCGCCGGGGTCATGCTGGAAAGCATCACCCACTCTTTGAACGATCCCCTGTCGATACTGCTGCTCAACAGCAGGGACATGATCGAACAGGTGTCGAAACTACAGGCGCGACTGAGCAGGGCCTGGATGAAGGTGGCCAATAGCCTGGGCCAGGAACGCGCCCGGGAGATCTTCTCCTCCTCCGGCCCCGACGAGGAAAACCGCCGCACCGATCGGCTACACGCGCAACTGGAAGAAATATGGCAGGCGAGCGAACGGCTCATCAGGATCTCGCGCAGTATTCAGGAATTCGTGAGTCAGCAACAACCCGCCGACGCGGCCGAGGTCAATACCGTGGTGGAACGGGCCCTCGCTCTCATGGAAGAAGAGCTGCGTTTTCGGGCCCGGGTCAGGCGGGAGTTGGGCCAGGTGCCCCGGGCCCGGGTGACCTCTTCCCAGTTGGCCCACGCCGTGGTCAATCTGCTGCAGAACGCCGCCCTGGCCATCGACAAGCGAGGCTGCGGGCACGGCGAAATCGTCGTGCGCACGTTTCGGGAGGGAGAGAGCGTGTGTCTGGCCGTGCGCGACAACGGGGCGGGCATGGACGCTGACGAACAGAAAATGATCTTCGAGCCCGACTACTCCTCCTGGAGCGATGCCACCACGGCCGGCCTGGGGTTGTTCGTGGTCAGGCAGGTGGTCGACGATGCCGGGGGCCACATTCGTATCGAGTCAACCGTGGGACAAGGTAGCGAGTTTACCCTGGTACTGCCGGTGGCCGAAGGCACGGAAGCACCACCGACGGAAGAACACCGGAACTTCAACCGCCGTTGTGGTCAAGCGACACCGCGGGTACTGGTAGTTGACGACGATGCCGGCATGGGTCGTGCCATCAGGCGGATTCTCGAACCGCACTGTCGAATCGTTTTTGTCGACAGCGGCGAGAAAGCTATCGCGCAACTCGAGCACGACAGCAATTTCGACCTGGTGTTGTGCGATGTAGTCATGCCCGGGCTCAACGGGTTTGACCTGCATGACTGGATCATGAAGAACAATCCCCGGTTGGCACGGTGTTTCCTGTTCATGACGGGGGGGGTGTTCACCGCTGCCGCCAAGGAGCGCTTGCGCCGCAAGGCGGTGATGCTCATCGAAAAACCCTTTTCCCCGACTGGGCTGCGAGAGACCATCTTCGACCTGCTGGGCCGGGAGGAGTAGGGGCTCGAGAAGTTCCCCAACCGCTTCAAAAAACGTGCCCGCGCCCGACATTTCATCTATAAGAAGAAGGCATGGACGAAACTGCCAATACCACCTCGGCGGGTTGGAAGTGGGAACTCGCTGCCCTGGCCGCGGCGATGATGGGGGTGGCGGCGCGTTGCCTGCCCTGGCGCTTCGTGTTCCGCCAGGATGGAGTGTTCTTTCCCGGTGTGGACCCCTATTACCACCTCTGGCGCGCACACCAGCTGGCCCACACCTTTCCAAACTGGTCGTTGTGGGATCCTTTCCTGCGCCATCCTCTGGGAGCACCCAGTCCCTATCTGGTTGGGTTCGACTCATTGTTGGCCCTGCCGGCCCTCCTGGGGTTCGGCCAGGAGTCGATCGAACCGTGGGCAGCGTTGCTGGCTCCCTTGTTGGGCGGCCTGGCCGTCTACCTGGTTTACCGGCTGGGGCGGGCGATCTTCTCCCCGGCTGTCGGCCTGGCTGCGGCCATTCTCTATGCTTTCATGCCCGGTGCCATCAACTACACCATCGTCGGCAGGGCGGATCACCACGCCCTGGTGGCGCCGCTGGTGCTGGGGATCTTTCTCTGCTTGTTGAAGACCCTGGACTGCCGGCGCAGAAACCGGCTCGTCTTCTGGTGCGGGCTGGGAGGCGTGCTGGCTGGTTGGCTGGTTTCATCGTTGCCGATCACTCCGCCCCTGTACTTTCTGCCGGTAGTGCTGACACTGGTGATCCTGGGTTGGGAGAGAAGGCGGGAAATCAGACCGGCCGTCCTGGGATTTACTGTTGCCGCCGCGCTGGCGGTAACCGCGGCTGTTTGGCTGACCGGGGACCTGGCTCGCTGGCCATGGGAGTTGTTCCTTCCCTCGCTCGTTTCCCTGGTGCTCTTCTGGCTGGGGGCTGCCTGGGCTACGGCTTCGACTTTCGGAACTGCCTGGTCTCTGGGGGTACTGGCCTTGGTTGCTGGTGGGTTGGTGGCCGGGTGGTTGGGTCATTTCTCCTGGAGCGAACCGCTGCGCCGAATTCTCGAGGTCGCCGGAGGTGATTCGAGCGCCTTTGCCGGTATCGTCGAGAGTGAGTCGTTGCTGCGCGTGGGTGGGATTTTTACCGTCAACAGGGCGGTGGCCTTCTATTCCAACCTGGTGCTTCTGGTTCCCGTGGCCTGGGTGGTACTGGCGCAGCGCGGGGCCAGGAGAGGGGCAGCTCCCGGGACGTTGTTGGCGGTGATTTATTCCGGCCTGGGAATGACGTTGTTGCTGCTGCAACAGCGTTTTGGAGATTTTGCCGCTCCCTCACTGGCGTTGCTTCTGGCCTGGGCGTTGGTGAAAGGTGGGAGGGTCGTAAGCGTATACCGGCTGGGAGCGGCCAGCAGAATACGTGCGACCTTTCTGGCGGCCGGTCTGGCCTTGGCCGTACTGGCGGCACTGTGGCCGTTGGTCGCCGGGTTGGTACGTTTTTCCCGCACCGATACGGTGAGAAGGTCCCGGCAACTGGTGCATTTCGGCGAAAAGCTGGCGGCCACCATCCCCGAGCCGGTAGGAGACGAGGACCAGCCGAGCTACGGGTTGCTCTCCAGCGAGGAAGATGGTGTGGTGCTTCTTTATTCGGCACACCGCCCGTTGGTGGTTGCCTCGTTCGGTATGGACGAAATCCAGCGCCACAACGGGCTGGGTTATCGGGTGTTCTTTGCCTCCGATGAGACCGAGGCCGCGGTCATGCTCGATCGCCTCGGGGTCGGTTACCTGGTGGTGTCGCCAATCCTCAACAGGGTGGAGGCCATGACCAAGGTAGCCGGTCTGGACGTCGTCATGGTATCCGGCTACCGCGACCTGGTGGAAAATCGGGTGGTGCAGAAGTTCGAACCCCTGCCGGCGCTCGTTCAAGCCTTGCATACCAGGTTGCTGGTCCTCGATGGCAGTGCCGGAAAGATATGGGGCCAGCAGGTACGGGCAGTGGGGAGGTTTCGGCTGCACCTGGAGTCGGGGCCGCGCCCGGATTCTCTCTATCCCCTGGGTGTCTACTTCAAGGCTTTCGAATATGTCCGCGGGGCGCGTTTGCTGGGTACGGCTCCGGCCGCGAGCGAGGTGCTGCTGCGCTTGACGGTGCGAACCAACACCGGCCGTGCCTTCACCTACCGGGCCACCAGTCGAAGCGACGAACAAGGTCGGTTCGAATTCCTGGTGCCTTATGCCACCGAGGGAAGCCGCTCCCCTTGTCGGGCCGTGTCTCCCTATCGCATCAAGGCAGGAGAAGCCGTGTATCGTGTCCAGGTGCCGGAAGTCGCCGTGAAGCAGGGCCTGGAGGTTGCCGTCAACCGGAAGGACGATACCATGCCTGCCGGAGGGCAGGACTAGAAGTCATTGCCCAGCAGCCGGCCGATGGTTTCCACCAGCTGGCGCAGCTTGATGGGCTTGGCCAGGAACATGTCGGCGCCGGCCTGCAAGGCCCGTCGCCGGTCTTCGTCGCCGCCGGAACTGACCACTATGATGGGAATGTCCTTGGTGGCCGGAGTTTCACGCACTCGCTTGATGAGCTGCTTGCCGTCCATCACCGGCATGTAGAGATCGAGCACGATCAGGTTGAAGGATTCCTGCTCCAGCAATTTCCAGGCGTCGGAACCGTTTTCTGCCTCGCACACCACGAAGTCCATGCTGTTGTCACGGCTACGCAGTAACTTCTGGATACCGTAGCGGAACATGTCTCGCACCACCACGTTGTCTTCCACCAGCAGCACCCGGAAGGCTTCACCCTCGGCCACCGGCGGCAGCGGCCGTTGCAGCGGAGGAGTGTCCTGCGGCTCGTCCTGCTGTTGCAGGCGAGTCACCAGCACGGAAAGCGGCCGGTGATCCCCGGGTTCACCGACCACCTCCACCCCGATGCCGACGGGTTCGCCGCCACCGGCGGGGCGGCGCCAGGTTACCCGTCCACTCAGCGGTATGGGGCTGAGCAGACCGGGAAAGGAGATCTCGAAGTCGATGATGTCACCCTCGGAAAAGGGTTCCTCGGTGGCGATGAACAGGCCACCGCTGGAGACATTCTCGGTGTAATCAACCAGGAAATCACGGGCAGCCGCGTAACGCACCTTGAGCATGACATCGGTGCGACGAAACTTCCGTCTCTCTGCTCCGCCTGTACCCTCTTCCTCGTTCAATCCTTCATCCTCTACGTCAAGCCCTCGGCGAGGACAATATATTTAGACATACGCGGTATTGTCAAGCTGGGCTTTTGCTTGACAACTACCGCCCGGACACCGACGATCCGCCCATTGTTCGGGAGGTGCCTGGTGCAACCCATTCTGTTCTGGACCATAGGCGTGTTATCGCTGCTGGCCGCCCTGGCGGTGGTTTCTCTGCCCCGCCCCCAGCACGCCGTGGTGGCGCTGGTGATACTCATGGGCCTGGACGCCGTAGAACTGTTCCTGCTGCAGGCCCCGTTGCTGGCGGTGGAAACCATCGTGGTGGCCTCCGGAGCGGTATTGCTGGTGTGGAGCGTGCTGGTGCGCCGCCGCCGTGCCCGCCTGGGTGTTCCCGGACGCCGACGTTACAATGTCACCAAGTTGTTGTCTTTTTTCGTGGTGCTGGCGTTGGGCCTGGTACTGGTCGACGTGGTGCTGCAAGCTGCCGAGCCGCAGCCCCGGGCCGGGTCGGATGTCACCATGGTCACCGGGGCATTACTGTCGCTGGTGCTGTTGCTGATCGCCGGTCCGGTTACCTGGTGGATATTGCGCCGGGCCCGTAGCAGCGAGGAGGGCGAGCAGGCGTGATTCCCGCTTCCCATGTGCTGTTGCTGGGCCTGGCCCAGCTGCTCATCGGCCTGCTGGGACTGGTGTTGCGTCGCGCCGGCCTGGTGGTGCTGGCTTCTGGTCTGGTCATGCTCGACGGGGTGATGCTCCTGTTCTGCGCCGGCATCGCCAGAACCGGCAGTACCTCCCAGGCCGAAGGCGTGGTGGTACTGGCCGTCATCGTGGCCGTGGCCCTGGTGGGGGCCGCCGTTCTCTATTCCTTTC
>Ga0190359_1001572_pt1 | contig 14278 bp, 16 predicted proteins | sample 48721823_MG_FD_161269 | JGI IMG/M metagenome (GOLD analysis project Ga0190359, IMG submission 161269) | Hydrothermal vent microbial mat bacterial communities from Southern Trench, Guaymas Basin, Mexico - 4872-18-2-3_MG | ecosystem: Environmental > Aquatic > Marine > Hydrothermal vents >... | reverse complement strand
CTCAAAAGAGCGGTTCTTTACAGAATACAAGATTAATCCTGCGCATAAAATCGTTCTGTGGACGACGCAATGTCACAGTCTGAGCGAGGAAGAAAATAACAAGAATTTCAAAGCAGTATTTAAAACAATGCAAAATCTTAAAGACACGACATTAATAATAAAACAGCATCCAGGAGAAGGGAAAAAATATACAAAAATGATTGAAGAGTTTTTAAGTAAGTACGAAATAAGTGCGGTAGTAACGCCGAAGAGTTCGGACACTTATGAGCAGTTATTTGTCTGTGATTTGATGATAACTCAAGCCTCTACCACGGCAATGGAAGCAGTGGCGTTGAAGAAGCCAGTAATAATCCTGAACCTCAGTGGGGAACCAGATCTGGTGGAATATGTAAAAGAGGGAGTGGCATTGGGGGTTTATAAAGAGGAGGATTTAGAGCCTGCGATTGTGGGTTTGTTAAAAGATGATTCCGAGTTGGCAAGGAATAGAGAAAAATATATAGAGAAGTATCTTTATAAAATAGATGGGAAAGCGACAGAGAGGGTTGTTGGGGTGATTGAGGGGATGATAAAAGAGGGACGGAAGAGAGGTGAAAAATAGGATTGTCGCAATATGATGTTCGTCCCTCATTCCTTCTATCCAAATAATTTAAATGTTTTTATATCTAAATACGAAGGAAAACAGGTTGGTAGAATAATATTTACAACATATAAAGACAAAATTTCGATTTGGGTGGGTGCTACGCGAGCAAACTTAAAAGGTCTTTATCCTGTTGATTTCTTACAATGGAAAATTATAGAATGGGGACATAAAAATGGATTTAAATATTGTGAAATTTTAGGTGCAAATATGCCTTCTATTAGCTATTTCAAATCAAGATATAATTTTGATTTAGATTTATATTATTCTGTAAAGAAATCAAGTATTAAATATAAAATAATTACAAAAGCTTATAAAATACTACGAGGAGCGGAGAGGATGATAAAGGAGAAATTTACTCAAAAGAGAAATTCGTCAAAGAAAAGAACAGAGAATAGAAATGAAGAATAAAAAAATAAGTATTATAGTATCTCCAGGATTGGAAATGGAGTTAAATGCCATTCCAGATACCGAATATTACAGAGATATTTCGGAGTTTCTTGAGGATGCTGTAAAGACATTGATGGATGCAAGAAGAGATTTGCGTGTGGCTATTGCGTGCACGTTATACGAAAAAGGCAAGATATCGTTTGGAAGAGCGATGGAGATAGCGGGTGTTGATGTCGAGAGAATGAAGGAAATGTTGGTGGAACGAGGGATAAAGCTCAGGCGAGGTGCTGAAACCGTGGAAGAGATGGAAGAAGAGTTAAAAGGGTTGGAGATTTAGTTAGTTATGATCGTATTGGATACGGACTTCTTCAGCTCTTTTTTCAAAATTGGAAAGCTGGAGTTAATTCTGGATGTATCGGGTGAAGAAAAACTGGTGATACCGGAAACCGTATATGATGAACTGAAAAGGACAAATTTTTTCAATGAAATTTTAGTAAGGCTCGTTTTTTCAGAAGATGCTCTGAGTGAGGGGCGATATATCCTGGTTAAAAGGGTAGATTTAAGCATTTGCGATGACTTTATCGAACCGAAAGAGATAACAAGTCTTGGTAAAGGCGAGTTAGGGTGCATGGTATTGGCGAAGGAGTACGGAGCAGAGATATTGATAAGCGATAGGCATGCAATAAAGACGGCAAGGGATAAAAAGCTCAAAGCAATTTCAATTCCAACTTTTTTGCTGCGGTATAAAAGAAAAAGGAAAATTTCTATTGAGGAGATTGAAGGAATTATCAAGGATTTACGCGAGAAGGATTTTTATGAGTTCAGCAGAGAAGTGGAAGGAGAGTTATTACGTTAGGAAAATTTTAAGTTGATGCTTGATTTCAAAGGAAGGGGGATAGAATTTGAGGAATAAAAAAGCGTATCGTTGGTCTGCGGCTTCTCACACCGAGTTTAAAGATACGGGTGCAACTTCTTTGCTTTTATATGAAATATTCCAGGATTTGAAAAACAGGGGATTTAAAGAAATTAATTTGATGGCTGCGAATACACCTCATTTAGCAAAGTTTATATCTAGTTTTAATCCTGAGTTGGTGGCTTATTATTCTGTGGAAAAAAAGATAGCTCTGGTAAAAATTGTGGAAGATATTTATCGTTGGATAAAAATATGAAAAAGGATTTTATATACTATATGAGAATATTACGTAGTTCTGCCGGATACTATAAAAGGTTATTGCAGGATTATATAGGCAGTTTTTTAGTGAAGAACTGGAAAAAAATTGATAATGAAAATATAGTTTCCGTTAATAGTAAGATGCTAAAGGATGTCTTCCGTATATATAACGATAATTTTAATGTTGATTCTACAAAAATGATTATGCGATATTCAAAAGTTTTTAAAAATATTTTTTATATTGCGAAATCTGAAAATATTGCTGTAGGATATTGTATTTATTACATAAAACCTGTTCTCTCTTTCAAAGGAGTTAAAAAAACTTCAGTTATGTATTCAATAGCTGTTGATAAAGATTATAGAAGAAGAGGGATAGGTAAAAAAATGCTGGATCATAGTATTGATGAAATGAGATTATTATAAAATGGAATTGGAGTTAAAAAAGAATTGTTATTAGGAGATACCATATTAAAAAAGTATTGTGATTTGCTCGTTTGTGATAATACTTCAGACCCAATGAAGTATGCAAAAGTTCCTGAATTTATTAAAATAATTTATCTCATCTTTAAATTGTATAGAAAAAAAATAAGTGCAATTAAATATTGTAAATATCAAAATAGTATTACAAAGAATAAGTATGATTCTTTAATATCATGCTATACTATAAGTTGGTGGCCACAGCTTATTTGCAATAATGGAGAGGTAGGAGCAAATGATTTTATATTTAAAGATGTAATAAATGAGCTAAAACAACGAAAAATAAGTATAATAGGAAATGATATTTTTACTTTACCTTTGAATGAATTATATAAAAGAAATCTAAAGTTAAGAACTTCAAAAATAAAATGGAACCTCTTTGAGCTGAGTTTTAATTTAAAAGATGTTTTTTTATCTTTTGTGGTAGCTCTAAGTTATTTTAATAACCAAACATGTAAAATAAAAAAAAATCGGCTAAATTTAAAAACTACATTATTCGAAAAGATACTACTTTTAAAAATCGCGGAAAGCATTATTGATAAATACGAGCCAAAAATTGTAATAATGACTTGTGAATATTGCTATTTTCATAGAGAACTCTCTTTTGTTTGTCATGAGAAAAGAATACCTGTAATCGCTCTTCAGCATGGCATCATCACCCCAACACATTATGGCTATATCTTCGACAAAGAAGAGAAAGGAAAGATAACCTTGCCAGATAAAACCTGCGTCTTCGGACAATACCACTACGACCTACTTACCAAGAACAGCATATACGAGCCAGATCAAGTTGTTGTGACAGGGCAGCCGAGATATGATGTATTATTTTATGCGGACAAAATCTACTCAAAAGAGCGGTTCTTTACAGAATACAAGATCAATCCTGAGCATAAAATCGTTCTGTGGACGACGCAATGTCACAGTCTGAGCGAGGAAGAAAATAACAAGAATTTCAAAGCAGTATTTAAAACAATGCAAAATCTTAAAGACACGACATTAATAATAAAACAGCATCCAGGAGAAAGAGAGGAAGATACAAAGATGATTGAAGAGTTTTTAAGCAAGTACGAAATAAGTGCGGTAGTAACGCCGAAGAGTTCGGACACTTATGAGCAGTTATTTGTCTGCGATTTGATGATAACGAGGCACTCAACAACCGCGATGGAAGCTGTGGCGTTGAATAAGCCGGTGGTCATTTTGAACCTCAGTGGGGAACCCGACATTGTGGAATATGTACAAGATGGTGTGGCGTTAGGTGTTTACAAAGAAGAGAATTTGAAACTATCAATTGAGAAACTACTGAAAGACGATTCAGAACTGGCAAAGAGCAGAGCGAAATATATAGAGAAATATCTTTATAAAATTGATGGAAAAGCAACTGAGAGGGTAGTAAAACTTATTGAGGAAATGATAGAAGAATTGAGGAGGAAGAAGAATGAAAAATAAAATTATCGCAATAATCCCAGCAAGAGGTGGCAGTAAAGAAATCCCAAGAAAAAATATAAGATTGATGAGTGGAAAACCTCTAATTGCCCTCTCTATTGAAGCAGCATTGAAATCGAAATGTATTGATAGAGTTGTGGTTTCCACCGAAGATAAAGAAATTGCAGAAATATCGAGGGAATATGGTGCGGAAATAATAGAAAGACCAGAAGAGTTTGCGAAGGATGAATCTTCTACAATCGATGCCATTTTACATGCATTAGAAGTTTTAAGAGCAGAGAACTACAATCCAGATATTATTGTTCTTTTACAACCCACATCACCACTACGCAATGCTGAAGATGTTGGTAGTGCCATAGAACTATTCTTGAATAGTGATTGTGAGTCGGTCGTGAGTGTATGTGAAGTTGGACATCCACCCTATTGGAATTTCAAGATTGCAGAAGGATATTTGAAGCCTCTTTTTAGAGATAAATACCTAATGCTAAGAAGGCAAGATTTGGAAAAGGTGTATATGCCAAATGGAGCAATGTATATTTCAACGCCTGAAAATCTGCGAAAATATAAAAGTTTCTATTGTCTCAGAACTATTCCTTACATCATGCCGCCTGAGAGGAGTATTGACATCGATAATGAGGTAGACTTTATGCTGGCAGAGTTACTAATGAAGAGTTATGTATGAAATTGAAGGAGAATTGGAATGGAAAAAATTAGAATCGGCGATAGGCTAATAGGTGAAGAAGAACCCTGTTTTATCATCGCCGAGGCGGGTGTCAATCATAATGGCAATATCAACTTAGCCAAGAAGCTAATCGAGGTCTCAAAAGACGCTGGTGTTGATGCAGTGAAATTTCAAACCTTCAAAGCAGAAAGTGTTGTTGTAAAAAATGCTAAAAAAGCAGAGTACCAAAAAGAAACCACAGACGCGAGAGAGTCTCAATACGACATGATAAAAAAGTTGGAACTCACAGAAGAAGATTTTAAGGAACTGGCGGATTATGCAAAGGAAAAAGACATCCTGTTTTTATCTTCGCCATTTGACAAAGAAAGTGTTGATTTATTAGATGGGGTTAACGTGCCAGTATTCAAGATAGCATCCGGAGAGATAACAAATTTTCCCCTACTCAAACATATAGCGGAAAAAGGTAAACCAATTATATTATCAACGGGAATGGCAACATTGGGAGAAATAGAAGACGCATTAAGAGTTATTAGAGAGGTGGGCGTAGATGATGTTGTTTTGCTCCATTGTGTAACAAGTTACCCCGCAAAAATGGAGGATGTCAACCTGATGGTACTTGGAACGTTGAAGTACGCATTCAAGTTACCAGTGGGTTTCTCTGACCATACACATGGCATCACGGTTCCAATAGCGGCTGTATCTCTGGGGGCAGTGGTGATAGAGAAACACTTCACATTGGATAAAAATCTACCAGGACCGGATCACAAAGCATCGCTGGAGCCAGATGAGTTAAAAGAAATGGTGATGGCTATCAGATATGTGGAAAAGGCATTGGGGGATGGAATAAAACTACCCACAAAAGAAGAGGAGGAAATAAAGAAAGTTGCGAGAAGAAGCGTAGTTGCAAAAGTAGATATACCTGAAGGCGCAATTATAACAGAAGATATGTTAGATGTCAAGAGACCGGGGACTGGGATTGCGCCGAAATATTTTGATCTTGTTGTTGGAAGGAAAGCGAAAGAGAATATTAAAAAAGATGAGATAATTGCGATGAGGATGATAGCATGGTGAAAGAAAAAATTAAGATAATTAGGAGTGCTGTCGGTAGTATGCCTTCTTGGGGTTTAATAGAAGAATTACAGAATGCTGGGGTGGAAATAATTGGAATAGATTCGAATCCTCTTTCTTTCGGTCTTTATCTCTTGAAAAAGAGTTATGTTGCCCCACAAGGAGATGATCCAAATTTTATCAAAGAAATATTGAAAATAATCGACAAAGAACAGCCTGATGCGATTCTTTCTGGGCCCGAGGAAGAACTTCTAACTTTATCTAAAAACAAGGGGCGAATTGAAGAAAGAGGAACTTTGCTCTTGTGTCCAGATTACGAATATGTTGAAATTTGCACAGATAAGAAGAAAACAAATGAAGTATTTGAGCGTATTGGAATACCAACTCCAGAACTTTTTACTGATGCTGACTCCGTGAAATTTCCTTGTATAATAAAACCGAGATTTGGCAGGGGCAGTTTAGATATTTATATAGCAAAGAACGAGGATGATTTACATTTCTACCTTAAAAAAGTTAATGAGCCAGTAATTCAGGAATTTGTTCAAGGAGAAGAGTATACTGTAGATATTTTGGCGGATAAGGAGGGAAATGTGTTATCTGCGATCCCAAGATTAAGGTTAGGTATAGAATCGGGAATATCAGTAAAAGGAAAAACAGTTTATGATAAGGAGATTGTAGACTACAGCAATGAAATAGCGAAAAAATTGAAGCTTTTTGGACCTTCGTGTATACAGTGTATAAGAAATGAAAATGGGGTCAAATTTATTGAAGTAAACACAAGATTTGGAGGCGGCTCTATCCTATCAATTAAGGCAGACCCAACTATTATCCCAAACTTAATAAAAATGGTAAGGGGGGTGAATCCAACACCAAACAAGGGGTTCAAGGAAGGACTAACGATGTTGAGATATCACTCGGAAGTATTTATCTTTGAAAATGAAATTAAAGGAGATGAATCGCGTGAACGCTATAATTTTTGATTTGGACAATACACTGTATGACACGGAACAATACTTTTCAGGGGCATTCGATGAGATAGCTGGATATTTATCAAAGGAATATTCTATCTCGAGAAAGGACATCTATAAAAAATTAGTAAATCTTTGGAAAATAAAAACAAGTATGTATCCGCATTTATTTGACGATCTATTAAACACTTTAGGCTTGGAAAATGAGTTAGAAAACGTTATTAAAATATTTAACGACTATGATGGCAAACTTGAACCATACCAAGATGTAATCTCGACATTAAGGGAATTGGAGAAGAGAAACCGTAAGTTAGGAATAGTTACTGATGGAAATATAGATAGACAGGAGAGAAAAATAAAATCTCTGGGTATTGTTGATTTTTTTGATGCAATTGTGTTTACTAAGAGATTCAACAACCCGAAACCCTCAGAAATTCCATTCCGAGAAGCAATTAACAAATTGAAAGCAATTCCACAAAATTCGTTTTATGTTGGGGATAATCCATTAATTGACTTTGAAGGTGCTAAAAAAGTAGGAACGAAAACTGTGAGGCTATTGAAAGGGGAGTTTAGAGATATGCCAAAAAATAGATATATAGATTACGAAGTGAATGGAATAAAAGAACTATTAGAGGTTGTGTGAACCATGGTTAGAAAAATTGCAGTACTAACCGGAACAAGAGCTGAGTATGGAATCTTAAAGCCACTATTGGAGAGGATTGTAAAGTCTGGTGATTTGGAATTAAATCTAATAGTTACAGGCTTACATTTATTAAAAAAATATGGATTAACCATCAAAGAAATAGAAAAAGACGGATTTGAAATAGGTGGTATTGCTGAAATGTATGGTGATGACGAAAGAGATATTACTTATCATGGAAGGGCATTGGCGAAAGGGATTACAGGTTTTACTTCTTTGCTTTCTAAAATAAAACCAGACATATTGGTTGTTTTAGGGGATAGATTAGAACCATTAGCAGTGACACTTGCAGCAACTACTTTGCGAATACCGATAGCACACGTTCATGGGGGGGACAAGACGGATAGCGGTCATATAGACGAAAGTATAAGACACTCAATAACTAGATTTGCACACATTCATTTTACTGCAACAAAAGAACATACAAAGAGATTGATTAAAATGGGTGAAGAACCTTGGAGAATATTTGAGGTGGGTGTTTTGGGTTTGGATTCCATAATTCATCAAAAATCTATTTCGAAAGAGGATCTCGCAAAAAAGTTGGGAATAAATCTGGATGATGATATTATTGTTTGTGTCTTTCACCCTGTTCATATAGAGAAAGAGCTTGCTGGGAAACAAATGCATGAGATTTTGGAGGCAATTAAAGAATTGAATATGCAAACTGTTACCATCTATCCAAATAATGATGCCGGAAGTCAAGACATTATTAAAGAAATAGAAAAATGTAGAAGTTTGCCATCCATAAGAATTTTTCCAGATTTGCCTCATTCAGAGTATATAGCTTTGCTCAAATATGCAGACATTTTGATAGGAAATTCCAGTAGTGGGATTATGGAAGCACCATCACTTAAGTTGCCTGTTGTGAATATCGGGTCAAGGAATGTAGGGAGGGGGCATGCCGATAATGTGATATTTGTAAATGTTAAGAAGGATGAAATAATAAGCGCTATCAAAAAAGCATTATACGATGAAGAATTTAAGGAAAAGGTCGAACGATGCGTCAATCATTACGGTAATGGAAAAGTGAGTGGAAGAATTATAAACGTGCTTAGTGAGATTGAAATCAATAAAAGATTGTTGCAGAAAAAGATAACTTATTAGGAGGTATAAAGCATGACAAGGGAAATGTGGAACGAAGTGTATTCGAAAAAAAGATTTGGTGGGACTTGGTATCCTAATGAAGGAGTGGTTAGATTCACGGCAAGACACCTCAAAAGAAGGGTTGGAATAGAAGTCTATGATGTAAAAAGAGATGTAAGAAGAATTCTTGATGTTGGATGTGGGAATGGTAGGCATGTAATATTTTTTGCAGAGCAAGGATTTGATGTTTGTGGGGTGGATATTTCAAAGGAAGCCATAGAAATTGCAAATGTGTGGTTGGCTAAAAAGGGATTAAAAGGAGATTTGAGAGTTGGCGACATAGAAAAGCTACCTTTTAATGATGACTATTTTGATGTTGTTAGTTCTGCAGAAGTATTGGATCATGTTCCTTTTTTAAAAGCTAAAAAAACTCTGAGAGAAATCGAAAGAGTACTTGCACTCAATGGATATATATATATAACGCTGAGATCAACAGAAGATTCGGAGTTTGGTAGGGGTGAAGAAGTGGATCGCAATACCTTTGTGTTACAGGAGGGTTATGAGAAAGGGATAATCCAACATTATTTTGATTTGGAAGAAATAAAGGAATTGCTTGAAGGATTTAAGGTTTTTGATATAGAGCTATACGAAGAAAGATTTCCAAGTGCTTTTACTGTAGACAAAGCATTTTTACAAAGCTCTAAAGGAACTAAAAAATATGTTGATTTGACAAAGCCAATGGATGTGAACCTTAAATATTCGAGGTGGTATATCGCTGCTGAGAAGGTGTAAATCATGAAAATCCTTATAATCGCCCCTCATCCGGATGATGAAGTATTAGGGTGTGGTGGAACGGTAGCAAAACACAGTAAAAGAGGCGATGAAGTTTATCTTTGCATTGTAACAAAAGCATATACTCCGGATTGGTCTGAAGAGTTTTTAAAAAATAGAACAAAAGAAACAGAGAAAGCAAATAAAATTTTAGGTATCAAAAAAACTCATTTTTTAAATTATCCAACTGTAAAATTAGATACATTTCCTCAGAAAGAGCTAAACGAGGCGATTTCAAAAGTTGTGGATGAAATCAAGCCAGATGTCGCATATATTCCCCACAAAGGGGATTTGAATAAAGACCACCGCTTAATTTTTGAATCTTCTTTGGTTGCTACGAGACCTGTAAATCACAAACTAAAAAGGATTTTGTCTTACGAGATTTTATCCGAGACTGATTGGGGGCAGTCGATAGAACCATTTATTCCGAATGTATATGTAGATGTATCAGAGATATTTGAGAAAAAAATAGAAGCTATGAAGGCTTATGAAAGTGAGTTAAAACAATGCCCACACCCCCGCTCTTTGGAGATTATCGAAGCACTCGCTAAAAAGAGAGGTTCCGAGGTTGGGGTGAAATTTGCAGAGGCTTTTATATTGATTAGAGAGTTAATAGATGTGGAAGTATGAGATTCAAAGACTGGAAATCCCCAAAAATTGAGGAAAGAACGCTAACGAAATATAATTGGGTAGTCCAGCATAAAGACAAACTTGAACTGGGATATAAAACAGATATTGGGACGTTTACATACATTAATGCAAAAAATGGAGTTGTTATAGAAGATTACGTGCAAATAGGTTCTCATTGTTCTATCTATTCGGTTTCCACCATAGACAATAAAGAGGGAGAAGTCATCTTGAAGAAGAATTGCAGGATAGGTAGTCATAGTGTAGTAATGCCTGGCGTTACAATTGGTGAAAATTCAATTGTTGGAGCTTTTAGTTTTGTAAATAAGAATCTCCCTGCCAATGTCATCGCTTTTGGTATGCCTGTTAAAATAGTGAAGGGTTTAAAAGAGATTGGAAGAGGAAATAAAATGACATGGAAAATACCATTGTTTAAGATATATTGGGACGGGGAGGACGTAGAAGCAGTAACAGAGTCCATAAGATCAGGGATGAACTGGGCGACAGGTCCGAATGTAGCGAAATTCGAGGAATCGATTGCGAGTTATGTAGGCACGGAGTATGCTATAACCTTCAACTCGGGAACGTCTGCTCTACACGCTGCTCTTTTAGCACATGAAGTACAGAGAGGAGATGAAGTTATAGTCCCATCTTTTACGTTCATTGCTACTGCAAATGCTCCTCTTTTTGTTGGAGCGAAACCGGTCTTTGCAGATATTGAAGAGGAGACTTTTGGTCTGGATCCAGAAGATGTGAAGGAAAAAATCACGGAGAACACAAAAGCGATCATTCCGGTTCATTATGGTGGTTGTCCCTGTAAAATAAGAGCATTGAAGGAAATAGCGGAAGATCATAATTTAATCTTGATAGAAGATGCTGCCGAATCTCTTGGTGCAAGAATTGGTGATAAAAAAGTCGGAACTTTTGGGGATTCTGCGCTGCTCAGTTTTTGCCAGAATAAAATAATCACGACGGGAGAGGGTGGCGCAATAGTAACCGGTTCAAGAGAACTGTACGAGAAACTAAAACTACTACGATCACATGGGAGATTGGAAACACAAGATTATTTCTCTTCAAGCGAAATTATGGATTACATAACATTAGGGTATAACTTTAGAATGTCCAACCTAACAGCTGCATTGGGAATTGCACAACTCAGAAAAGCAGATAGGATTATTGAAATGCGGCGGAAAAATATAGAATATTTGATTATGGGGTTAAAAGACACCAGAGAGATAACAATCCAAAAACCTCCAAAAGATTATTACAACGTGTATCAAATGTTCACGATAAGGGTCAGCGCTAACAGTAGAAAGGAGTTGGTGAAATATTTGGCAGATAAAGGAGTCATGACAAAAGTATATTTCATGCCCGTTCACTTAACCCACTTTTACAAGAACGAACTTGGTTATACATGTAAATTACCTGTTACCGAAAAGCTATCAAAGCAAGTTTTAACATTGCCCATGTATCCAACATTAACAAAAGAAGAGATGGATTATATGGTGGAAGAAATCAAAAACTTCTGTGAAGTGATAAGATGAAAGAATTGAAAAACTTCTATGAGGATAAAACAATTCTCATAACAGGCGGCGTTGGATCGATTGGAAATGAAATCGTTAGAAGTATATTAGAGTACAATCCAGAGGTAGTAAGAGTTTTAGATAACAATGAAACAGGATTGTTTGATTTAGAGGAGGATATGCAATCAGAAAAAATAAGACTATTTGTTGGTGATGTAAAAGACAAAGAACGGCTAATAAGGGCAGTTAAAGGTGTGGATATTGTATTTCATGCTGCAGCTTTAAAGCACGTCCCGTTATGTGAATACAATCCTTTTGAAGCGGTAAAAACAAATGTATATGGCACACAGAATCTGATTGATGTTGCGATAGATGAAGAAGTTGAAAAATTCATTACTATAAGCACAGATAAGGCTGCAAATCCAATAAATGTGATGGGCGCTACGAAGTTGTTAGCAGAGAAACTAACAATTTCAGCTAATTTTTATAGAGGTAAAAGAGAGACGGCACTTTCGTGTGTCAGGTTTGGAAATGTTTTGGATACGAGGGGGTCTGTAATCCCTCTGTTCAGAAAGCAGATACAAAGTGGAGGTCCCCTTACAGTTACAGATCTGAATATGACTCGGTTTATGATGAGCATACCAAAGGCTGTGAAACTGGTGTTAAAATCAGCAGAAATGGCTAAAGGTGGGGAAATTTTTATATTCAAGATGCCAGCGCTACGTATTGGAGATTTAGCGGAGGCAATGATCCAAGAATCAGCACCCAAATATGGATATGTCTCTAATGAAATCGAAATAAAAAATATTGGAAAAAGACCTGGCGAGAAATTATATGAAGAGTTGATGATAGAAGAAGAGGCAGAAAACGCATACGAAGACGAAGAGATGTTTATTGTTTTGCCACAAACCTTTGATATAATTGGCGAGCTATCGTATAACTTATCTGGCAATTTTAAAAAAACACAAAAGAAAATATATTCTTCCAATGGTGTAAAGTTGCTCACCAAAGAGGAGATAAAGTTATTGGTTAATGAATTAAACCTTGAATAACTCTTTGAAAAACTCAATCTCCTCTTTTTCAATTTCTTTCAAAAGCAATAAAATCACGCTATAAACAACAGCACAAACTGCAATCACAATCAAAATTTATTCTCGGATATCTTTATGTTTATGTGTTCAAATCCATCCAACTAACATGCTAACCAAAGACATTAAAAGAATAGGCAAAAATTCACTAGGATTCAGCGTCGGCACGATCCTAACGCAGGCGATTGGCTTCTTCCTAATCCCTATTTACACTCGTTGTCTAACGCCCGACGATTATGGAATATTAGCCTTAACAGCAGTAGTGGGGTCAATTTTAGCTATTTTATACCCCCTCGGAATAAATACCGCTCTTGGTCGGATGTATTATGATTACTATCACGACAAAAAGGAATTGAAAGAATATGTTGGCACGATAACGCTCTCGGTTCTTGGAATCTCTTTTACAGCCACGCTACTACTCTCTGTCTTTGGAGAGTCTTTTTTTGCATTGTTCATCAAAGATGTGGCTTTTAATCCGTATATCCTGCTGGTCTTGTGGACTACTTTCTTTGGAATTCTATTCTCCTTTCCGCTTGTATTGTATCAAGTGCGAGAGAGGTCATTTACATACAGCCTCCTGAATGTTCTCAAGTTCATAATCTCTGTTAGTTTAGTAATTTATTTTGTCGTCTTTCTCAAAGAGGGAGCGTTAGGGAGTTTGAAAGGCGGGTTCTTTAGTGCCATCATCTTCTTTGTAATTGCTGGATTCTTGCTGAGAAAAGACCTGGTGTTCAAAATAAAGATAAGGAAGCTGAAAGAATCGTTGCACTTTGGACTGCCTCTACTTCCTCATATGTTGGCAGGCTGGATATTAACGCTAATGGATCGGGTATTCCTGAATCATTACACCACCTTGGCGGTAGTGGGAATCTACTCGCTTGGCTACCAGTTTGGGAGTGTAATGAGCCTGATCACGACTTCAATCAATTATGCCTGGGCGCCATTTTTTATGTCCACGGCGAAGGAGAGAGGAGAAGAAGCAGAGACGATATTCTCGCGGCTGACAACATATTATATGATCGCTATTCTTTTTATCAGCTTGGCAATATCGTTATTCGCAAGAGATATAATAATTTTAATGACGACGCCTAAATATTACGACTCACACCGAATTATTCCAATAATAGTCGGAACTTATCTGCTAAACGGAATGTATTATATGATTGTTAACCAAATATTTTACACCAAGAAGACGAAGTATCTACCGATTGCAACTTTTGGTTCTGCAGTTTTAAATATTTTGTTCAACTATTTGTGGATACCGAGATACGGAATGATGGGTGCTGCGTGGGCGACATTAGTCTCTTTTGCCTTTGCATTCTTTTTCACTTTCATAATATCTCATAAAGTATATCCCATAAAATACGAGTATTCAAGAATATGCAAAGTTTTTGTAATAGCAGGGGCGGTTTATGCGCTCTCAATCGTTTTTAGTTACGACGATATCTTCTACGATATTGCACTCAAAAGTTTAGTATTGTTATTGTATCCAGTGGGACTTTTTGTAATGGGATTTTTCACGAAATCAGAATTAAAGGTAGTAAAGCAATATTTGCATGCAAGGTAGAAGCAGATTTTAATACATGCTGT
>Ga0190359_1001571_pt1 | contig 14288 bp, 12 predicted proteins | sample 48721823_MG_FD_161269 | JGI IMG/M metagenome (GOLD analysis project Ga0190359, IMG submission 161269) | Hydrothermal vent microbial mat bacterial communities from Southern Trench, Guaymas Basin, Mexico - 4872-18-2-3_MG | ecosystem: Environmental > Aquatic > Marine > Hydrothermal vents >... | reverse complement strand
ACTTTCCTGGGAGCAAGGGCACTTCTTCCGGGGAGCGGAACTCCCTGTGCCCCTTTAACCAGGGCTGTCATTCATGCCTGCCAAAACCTTGGCGCAGGCAGGTCTCCATGTGGGGACAAAGAACTGACCCAGGGATAAAATTCCGGTAATGGTCACTATTACCCACAGATTCTCAAGAGGAGCCGTATATTTCACGGATAGTCACCATTTATGTCGCACACCCCTGCGATTGACAGAAATGGGCGTGTCTGCTAGATTTCAGGCATGAACGAGGGATCAAGAGGGATCGAATTTCGGGATGTCTCTCTTAGCTTTGACCACACGCCTATTCTTGAGGGTGTGAGCTTTCGGGCGGAACAAGGCGAGACCCTTGCCCTGATCGGCCAGAGCGGTTGCGGAAAGAGTTCCCTCCTCAAGGTGGCCGCAGGATTGATTCCACCTTTCAAGGGCGAGGTATATCTTTTCGGGGAGAGGATAACGAGAGCGTCCAGTCGAGTATTAGCCAGGGTCCGGATGCAGGTGGGGATGCTATTTCAGAGCAATGCGCTTTTTGATTTCATGAATGTGCACGATAATGTCGCCATAGTGCTTCGGGAGGTTCATCGGCTGGAGCAAGTGGAGATTGACCGCCGTGTGCAGGAGATACTGGACGCGCTACATCTCGGTGAAATCGGGAGTCTTATGCCGAGCGAGCTTTCCGGCGGGATGAAAAAGCGGGTTGGCCTTGCCAGAGCGCTTATCGGGAAGCCGCGTCTTCTTTTTTGCGATGCCCCTGCCGCGGGTCTTGACCCGATTACCTCTGATGCGATAGCGGAGCTCATCCTCGAGATGAAAGCCAGGCTCAAGCTGACAATGCTCCTTGTGACCAACCAGATGGCGGTCATGCGCAAACTGGCGGACCGTGTGATCCTGCTTACAGGCGGCAGGATCATTGAGTTGGGGCCTCCGGAAGGGCTTTCGGAATCAGCGCATCCTGAGGTCCAGCGGTTTTTGGAAAAGGAGTTCGCATCGTGATTGAATACCACGGTGTCTACAAATCATTCGGCGAAAACCGGGTGCTCTCAGGGATAGACATACGGATAGAGCCGGGGGAGAGCTTCTTCGTTCTCGGCAAGACCGGAGAGGGCAAGACCGTGCTCATCCGCCTGCTCGTGGGCCTGCTCAAGCCTGACGCGGGCCGAATCCTTATAGATGACGAGGACATCACTGACTATAGCGAGGATGAATTCTTGCGCATCCGGAAGAAATGCGGAATGGTGTTTCAATTTCCTACACTGTTTGATTCGCTGAATGTATTCGAGAATGTAGCCTTCGGTCTGAGGCGCCATCTTGATCTGACCGAAGAGGAGCTTCACGAGAAAGTGAGGGAGAACCTTGAGCTTGTGCATTTGAGCGAGGCTGTGATGGAGCGAATGCCGGAGGATTTGAGTTTCGGAATGCAAAAGCGGGTAGGCCTGGCCCGCACTATCGCACTGCGTCCGCAGTATCTACTCTACGATGAGCCCACCACCGGTCTTGATCCCTTTACCGCGGATCAGATCAACAAGCTGATGATGGAGATGGCGGAGAAGCTGAAGGTTACGAGCATCGTGGTAAGCCACGACCTCACAAGCATGGCAGAAGTGGCGGACAGGGTGGCACTGCTTGATGGCGGGAACTTTGTCGAGGTCAGCCGGCCGGAGAAATTCCTTGCAAGCAAGAACCCTGTAGTTCAGAAATTCATCCATGGCCGGGCTGATTGAGGCAGACTAAATCATGGACAGCGCGACAAAACCAGTTAAAGATATTCCTTCCCGATGGAGGGCGGGTTGGGCATTTGGCTGGCTTGCGAGTTTCCTTTCCGAGCTCGGGGCCATGACCGTGTTCGGCATCCAGGTCATCATCCGGATTCCGCGGCCTCCCTTTGAGGTAAGGGAATTCATGTTTCAGCTTTACCAGGTGGGGGTGCGCTCGATTGCGATAGTGCTTGTTGCAGGTTTTTTTATTGGCGGAATAGTCGCGCTCCAGTTCAACTACGCATTAAACCTCTTTGGCGCACAGGTATATCTGGGAGGGATGACGACCTCGGGGCTTCTCCGCGAGGTTGGGCCGGTGCTTGTTGCAATCATGATCACTGGCCGGATAGGCGCCTATATCACGGCGGAACTCGGCACAATGAAGGTTACCGAGCAGGTGGACGCAGTGCGCTGTCTGGGCGCGGACCCTCTCCAGTGTCTGGTGGTTCCTCGGTTTCTTGCGGTGGTGATCATGATATTCTTTCTCACCATCTTTGGACTTATTGTCAGCCTGGCAGGCGGCGCGCTCATCTCCAGCCTTCTGCTGGATGTCAACATCAGTTATTACCTTGTCAACCTGCGTAAGCTGACAGCGGCCTGGGCGCTCATAAACGGCATGATAAAAAGCGTGCTCTTCGGCCTGGTGATCGCCGTGGTCTGCTGTTACAAGGGCATGAGTGCTGAAGGCGGAGCCGAGGGAGTGGGAAGGGCAGTGAATTCCACACTGGTCGTAGCCTCGATAGCCGTATTCCTGCTGGACTATGTCGTGGCAAGCCTGAACTCCCTGACCTTTCGCCTGGCTGAGAGCTTTCTCTTCGGCCCGATTTCTCTCTGAGGCGGAACGGGGTGGTCTTCAAAGCACTGCGAGAAAATCGAACCCTCCGGGTTATCTATGTCACCCTGCGCCAGATTCTATACATCGCCCGCCTCGGCATCACCATGCATGGGATAGGCCTGAATTTGATCCGGCTATTCGAGGTGATAGGCGGTCTGGTCATGTTGCTTTTTGAGACCTTGTTGACCCTTCCCCGGCCTCCTTACAGAATCCGTGAATTCATCCGGCAGATGATGGTGGCTGGCTGGAATTCTATTCCCCTGATCACCGCAGTGCTAGGGTTTCTCGGCATGATCACTGTCCTGGAGCTGAATTTTCAGTTGAGCAGGGTGATTCATTCAACCGAATATGTTCCAGGATTCGCCGGGATACTCATATTCAGGGAGTTCGGGCCTACTGTTGTTGCGGCAATGGTCGCGGCCAAGGTCGGGGCTGGCTATGCCGCGGAAGTGGGAAGCATGAAGATCACGGAGCAGGTTGACGCGTTGGAGATGCTTTCTATCAACCCGGTGCATTACCTCGTTCTGCCGCGCCTCTTCGCGTGCGTGACCATGCAGGTTGCCCTGAGCGTGTTCGGCGCATCAGTGGCCTTTTTTGCCGGATACCTGATCAGCCTTTCTCATTTTAACTTCCAGCAATACCTGGCCATCATGAACCGGTTTGTGGAATTGGGGGACTTCGGGAACCTCATCATCAAGGCCCTTGTCCTGGGTGCCGTGGTGCCTATTGTATCCTGCTGGTACGGGTTTCAGGCCCGCGGAGGAGCCAGGGGCGTGGGTGAGGCCACAACCAAGGCCGTGGTTACATCTGTCCTGATTATAATAATCCTTGACTTTACCTTGAGCACTATTGCTGATAAAGTTATAAAGGTGGTTTTTGAGATTTGACCGGGGGGTGAAAGAGACAAGACATGAACCACTTGAGCCTGGAAGTCAAGGTCGGCTTGCTGGTCACGGTAACAGTGGGGCTGATAGTTGGCCTTTTATTCATGCTCGGGGGTTACAATCCCTTTTCTACCACTTACGAGATCAAGGTGCTCTACAATTTCGCAGGCGGGATTGAGATGGGCAGTCCTGTGCGGGTATCCGGGGTCAAGGTGGGCAGGGTTGATGCTATCCGGTTTTTTGAGGCCGGGCATAGTTTCCAGGGAGAGGAAGTCTCGCTGGCCCTGACCCTTTTGATAGACCGCAGGGTAAGACACCTTATCCGGGAGGATTCCAGGTTTTATATCAACATGGCCGGGATAATCGGAGAGAAATATATAGACATCATTCCAGGCACTAAAGAGTACCCGGAGCTTGAAGAGGGCGCCGCGGTGCGCGGCATTGACCCGCCACGGATCGAGCAGTTCATCAGCCAGGGATATGACATCTTTGAGAGACTTGGAGAGCTTATGAGCGAGATAGGCCTGGAAGACCGCGACAAATTGAAGAACCTCCTGGATAACCTCGTCCGACTCACCGACAACCTGGCATCTCTCACACACGAGATGCGCGGCAAGGCCGGACCCGCTCTCACCCAACTCCAGCCTATGCTCCAGGATACACACGAACTGATAAAGGACATGAGAACAGCTACCGCGTATCTGCGGCCAGAAGATAGCGCCAGAAAAAAGGAATTGGAAGAGAAGGCTGAAAAGCTCCTGGATTCCGTGGATCACCTCGCTTCAGTGCTTGAGCGCCTGGACAGGCTTCTTGCGCGGCTTGACAAGGAGACCGAGGGCTTGACCAAGGCCGATGTGGAGCGGATCATTCGCGAATTCCTGCAACAGGAAGGCATCACGATAAATGTCGGAACAATAACCGGTAAACCAGACTACACTCCTCCTCCGCCTGCCCAAACCCCTTAACCCGGATCATCAACCACCAAGTCATCATGAATAAAAATGTCGGTGGCCTCAAGAGCACGCAAGAAAAAACTCAGAATCTCCGCCCAGAGACGCCTTCGAAAAAACCTGAAAATTCTACTAAATCGAATAGCTGAGATCGATCAAGCATCACTGCGATGCAGTTGGGCGGGGAAATAAAAAATGGCAACTGCATTATTTGGGTTAAACATAGGGCTTCTCTTCAAGCGGGAGGTAGTGCGGTCTCAAATCTACCTCACGGCCTTCATGGCATCAAAGAGTTCGCGGGCTGATTGGAACCGATCCTCGGGCTCCTTCTGCATGCACTTGAGGATTATCTGATTAAGACTGTCCGGGAGCTCAGGCAGGATAGACCTGACTTCCGGCGGGGGGGTATGCACATGATGATAGGCCGCATCTCCGGTGGCAAAGGGAAGGCTTCCGGTTGCGATCTCGAACATGGTCACTCCCATGCTGTATATGTCTGTCCGGTAATCAATATCCTTGCCCAGGGTCTGCTCCGGGGACATGTAGTAGGGTGTGCCCGAAGCTATCGTCTGGTATCCCTTAACCTCCTCCAGGACCTTTGCCAGGCCGAAATCCATGATCTTCACCGTTCTCTCTTTGGTCCACATGATGTTGGATGACTTGATGTCCCGGTGCACCACCCTGCGACCATGCGCATACTCCAGAGCCCTGCAAACCTGGCCGGCAATCAAGAGCAGGGCCTTGAGCGGCATTCGGCCCTCCCTGTTCAAAAGCTCCTTCAATGTCTCCCCGTCTATGTATTCCATGGCTATGTAATAATTGCCAGCCTCTTCACCCGCATCGTAAACCGTGACAATGTTCGGATGATTGAGCTTGGCCGCGCTCTTTGCTTCCCGGAAAAAGTTCTTCAATGCCTGGGGGTGATTCATGAGGTTTGCTGGCAGGACCTTGTATGCCACTATCCTGTCCAGGATCGTGTCCCTGGCCCGATATACAATTCCCATTCCCCCGCGGCCTACCTCGTCCATGATCTCGTAGCGAACCTCTCTGTCCACCGAGACAGGTTGCGGCGAGGTGGCCTCCTGCCCCGCCTGTGTCTCCTCATATACATGCTCCAAGCGGCTGTCCACAACAGTCCGCTGTTGCTTGAGCAGATTCATGCGATCCTGCACATCCTGGTAATGAAAATCAAGAAGCAGTATCTTCTCGTAAACATTCATCGCCTCCTCGATCTCTCCAAGCTTCTCCGTGCATATCGCATACTGGTAATAATTCTCCAGGTTGGACCGGGAAATCTCCTGGTTCTCCACGGCTAGACGGAAGGACTCCTTGGCCAGGTTGAATATTCCCTTTTCCTTGAAAATCTTGCCAATCAGCGCACTACTCTCTGAAAAAACCTCATCTCTGGAATCTACCTGCTGTAACACCTTGATCGCCCTGTCCAAAAGCCCCCTGCTATAGTAATTCTCTCCCGCGTGATAATAGTCGCCTCCCCTCTCATACGCCTCCGCCTGCCTGGAAAAATCCTGCGCCTTTCCATAATACTCCGCGGCCTTACTCCAATCCTCTATCCTTGCCATACACTCCGCGGCCCGGACCCAGCTCTCCTGCTCGGCGAAAAATTCCCCGGCCTTCTCGTATTCCCCCGCCTTCTCATACATCTCAGCCGCACGATGCCGTTCCCCCAACTCCCCATAAATTCCCGCAGCCTTTTCATACTCCTCGGCCCTCTCAAGATGCTCAAGCGCCTCCCGGCGCTCCCCGCGGTCCAGATAGCCACGGGCACGCAAGCTCGCGGCCCGCTTTACCTCACCCTTGTCCTCCAGCACCCTCGCGGCCTCAAATGGGTCTCCTGCCTTGAGGTATGTCTCCGCGGCTTCATCAGACTTGCCAGCATCCTCGTAAGCCCGGGCGCTCTCCCTGTAATAACCTCCCATCTCAAAGGCCTCGACCGCCTCCTGATACAAGCCGGAAGAAAGATACATCCTTCCCGTGTTCAGACAAAGACTCTTAAACGGCCTACTGTCCCCGGTTGAGACATCCTCCGGCAAGAGGCTTCGCACCTGCTCGCAACTCCTCTTGAGCGCATCCCCAGCCCTCTTTTTCTCTCCCGCGCTCTCAAAAAGCCCTGCGGCCCGGCGGTAAAAGGCGCTCTCCTGATAAGCCTCGGCCGCTCGCAGACGATCTCCCCCCTGCTCAAAGAGCCTGGCCGCACGGTATACGGAGCCAGAACGAAGATATGTGTCCCCGGCCTTCACCAGGTCCCCGGCCTCAAGATAACACTGCGCGGCCCGTTCGTGATCCTCAATTGCCTCATAAATCCTCGCGGCATCCTCCCTGCGGCCGATCTGAATAAAATTCTCTGCGGCTCGAATATAGTTCTTGCCCTTCAAATATAACCCTGCGGCCTCATCATATTTCTGCAAATAATGATAAAGGTCTGCGGCCATACGATAGGCTTCGAGCCCGATCAACTGTTGTGCCTTCTTCTGTATCCACTGCGGGCTCTTGCTGTCCAGATCAAGTGCAGGGCCTGCAGACCCTTCGGACTTGATATTTCCCAGGCTTTCTTCCTTTCGGTAAAAATCAATGAAGAAAATCAGCATCAGCGCCGCGGCAATTCCGGCTAGTATCCAGATCCACGAAGAAGATAAAGAAGCCAAAAGCACGGCCACACTCATTTTCTTCTCCTCGGGATGCCCTGATACCGATCCCTCTCACTATAAATACACCCGCAATACTGCTGACGATAAAGGCCCATGCTCTTCGAGCGCTCTATGCCTTCCTTCCATCCTTCCCGGAAATCCTGGTAATAGAAAGGCACTGCATATTGTTTTGCAAGGCTTTCTCCCAGTTCCCGTATCTGCTCGTGATTCTGGTGTTTTGAATAAAGCAGTGTGGTAGTGAAGAAATCATACTTCCCGCGACGGGCATAGCGGGCAGTCTCGGAAAGCCTCTGTTGATAGCAAAAAAAATGACGGTTGTCCTCGCGAAAGGCCACCATTCTCAACCAGTTCTCAAGATCATAGCTGTCCTTCCAGATCATCCGCAGGTTCTCGGCCCTCGCAAACTCTCCAACCGCATCCTTACGGCTTGAATACTCCTTATAAGGATGAATATTCGGATTGAAAAAAAAGCCGCACACCTCAAAGCCAGCCTTTCGCAAAGCCGAAACCGGATACACCCCGCATGGCCCGCAACAGATATGAATTAAAATTTTTTTTTTCATTTAAGCCTTTACCCTCAAAACGGAGGGTATCCGGAGTAATAGAGCAATCCGCCTATCCCGGCCATCACCGTAATGTTTAGAAGGCTCAGGAATGTATTTGCCACGAGGAGCCGTCTCTCGCGTCCTGTTCCCTGCCGGGACACCAGGTATCCTGCGGCCAGAGCTATCAGGCTTATCAGGAATCCTCCCATTATCCCGGAATTCATTATAATCGCTTTCTGTGCCGGCACGCTTTCAAGACTCAGCAAAACAGGGGTAACGATAAAATTAAGGGGGCCTGCGAGCAGACTCAAAAACAGAGCGAGGTATATCGGCCTGGAGCGCCGCTCAAGTATCAACTTGCCCGGGTCTTGCTCAGCGCATTCCGGACACTGACCGCCCGGATCAAGCACTGAGCCACAGTGCCGGCACCGGGGCCTCTTCTCCAGGCGGGTTATCTGGGCCCTCTCCAGTATGGCGCCAGTCAGGTCCGCATGTGCCAGCCAGACCTCTTTCAACTCCGCGGAGGTCAAGTTGGCGGCAGAGAGGTTTGCGCGTTCCAGGTCTGTTTGCTTAAGCGAAGCCCTGCTCAGATTGGCGTGCCTCAAGTCCGCGCCATAAAGCCTGGCCCGGTCAAGCCTTGTGCCACTCAGGTTGGCCTGGCGAAGATCGGCACGGTAAATATCAGCTCCGGTTAAATCCGCGCCACCCAGGTTGGCCTTTTCCATCTTTGCCCGCCGAAGATTTGCAAAAGACAGGTCCGCGCCAGCCAGGTTGGTCTCGACCAGATTTGTAAGCTCCAGTTGAGCCCCTCTCAGGCAGACCTGACTCAAATTCATCCTTGCCAGATGAACACCTCTCGCGTCCGCCTCCTCCAGATTGACTCCAGCCAGGTCTGCGCCCTCAAAAAGTGCGCCTGATAAATCGGCCCGGGATAAATCGCTTGCTATAATACTTGTCCCTGTCAATCGGGAAGCCCTGAGTTTCACCCCCTCCATGGAACAGCCCAGAAAGGATGCCCCTTCCAATTCTGTCGCTCTGAGGTCACCCCCTGATAGATCGCTGTCCTTCCAGTTGCTTCCTCTTAAATCAGCGCGACCGAACTCGGCGGCCTTCATCTCCGCCTCTGAATTAACTGTCTCCCTGAGATCAGCGCCGCGCAGGTTGGCTTCTCCCAGAAGCGTGTTCTGGAGACGGGCCTGCGACAGGTTGACCCCCTCAAGGTTGGCCCCCTTCAGATTGGTCCCTTTCAGCGTTGCCCCTTTTAAGTCCGCACCCTTGAGAACTACGGCAGAAAGGTCCAGGCCTGAAAGGTCAGCCCCTTTAAGACTGACATCGCGCAGTTTTATCCCTGCCACCGTGGCCTGGCGAAGTTGTTTCTCGCCCAGCAAGGCCCCGGACAAGTCTGCGCGGGAAAGGTCCGCGTCCTCAAAGTTGCACTCACGAAGGTTTGTCTGTGCAAGCCGGGCATCTGCCAGGTTCGCCTGGTAGAAATTGACCCCCATCAGACTGGCCCCCTGGAGGTCTGCCCCTGAAAGGTCTGAATGCCCAAAACCTGCGTGGATAAGCCTGGAGCCCTTAAGGCTTGCGCGCTTAAGGTTGCACTCTATGAATTTCGTCCCCTCCAGGTTGGCATATGAAAAGTCGGCATTGCTGAAATCGCACCGGCTGAAGCTCGCTCCCCTGAGGTCCTCATTTGCGGCCTTCAGGTCCTTAAACTCCTGGTCCTGGATCGGTCTTCCCTGCTCAAGGCTTTCACGGATTTTCTTTATATCGCCTTCCATTACCACCCTTGCGAATTATGAGGAATTCCTGTTTCCCGGCTGGATTCAGAAAAGCGGCTTCTGTGGCCCGCCTTTAATTTCCATGCCCAGATGCTTTAAGGCCTTCCCTGTCACTTTCCTGCCCTTGTGCGTGCGCTGGACAAAGCCCATCTTCAATAAAAAGGGTTCCACCATGTCCACGAGTGTATCTGTTTCCTCATTCAGAGTCGCGGCAATTGCCTCTATCCCGACTGGTCCGCCCTGGTAGAACTCTATGATAATTCTGAGGAACTTCCTGTCAAGCTCATCCAGACCTGCTGAATCCACTCCTTCGACCACGAGCGCCTTGGTCGCCACCTCGTGTGTGATCTTTCCTTCCGCCTTGACCTCTGCATAATCCCGCACCCTTCTTAAAAGCCGGTTGGCTGTCCGGGGGGTCCCCCTTGAGCGCCTGGAAAGCAGATTCACTGCTTCTCCTTCGACCTCCAGGCTCATCAGCTCTGCGGACCGCAGGATGATCCTGGCCAGGTCCTCCTCCGCATAGAAATCCAGGTGATGAAAGATTCCGAACCTGTCCCGGAGGGGTGCGCTCAAAAGTCCGGCCCTGGTTGTAGCGCCGACCATTGTGAACTGCTTGATGGGAACATTGATGGTCTTTGCATACATTCCTTTATCCACGACGAAGTCCACGCGGAAATCCTCCATGGCCGGGTATAAGAACTCCTCCACTGTCGAGTTCATGCGGTGCACCTCATCAATAAAAAGCACATCGCCTCTCTCCAGGTTCGTGAGTATTCCCATCAGATCCCCGGGCCTGACAAGTGCGGGGCCGGAGCTTGTCACCAGCCTGCTTGACATCTCCCGGGCTATGATATGTGCCAGGGTTGTCTTGCCCAGTCCCGGAGGGCCATGCAGGAGCACATGTTCCAGGGGGTCGCCCCTGTTCCTTGCGGCCTCCAGAGAAATATTCAGCTTCTCCACCAGGTCCTTCTGTCCTATATACTCCGAGAGATTTCTCGGCCTTAAACTAAAATTGAAGAGCTCCTCCTCTTCGCTCAGAGCCTGGCCGGAGATCACCCTCTCTACAGTCATCGCTTGACCTCAATTCGCGGCTTCAGTGCGCTTTGCTGAAACACCACCTTCAGCAACTCCTCGCTGGAGGCAATGCCCTCAATGCCTGCTCCTGCGCCCCTCACCAGCCTCTCCGCTTCCACTGGCTTATACCCCAACTGCAAAAGCACTGCCTTGGCATCCTCCTCTATCTCCGAAAGCGCGCCTTTCTGCATCCCCGCCTCCAGGACCTCCGCACTGATAAACGCCTGCAACTTGCCCTTCAACTCCACGATGATCTTCTCCGCTGTTCGCGGCCCTATCCCGGGAAGCTCCGCAAGTGCGAGACGGTCCTCGCTCTCTATCGCGTTCGCCACCCTTGATACCGGTTCTACCAGAGCCCGGAGCGCGGTGCGCTCGCCCACCTTGGGAACCTTGATGAACTGCAGGAAGAATTCCCTCTCCGGATCACTCAGGAAACCAATCAGTCTCGGGGTCGCGCTTCCCTGGTGCAGGCCTTCCAGGAAGTAGTGTGTAAAGAGTTCTACTTCCTTGTCCAGCTCACTTCGCAATTTTTCCCGGACATATCCCGGGATGAGCACCTCATAGATAAAGAATCCGCAATCCAGTTCACAGCGGTTTTCACCGAGTCGAATCAGTGTTCCTTTTATCCTTGAGATCAATCCCTTGAACCCCTCTGGCGGCCTGATGGGGCTATCTGGTGCTGGCGGACATTTACATGGCAGAGTGCAACGGCCAGGGCATCGGCCACATCCGCTGGTCCGGGCAGTCGCGCAATGCCCAATGATGCGCCGATACATCTCTGCATCTGGTCCTTGGTTGCGTGGCCTGTCCCGACCAGTGATTTTTTTATCCTGGTTGCGGAGTAACTCTGGACATTAATGCCCTGCTCCGCGGCTACACAGTAAGCCACTCCGCGTGCGTGTCCCATCAGGATGGCGGTTCGAGGGTGGCGGTAATTCGAATACAATGATTCCACCACCACTTCCTCTGGCCCGGTGTCTTCCATAATCTGCCTCAGGCCTGTATAGATTTCCCAGAGTCTCGCTTCCAGCGCCTGCTTTTCACCTGTGCGGATTACACCCGCCTCCACTATCCTTGCCTTACCGTCGGAAAACTCTACAACACCGTATCCGGTGGCCCTCAGACCCGGGTCTATTCCCAGAATGCGCATGTCTTTCATCCCATTCAATTCCGAAGAATCCGCAGGAACCCCCCTCATGCGCTTGCAGAATGTCCCTCGGACAGCTGCTCCATCTCCTCTTCAGAAATGTCAAAATTGGCATAGACCCTCTGCACATCCTCCGAATCCTCCAGGGCCTCCATGAGCTTCAACATCTGATCTGCTTCCCTTCCGGAGAGTTTGACCGTGGTCTGCGGTATCATGGAAAGTTCGGCCAGTATGTACTTGATGCCTTTCTCATCCAGCGCCCTCTTTACCGCCTCAAAACCCTCGGGGCTCGTGATAATCTCCCAGACCGATTCTGAATCATTTATATCATCCGCGCCTGAGTCAAGCGCGACCTCCATCAACCTGTCCTCGTCAGCGGCTGATTTATCCACCACAATAAGGCCGCGCTTTTGAAACATCCAGGCCACGCACCCTAACTCGCCCATGTTGCCATTGTGCTTTGAGAATATGCGTCTTACATCGGATGCCGACCGGTTCTTGTTGTCCGTCATGATCTCCACCAATACGGCGACACCCCCCGGACCATATCCCTCGTAAGTGCCTTCCTCGTAAGTGACCCCCTCCAACTCTCCGGTTCCCTTCTTGATGGCCCGGACAATATTGTCATTCGGCATGTTCGCGGCCCGCGCAGAAGATATGGCGGCCCGAAGACGCGGGTTGCCGTCCGGATCCCCGCCTCCCAGGCGCGCCGCAATGCTGATCTCGCGAATCAACTTGGTAAATATCTGACCCCGCTTGGCATCCTCTTTACCCTTCTTGTGCTTAATAGAAGCCCACTTAGAATGTCCAGACATCCCCTTCTCCTCCTTCTCAAGATTGGAGTCTATTCAAGCCCTGGTTTACCTAAGATTATCACAGCTCTTTTTGCTTTGCAAAGGGAAAAATACCAAGCGAGGAACTCAAGCAACCCTTTCAAAAAAAAGCGCCCCATTGAGAGGCGCAAAGCACGCTCCGTGGAGCGGCGCTTGCGGACCGAAAGTCCTTACTGTGAGTTGACAGGACAATCTCCGCTTTGATACACTTGAGAATATAATACACATTCTAAATCATTTGTCAAGAAAAAAATTTCAAAAGGGGGTCTGTCATGAAAACCCAAGAAAATGAAGGCTATATCCTGGGCATTGATCTAGGGACCAACTCAGTTGGCTGGGCAATACTCAAGGCTGTGCCCTCCGTAAAGGACGGCAGGCTAAAACCAATTGCAATTGAGCGCACAGGGGCAAGGATTTTTGAGGCCGGAGTTGAAGGGGATATTGAGTCCGGCAAGGAAGAGTCGCGAGGAAAGGCCAGACGAGATGCGCGGCTTGCCCGGAGAAGGCTTGACCGAACCGCAAGGCGGCTCAGCCACTTATTTTATCTCCTGCAAAACGAAGGGCTTCTGCCAGCGGACAAGGCATACAATACAATAATTGGGAAAAAAACTTTCAAAGAGCGCAGGCATGAGCGGGACTTAAAGGCTCAAGCGCGAAAAAAGATTCTTGATGATCTGGACAGGGAACTTATTAAAAAATTAGAAAGAAATGAACCTATGGCACCGCAGACCCTTCCTTATATCCTCCGTGCCCGGGCCCTGGACAAAAAACTTGAACCTTACGAGCTTGGAAGGGCTCTTTATCATCTAGGCCAGCGAAGGGGATTCTTGAGCAACCGAAAGGCAACCACAAAAGATGATGAAGAACTCGGAAAGGTCAAGACGGGCATCCTGGAATTGGAAGGCAAAATGGAGGAATCAGGGGCGAGAACTCTGGGAGAATATTTCTCTAAACTTGACCCGAAGCAGGAGCGCATTAGAAGCCGCTGGACTTCTCGTGAGATGTATGATGCCGAGTTTGATAAACTCTGGACTGCACAGAAAAAGCATCATCCGGAAATTTTGACCGAAGAGATGAGAAAGAAAATCTGGCGCACTATTTTTTATCAGCGCCCTCTTAAAGTCCAGAGCCACCTCATAGGCAAATGCCAGTTTGAAAAGGACAGAAAGCGCGCGCCAATCGCATGCCTTGCATTCCAGCGTTACCGAATGATCCAGCAGGTCAATAACGCGGAGATTTATGCGCCGAATGGGGAAGTCCTTGAATTCACGCCTGAACAGAGGAATTTATTGATAGATGAGCTTGAGACAAAAGGAGATATAACATTTGCAAAAGCAAAAAAGCTGATCGGACTTTCCAGCAAACACCGCTTTAACTGGGAATCGGGAGGCGAGAAAAAATTTCTCGGAAACCGCACAGCCGCAAAGCTGATTGAGATATTTGGAGAAGAAGGCTGGAAGAATTTTTCTGAAGAGAAGCGCAATAGCATTGTTGAAGACCTGCTCAGCATCCACAAAGAAAAGGTTCTTGAAAGGCGTGGAAGGGATGTTTGGGGACTTGAGAAAGATGCCGCGAAAAAATTCGGTGAACTGGAGCTTGAAGACGGCCACTGCAATCTTTCAAGGCAGGCTATTACCAAGCTTCTTCCTTTGATGGAAAAGGGCATGAAGTATGCAGCCGCGGTCAAGGAGATTTACGGAAATATTGTCTCGGATGAAAAACTGGGTTTTCTTCCTCCGGTGATTTATTCAATGCATGATCTCACAAACCCTGTGGTAAAGCGCGTGCTCACGGAACT
>Ga0190359_1001570_pt1 | contig 14288 bp, 10 predicted proteins | sample 48721823_MG_FD_161269 | JGI IMG/M metagenome (GOLD analysis project Ga0190359, IMG submission 161269) | Hydrothermal vent microbial mat bacterial communities from Southern Trench, Guaymas Basin, Mexico - 4872-18-2-3_MG | ecosystem: Environmental > Aquatic > Marine > Hydrothermal vents >... | reverse complement strand
GGAGAAGAACCAGGAGGGCTACCAGGAGGGTTACCGGTGGATGGAACATTGTTTATAGTCAGTGTTATTCCTGTTATATTGCTATTAAAGGCAGTGCCATTAGCAACTACATTGAATGTTGCTGAAGTGTTGGAGTCCACATCAGATGTTGTTATAACCCATGAATAATAGCAAACCTGATTTTCGGATATACTCATAGTGTAATAGACTTGACCGCCAGGGGCTGAACCGCAACCAGTCTCTATACCATATCTTGACACAGTTGCTGCAGTTTTGGGATCAGTAAGCTCGTTCATGATTATATTTCCAGTGGCTGTTTCAGGACCATAGTTTGTAACGCTGACATTAAATATCCATGAATCACCCTCATTTACTGTTCTTGTCAGGGCTGTTAGGCGCGATACATTCAGGCCGGTATCATTCACAACAAATGTTGAATTAATGCCAACCCCGTACAAAAAACCTTCGGATGTGTTGTATCTGACAGGTATTGAGATATTGTATGTACCCCCAACTGTTCCGTTGGGAATGGTCACATTTATAAGACAGAAACCACCACCACCATCATTGACGCACAAACTACCACCATGCTCACCAGAATCATTAAGGCTGCTTGTCAGGTCCTTGAAGTAATCTGTCACATTAAGATTGGTTATGTTGGTGCTTGTGAAATTGAAATTGGTCATGTTCAGATTGCTCCTTGACACCACTGTCCCGTTCATCAATGCTGCTGTTATGTTTAGCGACACAATGCTTGAATTCACTGTTACATTAACCGAATTGGCTGGTATTATTCGCGTTATATTTACAATTAAATCACCTGAAAGATTGACCTCAAGGCTAAGGTTAAAGGTCTGATAAGGATAGGACTGGCTGGAGGATGTTGAATTGGTTGTGTTAAAGAATATCCACCCCCTGTAGCTTCCCTCATTGTTTCCTGTCAGACTCGTGTTAAGGGTGAAATTTATGGTAATAGTACCATTGCTTCCGTTAAGGGATGAATCATTAATAGGATTGCTTGGCAGGGACGCTGTGAAGTTGATGTAATATGGACTGCTCGCATTTCCATTAAGGTACAACGCACTTGAATTTGTTGAGGTGTAATATATGGGCCATCCGCCTGTGTTGTTGAATGGTATGCTTATGGTTCGTGTATGATTAAGGCGTATGTTATCCTTTAATGAGTATGCGGATCTATTAAACACATTATTTATGCTGAGTATGCCTGCCCTCACACTAAAGGAAACAGGTAATCTTAACTTCCACCCGCCAGTATTATTGTACTGCAAGAAACCCTCATAACTCCCATTCAGCACGTTGTTTGCAGGAACAGTCAGATTCGCTGTCATATTATAGCTTGAGTTTTCCTGTCCTGTTGAATTAAATACCATGTCGCTGAATGCAGAACCGTTTGCAAGTGTAACATTCAGCCACTCTGTTTCGTTCATCCATATATAGGCTGTTACATTGTATAAGTTGAGCGAACCTGTTGAGTTGTTTATAACAGAAATATTCCAGAAACCCTCATTTGATACACTAAAGGGACCATTATATAATATGTATTCCTCCCTTATTCCACCAGTAACATTCGCTTTAAGGTAGTTATTCTGGGATCTGTTTATAAAGGCCCCATCATTATTCCTTAACTCCAGTGTCCAGTTTGTCATATTCTTTGCAGCCTCAGAATTCCATTCAATCTTCACCTTTAGCTTTTGTGCGAATGAAGGAACAAAAAAGACAAAATCCCGGCTTGAATTGTACCCATTGCTGTTGTTTGTCCATCTTTCAACATGATATATCTCCATGCTTTGACCTACTCCGGTAAGGTTTTGGCTGTCCTCGTTCTCTAAAGTAAAATTGATGCTGTTTGTATTGCCTGCATTCAAGACCCCAAAATCAAGGGAGGACATTGTCACGTTCGGGGCTGTCGTGTTTGTAACATTCAGTGTGGTGAAAAACAACCAGCCATCGTAATATCTGGACGTGCTTGTAGCGCTGCTCATGTTTCCGTAAACCCTTATCTCGAATCTGCTGTCTGTCGCAGGAAGCTTTATGTCCACCATTTCCTCGTCAGATAATCCTTTTTTCACTGACTGGGATATAAGAGTCCCGTTCTCATAGAACAGGAAAATATCCACATCATCTGTATAGCTTCCGTTTAGTTTGATTGTTACTCCTGTTGCATTGCCAAGACTAGTGTTGAAATAGTAGAAATGATAGGTATCCGGATACTGGACAAATCCGCCCTTAAAGAAACCGGAGCGTGTTGTCTCATTCAGCGTGTTGTTTATACTTATTGGTATAACCACTGTTGCTGTTATATTGGCATAATCCGTTGTATTGCTGGCATTGTACACAGTAAAATTGCCATAATACATTCCAGGAGGACAAAACAGATAAGGGCTTATATAGAAAAGGGTTGTGTTTGTGCTGTTTAGTGTTGTGATGTTAACATAATCAGATGTCTGGTTCTGCACGATTAGTGACATTCTGTTTAGTGATGTCTGCTTAAAACAAAGATCCCAGTTATTAGTAGTTAAACCCCCATAATCATCAACACCGTACCGGTTATACTGCGAATAGTTTGAATGAATATCTGTGGTGGTGTTGTCAACAACCACTGTCAGATTATCAACATACGATGTTATGTTTATTGTCATGTTGGTCCAATTAAGGACCACGGTGTCAAGGGTGACTGAAAAGTTATCATACGTGCTGTTTATAGAAAGAGCAGGCACAGAAAACACTAAAAGGAGACTTATGAGCACAAAGACACCCAACAACCCAATTCCTGATTTGGCGATGCTAAAATACCCATCTTTCATAGAATAACCTGTATTTCCTATAATTTTGTGATTTAAAATATTTATCTAGGATTTTTAAAGATTTTATGAGCTTTTACCCCCAGTGTTCATAGAAGGAGCTTCACTGATTTATAAATATAAACATTAGGCCACCATAATTAAACATGGTTGAGATTTTGGAGTTCCTTGTGCAGGTTTTTTGTCCCAGGCCAGAAACAGTAAATGTGTGCTGGGATTTTATGAATGCACCGCATCACCAGGTTTTGGAGCCACTGGGGCCACTGTTCTACTTTCTGCTCTTCCCTTCTGTTTTCATACTCATATTCATATACATACTTACAGGCTCCCTTCTTCGTGGCATGGGCGGTTTGAGAGGAGGATTAAAGATACTTGTTTCTGTCACTGTCTACATATTCGTAGTGATCTCGGGCCTTTATGCCGTGGTTCTCCCTCTATCCGAGATGTGGTATATAGCCATAATAATACTGTTTGGCCTGTGGTATCTGATAACCCGCCACTTCGGTGGCGGGGGTGGTGTCCCTGCCCAGGGCGGAGGGGCAGGGCGGATGCCAGAAGCAGCAGGTGTGATAAGCGGCATCAGAGGACATGTTGTGAAAGTAAAGGATTCAAGAAGAGAGATAGAGGGGGCTATAAGCAATGTTGAAAACGCCATAAGACTTACAAAATCAATCAAGGCAGGAAAATCAGAAAGGCCGGCTGATGATTCCAGGGAGATAAGGGATATAAGGGACATGGCAAGAACGGTTCTTGCTAAGTATGAAGCGAAACCAATTAATGAGCTTTCAGGCAAGGTAGATGATTTGAGGAAAAAGCTCCATAAATTAGAGGATGAAAGCAGGGGCATATGATAGCATGGCTGTGATCAATCTAATAGAGTTTGTAATACCATTGTTTTTTGTACTTGCGATAGTCTACGGGGCTCTTGAGTTTGGAAGTCCTATAAAGAACAAATCAGCGAATATACTTATATCAGTTATAATAGCATTTGTTGCTGCAACCTCTGCAGAGGTTGTTCAGTTGGTGATAGATGTACTCCCATACGCTGCGATATTCTTCATTATAGTGTTCTTCCTTGGGTTTATCAAGAAGTCATTTAAGGACCATGAGAAGGACTATACCTTAATAGTAATAATAGCCGGTCTTGTCCTTATCTTCATGGCAAGCCAGGGTATGGATATACTGAACGCTTTCCTGCCCTACTCCTTCCCTATAACGACAGAGAACTTCCTGCTGATAATAGGTATTGTTATAATAATTGCTATATTTTATGCCACATACAAAAACTGGAAATGAAAGGCTTAGATAAAGAACAAAAACACAATAAGAACAAGGATAAATTCTATCAGGATCAAGAAAGATGTGACCTGTCTTTCATAAACCTTTTTCTTGAGCTTCCTGGCAACAACGTAGTAAGCAGGCTCAAACCCGGATATCTTTGCTTTGTACTCAAGGCTTTTGTCCTTATTGACCCGGGTTGCAAAGGCCTCAGGAAGATTGAAGCCAGGCGGTTCCATCTTTATCCTAACAAAATTTATCACAGCGTCCAGGATGTAGGGAATAAAAAGAATAACAGCTATCTTCTCCATTCCCCCCAATATGGCTATGCTTGCAATTATGGCACCAACACTGTATGTAAGCGAATCACCAGGGAATATCTTTGCAGGATACCAGTTGAACACCAAAAAAGCCAGCAGTGCAGATACAGCAGAGAAAGCAAAAAGCGCCAGCCATGCAAAACCATTCAACCAGCTAACAACACCAAGGGCCCCTATTATCACCACACCCATCCCTGCTTCAAGGCCATTGTAACCAGCAAGCATATTGCATCCATTAACAGCACCGATAACGCCTATTGGAATTATAATCAGCGGGTAGATTATGCCAAAATTAACAGGCCCTATGAATGGAAGAAACATCAGACTCTCCCCAGCATTTATCACCATCAAAGGAATCCCGATCGGTATGGTCAGCAAAACCTTGTGTCTTTGCCTTATTCCAACCTTCCAGCCAAGTATATCATCAATGAAGCCAACAAAGCCAGCCAATATAAGTGTAACCAAGATAGCAAATGTTTCAATAAGGTTAGCCTCTGTTCCAAGATAAAATGTTTTTACACTAATATAAAATAGCAGGGCAAAGATAACACCCATGATAACAGCCACACCACCGGCCTCAGGTATTTCTGGCTTATCATACTTATTCATATCTTTTCCAACCAGACCAGCTGTCCGGGCCTTCTTGATCCAGTATGGGATGATAAAAAACGTTGTGCAAAAAGCTATAATAACTGTAACCAGCACTATAAAAAATTCAATCATAATTAACCTTGTATATCTTTATCCAATGATTATCAAAAACCTTTTCAACAGGAAGGCCGTAACCGTCCATAAACATGAGGTTCACAAAAATTGAATTCTTAGCTTCCTCTGGAATATAAAAAACACCCACACTACTCAGCGCAAAACAACCACCCATGGAAGGCTCTTCATTTCCCACATTCCTCACACCCAAACCAGGGCTGCATATATCGTTTATATATGTTTTTGAGTAGTACTGGCCGTTCTGTGAAACCAAGAATATGGCTGAACTAGTAATAGACCCATTCGCATCAACAGGAAGCCAAACAGTGTATTGACCGGCCTTGAATTCAGCGATTGTGTTATTGCCCTGCTGGAAAGCACCTGACTGGCTAAACTGCAAAAAACCAATTATACTCTCACCCCTCGAAGCTATCTTTGATATGGCCCCGTACTTACCTGGCAGTGTGTAATCCATCAGTATATATATAACACCGTGGTGTTTTAACCAAGGAACAAAGTCAGTCCAGTTGGATGTCGGTGATACAAACCAATCAGCTATCTCATAGTCCGTTGTATGATAAGGCACACCCAGGTTACCACCATCAGCCACGGATGGTGTATTACCTCTTGTCTGGAACCAGTATCCAAAGTCCCACCAAGAGAGAACAGAGCCGTTGACAAGGGACTGGTTGGAAAGGTAACCCATTGCCTGGTACCATGGCTGGTTTGGTGCATAGGTATAGCTGCCATCCTCATTAATAACAAGGCATTTCTCACCATTTATCAGCAAATCCTTTGAAGGCAGGCATATTGAAGGGCCTATCTGCCTGGCAAACACGTATGCACTGCTGTAATTTATAATGACTGTTAATGTGATGAATATGGCCACAATAGCAGATATTATGCCCACCTTTTTTTCTGCATTGGAAAAAACAAACGTAACCTTAAACCTTGATATGCCTTTCTCTAGATTGCGCGCTTTTTCTATAAGCCATGCAAGGAAAAAACCACCAACTATAGATGCAGCAGGACCAACCAGAAAGATCAGCCTGACAAACTGAAAAGTGGCCCATATGCTAGAAAAGATCCAGACCAAGGGCAAAAACAGGAACCAGTTCCCTGTTCTTACAAATTTATACAAGAGAACAGCTATGCCCAAAAGCATAAATACCCAAAGCGTAAGGTATGGTGCTATTGAATTAAGCTGCGGTACCAATCCACCAGAGTAACCAGCCCCTATCCTTGCTGTGATCTCACCCCAGCTACCAGGCATATTCTCTGCAACCGTTGTTCCTATAACGCCCTTTTCAATTGTTATAACACCGCTAATAGACTGCATAATTTCTGCAAAAAAGTCAATAAACATGGATCCAACCAGCACCCCAAGAAAACCAAGAAATACTAAAGTGGGAATAACATATGGTATGTACTCCTTTCTCACCAGATTAAACCTTTCCACCAGGTACCTTATAAGCAACAAGGCAAGAACAGTATATAAAACAATAACATACATAGAATTTAGAGCAATATGCACAGGAACAAGCTGATGCAGCAACGTGCCCAGGAGCATCATTGGCACAAATGCCTTTATCATGTCTATGCCAATGTATTTTTCCAGGCCAGCAACAGTAGATTCAAACCCAGAGAACAGGTAATTCAAAACAACAAGGATTATGTTGAAGAGGAACAAAACCCCAATAAACGCTGAGAAAAGCAAATAGATATAAGTGGTACCACCCCATGCACCGCTCATAACAGCCAGTGATAGGCCAGCAAGTATCCCATGCTTCCAGGAACTCTTTTTGAATGCCCTGGTAAAAAAGTATAATGTGAGAAGCAAGAAAACACCAGCAATACATTCTTTTTCAAAAAAGCCCGCAGACGTTCTGGTTACAAATGCCGGTGTTGTTGCAAGGAAAAATGCTGCAAACAAACCAGCACTTTTCTTATTGAATAACTCCTTGCCTACAAAATACCCCACCAAAACAGCCAATGCGCCCATTGCAGCAGGCCATATTATGGCAAAGTCCAGATAATGTATATTGACGCCTAAAAAGCTTATAAGAGAATAAACCATTGCCGGCATGTAGATAGGAACAACATGCACATAATTAAATGTATTAACGCCAAGAGGATAATACCTCAGCATATCACTATAATCCATATGCCAATTGTTCTGAAGAACATATTCACTTGACCTGTATAAAAAGAACGGGTCCAGCGCCTGCAATTCACCGTACCTTGCTGGGAATGACCTTAACCAAAACCCTAAAAGCACTATTAAGAGCAGGATTATAAGGTGCCATTTTCCTGATACAAAGGCCTTAAGATCTATTCTTTTCATTTATATCCCTTATTATAAAAAATTTATCTTTTTACTGCCCTTTTGAATTCTTTTTTAAGATCCCTGGCATCATCAATTATCATCTGCGCAGCACTATTCAAAACCCTTTTGGGGTTATCCGCCCTTATAATAATTTCTGGCTGTGAGAGATACGGATGCTCTATTATATAGGATGCCTGTTTTGCACCAGCCTTCCACGCATTTGCTCTAAGCAGATTCAGCAGTGTGTGTGTCTCACCAGAAACCTCCATCTTCCACTTGTTCTTCTTTTTTTCCAGTATATTTAATTTCATATTTATCACGTATAATAGACTACTTCTTTAATATTTAAATACATTATTCAATGCTGTTCCTGCGAGAACCATTCTTAAGCATCTCTTCGATAAGATCATCAAGGTTTACAGAGGCCACAGCAATCCTCTTATCAGCGGCCCCATAGTATATGTAAAGCTTCTCATCGAAAACAGCAGACCCAGTAGGAAAAACCACGTTATTAGAAACACCAACACGTTCCCATCTCTCTTCTGGAGAAAACAGCGGTTTTTTAAGGTGTCCTATAACCTTGCAGGGGTCTTTTTTATCCAAGAGTGCAGCACCTGCATGGTATATCTTTCCCATGTTTGAACCCTCTACTGCATGATATATCAGAACCCATCCCTTGTCTGTTTCAATAGGAGGGCATCCGCCGCCTATGTTTCTCGACTCATATGAGTACATCTGCTCCAAGACAACGTATCTGGATAAATGCTTTAAATATCTTTTCCAGAACTCCGGGGTTAATTCCCTGAAATCCCTGAAGTAGATAACCTGTATATCCGGTATGATACGATGGATCAATGCAAATTTCCCTTTTATCTTTTTGGGAAAAAAGAAGGTATCTTTTTCCCTCAGCAAGACGTTTTCTGCAACAGTGTCCTTATAATATGATTCAAAAAAGAAATAGCTGTCCTTTAGTTTCGAGTACCTGAGCCATTTCTCTGCTTCACTATATGTTATCCTTGGTGTGATCACTCCCATTCTCTTGAATTTTTTAAGATCTTTACTAACAGCATAAGCCGTGAGAACATCCTTACCATCATATGCCACATACGTCATGTAATAGGTATCGTCTATCTTTACTATCCTAGGGTCCTCGAGTCCCTGCTTCTCGTATTTGAACCTAGGCGACATGAAAGGCTTTTTTGATCTTTCCACAACCTCTAACGGGCCTTCTAATCTGGCATAACCTATGGTGGAATTGTTTCCCCACCTGACAGCCCTGTAGAACATATGGACAGAATTACCTTCTTTTATGCAAGCAGGATTCATAACACCCTGGGATTCAAATTCCTTGTTTGCGGGCTCAAGAATTACGCCATGTTTCTTGACCTTAAGCATATTATTATATATCTGCAATCGTATATATATTTGAAACTATGAAAAAATATTCTGAAAGACCATGGGGCAATTTTGAGCAATTCTGCAAAAATGAAAAATGCACGGTTAAGATATTATCAGTGAAACCGAACTCGGAACTAAGCCTTCAATACCACAATCACAGAGATGAGTTCTGGAAGGTAATAAAGGGAGAAGCAACGATGGTTATAGGAGATAAAGAGATACCCGGAAAAGAGGGTGATGAATTCCTAATACCAAGAGGGAAAAAACACAGAATAAAGACCGGAAATTCTGCTGTTAAAGTACTAGAGATATCATTTGGTCAATTCGATGAACTTGATGAGGTAAGAATAGAAGACAAATACAAAAGAGAGATTTAGGTTACCTCTTCAAGAGATAGCCGTGCAAGCAGGTAAGAAATAGTTGATTCTGCACCCTGATTCATGTTAACAGAAGAATGTCCCAGTCCATCGTGACAACCCCCTGTAAACTCGTCATAAACCATCTGATTGAGTGAATTTTTTCCTAGGAACCAGTGAAAGGCATCCACTGCCTTTTTCATATATTCCTTATTTCCTGTCACTTTGCTTGCCAAAAGAAGGGTCTGGACCATTGCAGCAGTATCAACCGGCTGCTGGTCAAATCTGGCCTTCTTGCCATTTCTTGAATACCACCCGCTCTGCCCTATGGGTTCGAAAGTGCCGTTTTCAAAGGTCACTGACACAAGGAAGTCAAGACTCTTCATGCCTATATCCAGATATTTTTTATCCCCTGTCGAGAGGTATGCGCAGAGAAGGGACTCAGAAAGCCTTGAATTTGAGTATGTCATGTACTCCTCAAACCATTTCCACTCTTCTGATGAACAGCTATTGTATAGTTCTACCAGCCTATCCGCCAGTTTTTTCATTACCATTATGTTTTCATTCAAAGGTCTTGCAGTATTGTAATGATGCAGACCTATAATAGAAAAAGCTATAGCCCTTGGAGATTGCATCTCTGCTGATCTTTTCAGTGATATTTTAAGTATTTTTTCTGCGTCCTTCTTTATATCCTCAGGTATGTTGTCCAGAGAAACAAGATAACCCAAAGCTGTCAGCGTTCTTCCAAACGAGTCCTCACTTATCTCTTTGCCGTTGAGTTTTTTGTCATGACCAACAAAATTAATGAACATACCGTTGCCCTTGGAAACATATTTGATGAAATTTAGATATGTCCTGATCAGCTTTAGTTTTGATTTGGAACCGAAAATTTTATAGTGCATACATGCTGCTAAAAGAGCCCTGGAATTATCATCAAGACAGTAGCCAAACCTTTTATGGGGTGTGGTGTATTTTGCAAACTGTATGATACCAAAATTATCTGTCATGTTTATTAGATGAGTGAACTTTATTTTTGGAAGATTTTTTTCATGTCTATCAGATATCTTAGTATATTTATCAAACAGCTTCATATAGGATATTGCTACATTAGGCCATATCATACTTCTTGTGAACGCATAGGCATTCCTTTCCATGCTTTTTTTTAGTTCAGGATCTGAAAGTATCTTTATAATTGCATCTGCAAAGGATTCTGGTTTGCCAAACTCCGCCAGTACGCCCCTTTCTGGTGTAACATACTCCTTTGCGTGCAGAAATGGTGTTGATACAACCGCCCTGCCACACCCCATTGCATAAACAAGTGTCCCGCTGCTTATCTGGTCAGGGTTTGTTGATGAACACACGCAGATATCACACGCTTTTAGATATTTTATTATCTCAGAAACTGTAACATATTTATTGTAGAATTTTACATTCTTGTTCAATCCCATTTTTCTGACCTTTTCCTCTAGAAATTTTCTGTATTTTTCACCTTCTTTCATCCTTACAACAGGATGTGTTTCACCGATTATTATATACAGTATGTTAGGAAATTTCTTTACAACGCTAGGAAGGGCATCAATAACATACTCATAACCCTTTCCGCTGCTCATCAGACCAAAGGAAAGAACTAATATTTTATTTTTTAGACCCAGCTTCGCTTTCTCCAGCCTGTTGTTTGAGAATTTAACAGGGGGGATGCCGTGAGGTATTATGGCTATATCATATCCATTCTTCAGGCCATAGTCCTTTCTCAGTATTCTAACAGCTGTATTGTTCATAACAACTATACATGATGATCTGTCTGCTATAAATTTAACAACCTTCTTCCTTTTTTCATCAGGGTTTGGCAAAACAGAATGAAAGGTTGTTATTACAGGTTTTTTTACTATTTCCAGAAACGGAATGAGATTCTCGCCATACATACCTCCGCCATAAATACCGAATTCATGCTGTATGTTAACCAATTTTATTGATTTGCTCTTGTTGATTTTTTTTGCACTCTCGATATAGTTCTCTAGATCCGAATCATCAACCTGGAATATAACATCCTTTGGGTAATTGTACATATTGGACACATTCTTATTCATGGCAAGAATTTTTGATTTCACCTTTGGCATGAATCTCCTGTCTATTGCCATAGAAAGATCCTGCGTGAAGGTAGCTATTCCGCATTCCCTTGGCGGATATGTTCCCATAAACAATATCTTTGAACCGGGTTTTTTGGATGCCATTTACAATCGACCAATAAGTTATTAGATATTCGTTTTATATGTCTTTACCCTACAAAACGGATTAATATCTTGCAGATAACTTATTTCTATGAGCTGCAGAATCATTAAACTCTCCCATCCGTGGACACCATCAGAGCAACTGGTACATACTTCAAAGATATCCAATGCCCAGAAAAGCGTGTACGAAACCGTAAATATCCTTGAAAACAGACTGTCCAGCATCAGTCTAAAAAAGAAAAAAATCCAGAACAAGACACCACTAAGGGATATAATAAACCTGCACAACCATGACGGCATAAAGAGCAGAAAACAGATAATGTCAATGATAAGACAACTAAAATCAGGAATCCATGTATTATCACAGAGCGGCCTGCCCAACATAAAGCTTGTGAGGGATAAAAAAGGAAAGACCGTTCTTTTTGACGGGCACCATTCAATACTTGCCTACATGGCTGTGGGCAGCAAATATCTTCATGAAATACCACATCTGATGGTGAATGATGAAAAGGGATATGTAGATGACAGGGAAATACTTGCATTTTTTGGAGAGCATTCCAAAAAACTAAAGAATGCTGACTGGAGAAGGTATGCAATAAACTGGCAGAAACCAAAAGAAAAACAGCTTTGCGCACGTCTCCAAAAAAACATGGGTGAACTGTTCGACTATCTTTTCAATAAATAATGCAAAACACTGTATAAATCTACAGATTCCACGAGTTCTTTAAAAACCAAGCATCTTACCTTCAACCGACCGTGTTCTTGAGATTACACGGGATTGTTTTACAGCCGGTGAATCAGCAAGTGCAGATTATTAATTAGTTCACCATATATTTATTACCCTGTACAATAATTTAATATGAAGCCAACTCTGCTTATAAACCTCAAGACATATGAGAACGGGACAGGAAAAAAGGCCCTGAGGCTGGCAAGGATAGCAAATGAGCTTTCAAATAAAAAAGCCAAAATAATTTTTGCAGTCCAGCCAATGGATATACCCTGTATTTCTAAAATAATAAAAACCTATGCCCAGCACATAGACTCTATAAAGTACGGTTCCAACACTGGTTTTATTCTTCCAGAAGCAGTAAAACAAGCAGGCGCAAAAGGAACTCTGATAAATCATTCAGAGCATAGGTTAGAATTAAAACAAATAGGGGATAGTATAAAAAGGGCAAGGTCAATCGGCCTAGAAACGGTTTGCTGCGCATCAAACCCCTCCCTGTCCAGAAGAATTGCAAAATTAAATCCTGATTATGTTGCAATAGAGCCGCAAGAGTTAATAGGATCAGGCCGTTCTGTTACAGAATGCAACCCGGGTATTATAAAAAAGACTGTTGATCTTGTAAAGAAGGTATCAGATGCACATGTGCTTTGCGGTGCAGGTATTCACAGAGCAGAGGATGTGAGCAAGGCCTTGGAGCTTGGAACCATGGGCGTTCTTGTTGCTTCTGCTGTTGTAAAATCAAAAAACCCAAAAAAATCAATAGGAGAACTAATGAGGGGCTTTGATTAGCCCTTTTCTATCCTGGCAATATTTAATATGGTTTTTATTGCCATATCCGGCTCAACAGAAACAGAATCTATTCCTTTTTTAACCAAAAACCTTGTGAACTCAGGATAATTAGACGGGGCCTCACCACAGATACCAACCTTTCTCTTGTGTTTATGTGCGGTTTTAATCAGATTCCCAATCATATCTTTAATAGCCTGATTTCTTTCATCAAAAAGATAGGACAACTTATCCGAATTCCTGTCCAGACCCAGTGTGAGCTGTGTAAGATCATTAGAGCCTATAGAGAATCCATCGAATATCTTTGAAAACTCAGAAGCCAGAACTATGTTGCTGGGTATCTCTGCCATGACATAGAACCGTATACCCTTTTTTCTATCCAGTCCAAATCTTTTCATCTGTTCTAGAACCTTCCTTCCCTCTTCCACTGTCCTGCAAAATGGAACCATTATTACAATGTTCTTCAAACCCATTCCCAGTATAACCTTTTTCAGTGCCCTGCATTCCAGTTCAAAGGCAGGAAGAAATGACTTATCATAATACCTGCTTGCCCCTCTCCAGCCAATCATGGGATTGTCCTCTTTTGGTTCAAACCCCTTCCCGCCTTCAAGGTTTGCATACTCATCTGTTTTAAAATCAGAAAGCCTGACTATAACAGGCCTTGGATAAAAAGCAGCTGCTATCTTACCTATACCCTCAGCAAGTATATTCGCGTATTTATCACCTTCTTTGTTTTCCAGCATGTAAAGAGGATGTTTTCCTATATAAGAACTTATTATAAACTCTTCCCTTGCCAGGCCAACACCATCAACAGGAAGCCTTGAAAGAGAAAAGGCCTTTTCCGGTTCACCTATATTAATCATGACCTTTGTCTTTGTTTTAGGTATTTTTTCCATATTTCTTTTCACTATACTGAATTCCAACAATCCCCTAAAAACCCTGCCTGTTCCGCCAGAGCAGTCCACTGTCACATTCATACCTGTTTTTAGCCTTTTGCTGGCATTCCCTGTTCCTATAACGCATGGAACACCCAGTTCCCTTGACACAATTGCAGCATGACTGGTTGTACCGCCCTTGTCTGTTACTATTGCTGATGCAATCTTCATTATAGGTTCCCAATCCGGGTCTGTCATATCCGTAACAAGGACTTCACCCTTCTTGAATCTGTGTATGCTCTTTGCTGTCTTCAAGACATTGACCCTGCCAGAGCCAATCTTTCTTCCAATAGCCATACCCTTAATCAGAAGCTGCCCTTTTCCCTGCAGAACATACTCTTTTACTATGTTCTTCTTTTTAACAGAATGCACTGTTTCAGGTCTTGCCTGTAAAATATAGATCTTTC
>Ga0190359_1001568_pt1 | contig 14295 bp, 11 predicted proteins | sample 48721823_MG_FD_161269 | JGI IMG/M metagenome (GOLD analysis project Ga0190359, IMG submission 161269) | Hydrothermal vent microbial mat bacterial communities from Southern Trench, Guaymas Basin, Mexico - 4872-18-2-3_MG | ecosystem: Environmental > Aquatic > Marine > Hydrothermal vents >... | reverse complement strand
TTCGGGATCTGTCCCGGATCCTCTCCAGCCTCTTTCTTGCAGGGAAGCTTCCCTCAAGCACCGAGGCGCACCCCATCTTCACAAGCTCCCCGTTGACGTAGATCCTGTTCCTGAGGAACACCAGATGGCCGTTCGCGCCCTCCGCTTCCTCCACGGACACCTCCTTTCCCCTAACCCGGGCGTTCAGGTATTCCAGGGCACCCGGGATGTCCACGATATCTATTCCTCCCAGAGTTATCCGCCTCCCGTCATTCAGGATGAGTGAGGCATCCCCGGAGATATCCTTGACCCTGAACAGGGTCCTTTCGGGACCCCCCGCTTCCGGAGGTTTTGCGTTCGAGATCACGGGAACATATAAAGCGCGATCCTCCGGAAGGTTCTGTTCCTTCAGCTCCATTATTTCGAGCTCCCCGTCCCCGAACCTCTCCCGGATTAGGGGCAGGAACTCCCTGTTCAGCTCGAATCCCACACCGGACCTCCCGAGATCCCGTGCGGCTTCCAGGGTTGTCCCGCTTCCGAGGAACGGGTCGAGAACGGTCTCCCCCCTGAACGAGAACATCCTTACGAGCCTCGATGGGAGCTCCAGGGGGAACATGGCCTCGTGGGAGACCTGCCTTGCTCCCTTGAAGTTCCAGTGGCCCGTGTGAAGGGCCTTCCACTCCTCCTTCGAGAGCCTGGAAGCTTCCTTTATATCCTTCGGGAGCTTCTTCGATCTTCCGGGCTTCCGGAATATCATTATGAACTCGTAATCGATCTCCACGATGCCGTTGGGAGGATACGGGTAGGAGCCCATGATCACGGCTCCACCGGTAGTGTTCATTGTTGTCCTCTTGTTCCATATGATGGACCCCATGTAATCCATACCGAGGAGCTCCATCTGGGAGATGATCTCCGCATGCAGGGGAATGACCCGGTACCTGCCGTATACGGAGGACCTTGCGAACTGGTCCCCGATGTTTACGCAGATCCTCCTCCCCTCGGAGAGGACCCTCACGCATTCCCTCCAGACAAGGAAGAGGTCCCCGAGATAGGAATGGAGGTCCTGCCCGTGTCCTATCTGATCCCCGATGCCGTAATCCTTTATATGCCAGTAGGGGGGCGATGTGACCACAAGGTCCACAGAGGAATCCGGAAGGACCGACAGGTCCCTGGAATCACCAATGTACACACGGAGAGCTCCCATAGCTCCCTTCCAGGAGCTCCGGATTTTTAAAACTGTCGTAGGATGCAATAATTTCAGAAAGACAGGGATGACGAGGGTTCAATGCAAGGCCTTCTTTTATTCTATTTTCCACTTCTTAACATTTTCCTCAGGTTTTGAATATAATTCCTGGTAGTTACTATCGAACAAATCTTTACCTCTTCTTAAGAGTATCCGAAATCCCATCTTTAAGTTCTTCAAATTAATCGCAATGAGTATCGAACAACTTATTCCTCCTGACCTTCCTCCTCTGCAATACTCCTTCTCGGATTATAAGCAGGTGAAAAGATCCGAACAGCCTCTTTCATCACTTCCTTACTATTCTTTTCACAATGTATTCGGCATCGGCAAGAATAACTTCCAGTGGTCCTGGATAATGATGTTTGTATACGAAAATCATTTATCGATGGGAAGAAATCAGTAAAGTGATGGGGAAGAGATAATGTCCGAACGATCCCGTGAAATATTGGGTAGAGTCAATAAATGGATCATGAAGATGGGGGTTCTGATATATTTCATATCATTATTTCTCGGGTCCATCATCTCCTATATGGGGATATATAGAAGGAATTATTATCTGAACCTAGTCCTTGAATGGATAGGTTTTTACGATCCTAGCAATGAAAAGTACACGATTCCCTTCGGTCTTTTATTCGTGATCACCTTTTTTGTATCATATCTTCTCCTATTCTCTTCGAATATTATAAACCGGAAGAGAAACGATCTGAAATTGAAACTCGCGGTTGTTACCTGGATTTTTCTTCCAATCATATTGTCTGCATTGTTTTTCTCTTTTTTTTTCATAGGTATACTTTATGAATATCCCCATATGGATGGTGAAAACTTTGCTCATGTTCCCATTCTTTTCATGATATTATCTTTCTACAGCTTAATTATGATGATCCCGTTGATATTGATAAGATGCTTTGATCCAGAAATGAAGAAGAAAAGGTCTCCGGGATTGAAGAGAGTTATCTTCTCAATGGTTTTCATAATCGTTGTCCAGCTCATCATCGAATTCATGACAGATACAGACAATTATGAATACGTGACAGACGAAGCTGAGGCGATCGGATTCATTGCATACATCGTTCTTTTCTATAACATATATGATTTTCTTGGAAATTATCTGAATGAAATGAAAACTGAACCTTCGACTATTCTCAAGGAGAAGCGCAAGAAGTCAGAATTGGTCTTTGTTTTTTCATATATATTGAACATCATTTTGAATATTTGTCTGATACTGCCTATCTTTGTGATCATGCTCGTAGTTGCACTTGACTATTTAGGTTTCAGTATAATTTTTTTCTCCCCGGTCGATTTTGATTTTAGTATTTCGTTCTATATTGCATTAATCTCAATATTCCTGGTTTTGAAAAATGTAAGCTATATTAGTATGATATTTGTGGCATATTCGTATGAAGGCAAACCTGTTTCACCTGATGATAAGAAATTGGCCCGCAAGTTTTTCTTCAAGTTTTTCATTATCTCGGTGATATTGATAACTACATATATTGTTATCAATTTGATCTCGGGAATATTTGATGTCGAGAGTTATTTCGTGAATATTATTAGTGCTTCATTATTGTTAATTCTTATAACGGGATTCATCGGATTTGGTATCTATATCCAGAGTATCTATATGCGGGTCCTTAGCCATGCCAGATTTCCTTTAATTCCTCAAGGGAGAAAGGACAGCATCAAAGGATTGTATCTTGCATTATATAACCGACTCTGGAATTTCCTTCATGGGCCCAAACTATGGGAGGAGTATTACAATATCTGGCTTAGAAGAGGTTACGTTCTGGTAATTGCATTTATGGCATTCTGGTCAATCGAACCTAGTATTCAATTCTCTACTCTCGTTTATCCTTTCTGGGGAGCACCCAAAGGAAACATAGGATTCATCGGTTGTTTGTTGGTCTCCTTCATGTTCATAATGCCAATGACACTCGGGAGAACTGTCTTCGGAGAGGATAAAGGATTACATAGATACAAGGACCTTATCATCTCGGTTTTTTTCAACGTATTTTTAATTGTATTGATGTTGACAGAAATAGGTCCTTTCGAAATAGAATCACATTATTACAGGGAGGGATTCGATATTGTTGTTAATTACAGGAGGCTGTGGATCCTTTTCTCAGGAATTATCCTTGCTTCTTTCCTTTCGATCCGTTATATGGATTACAAGATCAAGAAGAGGATAATTGTGATCTCTACCATGGTATTCCTGATAATGGTATCTATCGTATGGAATCTGTCTCTGAATTCGGTGATAGGATCAGATGATGACTCTTTCTGGACAAAGAATTATCCGTTTTCCATACCATTTTTCATTCTAGCCATCGGAATCGTTTATACCTATCTATCTTGTAATATAAATAAAAACGAAGTTGAAGAGAAAACCTCCAGGCTTGAATATATAAAAAGAGTGTCAATGGAACCCATCAGAACCGGAATCATTCCTTTTTCGATAATCGTTTTGCTTATACCGATATCATATGTTTCAATTGAAATGGAAACATGGCATGGATATTGTATTGACAGCAATCTCCCTGACAGCGAAGAAGATAGAGAATTTGCTCTGGAAATATTATCAACGGATCTTGGTGTTTTCTTGAATATCTCCCAGGATGATTATCATTACCATCCAAAGTATGTCGATATGAGTGTGATAAATTCCATAGAAGCATTCGTAAAGGATAAGGAGAAGAATTACACATGGGGAAATTATTGGGTTAGCTATTCAATAGCAGTTGCCAGAAATGTAACAATGTATGTTCGATATGATTTTGACGAATACAACATATATCAACATGATCTATATAGAGAGGGTATAATTTATTTAGAAGCAAAAGTAGAAATCGATTCCGAAGAACCGGATTATCTGCCCAGAACTAACTGCTATTATCAATGGATGGACGGCAGTATCTTCAACTCCTTCACCACAAATGAACAGATTCCCACAATCAATATCTCAAGGAGAGATGTTCGTACGGATGTTGTTATAATATCACTTGTTATGGATTTCGGGGAACAAACCGCTCCGCTCGCGGGATATGGTTGTCATCTTTCCCAGTCAATCTGTTTAATTGATAACGAGATCATATATATTGGATTTCACAGTGAAAATTGGATAAGTTGACATTTCGGAAACAATTTGGTCATTGATTTTTCAAATGGTAATAGTGGGATTCATAATTCCCTCCATCTTCTTCCTTCTTTGATTTACGAACAAAGAAGAATATTGATATGAATAGAACAAGATACGAAATGATCAGAACTAGTATTACTGATATGATTCCAACAATTGACCAGAAATGAACATTTTCTGTTTCCTTGATCTTATCTGATCTTTCTCTCATCGAGGACAGCGGATTATCTTCCGGATCGGTAGGATCTGTACTCCAATTGTATTCCTCTATGTTTGAGTAACCGTCCCCATCATAATCATCTTCCGGACCCTGTAAACAATTACCGAATTGTCTGTTCTCCCAGAAATCAGGCAATGAGTCATTATCGGTCAATGGTGCTGGGTCCCAGTAATCGGTAGGATCACTTCCGGCATAGAATTCCGATCTGTCAGTATGGCCATCCTCATCATAATCAGTAAAATAGCCGGGACTTAGATCTCCGAACCATTCCAATTCCCATTTATCAGATATATCATCGTGATCTCTATCCATATTATACCTTGGATCAAGTGAATTCGTCGGATCGGTGGAAAGCAAGAATTCATCCAGATTCGATAATCCATCATTATCATCGTCTTCAAAAGGCAATACCTCTATATTATCAAAAAAGAAGTTCTCCCAACTGTCTACCAGCAGATCTCTGTCTTCATCAAGAGCGATGTTCCTATATGTATCACCCAATGTGATCTTATTTGTTTGAATTCTGTTAACCTGAGGATAATTGTCGCATGCATTCGCGCTCCCATTTATCTTGTATCCCATGTTCCAGGTTCCATAATTATCTTCGCTTTGAGGATATCTTGTAGCGAAATCACTCCAGTAATTCCCAATTTTCTCGCTATTATTCCATTGGACCGGATCTGCCTCATTTATTGCCTGGTAGAGCCCATAATTGCAGTTTATTAGATTATTGCTGTGTATCATTGCAGCTTTTGATTGATTTACATCGATTCCATATCCTGTACAATTAATTATATCATTATATGCTATCTCCAATCCTTCACTTTTGGCAAAATGGATTGCTGTGTTTCCACCATAAAAAGAATTTTTAAGGATATAACTATCAGAAATTGATTGATAAGAGTTGGTTAGTGAGAAGGAAATTGCGCTTGAGTATAAGATACTTGAACTCTTCCTAATAAAAACATTATTGATTATTTTGATTCCTTCATTTTCATCTGTGGCGTAGAAAACAATCCCATAACTTGAATAATAGAAATGATTGTTCAAAATATTAACATCCTTCGTATCCCGCGAACCAAATCTAATATGATTGCCGGACTTTCCGTAGAATGTACATCCATTAACATATAGATGATCTCCGAGATAATCGATATATATTGAAACCCGTGGATTATTTCTGAATATGCAATTGATAATCTTAATATTGATACCACTCACCCACAAACCACAGTCATATGCGAGGGTCCGACTTTTACCTTTATCATGATTATTTCCAGAATTCTGGATCGTTAAATTCATAATGGTAACATCATCGGAAAGTATCTTTATGGTTGAACCAAAACCTGTACCATTGATGAAAGTTGAGTTATTTCCAAATCCCTTGATAATAACTTTTTTTGTTATGTCCAATGTTTCATTGTAAATTCCCGGGAATACCAATATTATATCTCCTTCCCATGAATCATTTATCGCATCCATTATCTTTGAATACTGTTTACCATTCCCAACTTCCAGTATGGAGTATAACTCTCTACCCGATACTTCATTGGACTCAGCATGAGTTTCGGTAGTCCATGCCGATGTTGAAAAAAGAAAAAAGATTAATATTAACAATGGAAAAATGAAATCAATTCTTCTCCTTGCCATGAATCCATTATGAGAATAAGAATATTTAAGATTATTTGCCACTCTCGTTTTCTATTTTTTTAATAGTATTTCTTATACCGGTTTTCTGCACCGATTATTTATAATATACACATAATGATTGTTATGAACAAAATGATGGATGAATCCGGATCACCTAATGCCTTACTCTCATTTCCATACTTCTCCCGACCCATTAATCTTATGGCTATTGCTGCCAGAATAAGAAACGCAGCGAATCCACAATGATATCATGATCTCTAATGCCTTATGAATTCAAGAAATATATGGCTGATGAGAGTTCAGCGCCAGGGCCAGAGCATACTAATAGGGCCCTTCCTTCACACGTATCCCCTGTCCCGAAGGAAGCTCTCCACCGATCGATCGTAGGTGGCTTCCGCTTCCTTAGAGAAATAGCAGGCGGGGAGCTCCCCTCGACCCCTGTGATATGCGATGCACTCGCAGCATTTTCCCTTCCTGCTGCAGGGATACGTGCAGGGGCACGATCCGATGTTGGTCTCCATGCTGCATTCCATGATACGGGAAAACCACCTTCACCATTTTTAATCTTCCACTCGTCGAGAACTTTCAACGTTATTCTCCTCTTCTGATATCGGTGCAATAACCCTTTTTATGCTCCTCCATCGATTGTGACCCGATAAGATGGACAGGGAAAGTACGAAGAGGAAAAAGAAAGATCGAAAGGAAGAGAAGGAGAAGGACCCGGAAGAGGAGCTTCCCCTCCCCCCGGATCCCCCTGTATTTCCCTGGGAGATCGACATCGCCGACAACGATAGGGATCCTGACAGATCCGGATTGAAACCGAAAAGGGTCAGGAAGAGAACCATAGCTTCCTGACTACCAAAGGATAGATTAGATATCCGTCCCTTTCAGGAAGCATGAGCGGAAGGAGAAGGATGGTTTCCGTCATAGGGCCCTCCGATGTCGGACCCGATGATCATCGATACGGAATTGCTTATCTGATCGGAAAGCTCCTTGTCGATAACGGATTCAGGGTCATGACCGGGGGTCTTTCCGGCATCATGGAGGCTGCCCTGAAAGGGGCAAGGGAATCCGCCTCCTACCGTGAAGGCGACACAATCGGTGTCATCCCCTCCCTTGACCCGGATGACGCGAACCCTTACTGCGACATCGTCATACCCACCGGCCTCGGTATCGGAAGGAACCTCATCGTGAGCTCCGCGGATGGCATCATCGCTGTCGGGGGAGGCTCCGGGACCCTCTCCGAGATCGCACTGTCGTGGCAGAAGGGGCGGCCGATCGCGGCCCTCGACGTCCCTGGGTGGAGCGGGGAGCTCGCGGACAGGGCCCTCGACGACAGAAGGAACGGATACGTGATGGGGAGGGCCTCTTCCCCGGAGGAGGCCGTGGCTCACATCATGTCCCATCTGGATGAAGGACAATGTTGATACCGGAGATCTCCCATTTCCGGTGAGGTGTTATAATGGGAAAGAAGGTGGCGCTTTTCGCATTCAACGGGGACGATATGTGCTTCATACATGTACTGCTGAACGCTCTAGACATGCATGACAGGGGATACGATCTGAAGCTCGTCATAGAGGGTTCCGCCACAAGGCTCGCCGGGGAGCTGGACAGCGATGCACATCCCCTCCACGACCTGTTCACGAAGGTAAAGGATGCAGGATTGATAGACTGCGTGTGCAGGGCCTGCTCCGGCAAGATGGGGGCCCTGAACAGCATCGAGGAACAGGGCCTCCCCCTCTGCGGGCCCATGGCAGGGCACCCCTCCATCGCCGATTACATGGAGCGGGGATACGAGGTCCTCATCTTCTGACGGTGCTCTCCGGGATCCCGATAAACCGATCATCGGATCCATCCCCTGCGGAACCGGACAATTGTGAAACCGCGCGGCCGGGTGAAACCCATTTATCCCGTTTGAAGTATGAGTACATGCCCAAATGTGTGCCATCCCATTTTAAATAAAATGGCATTGATTATCCATGGGGGATCTCACTGGACTCATTAAGGTCTCATATAAACGTGCCCAATTCCCTCTCGATCTCCAGGATCATATTCCTGCCTGTTCTGGCGGTCTTCACCGTTCTCGGATGGAGCTGGGCGTTCTTCATATCCTATATCATACTGGGAAGCACCGACTTCTTCGACGGGAAGCTTGCAAGATACCTCAAGCAGACATCGGAATTCGGAAAGACCATCGATTCGATAGCGGATCTGTTCTTCTATCTGGGGACACTCGTATTCGTCTACTTCTGGTTCCCGCATATAGTCGCCGGGAACAGGTACATCCTCGCAGCATTCTTCATGGTGTTCTTCGCATCATTCGTGATTTCCTGGGTAAAGCTGGGGAAACCCATAATGATGCATACCAATCTCCTCAGGCTCAACGCCGTGATGGTCTATTTCCTTGTGATAATCTCCTTCGTGTCCTCGATCACGGACATAGGTCAGGAGCTCGTACCGGTCTACCTGGGCAAGCTCATAATAGCCGCCTACGTCCTCGGATTCCTGGAGGAGATCCTTATCTTCATCATGTTCGGCGAGGTGGACAGGGATACCAGGTATATCTGGGACCTTTTCGGAACGAATAAGGACCAGTAGATCATACACCCCCGATCCCAGGAAGGTGTATGACCCCATGTCGATGATCCTGTGGCTGGAATTCCTTCTGACGTTCTCCATCCTGATGCTTGCCGCAAGGAAGAGCCTCTGGCTTGCACTGTTCCTCTCCGCACTCTTCCTGGGCCTTCTCTCCGTTCCGTTCCCGGAACTCTCCGTCATAGTATCGAACACGCTGCTTGACCCCTCCGTCCTCCTCCTTGCGGTCTCCGTCGGTCTGATAGCGATCCTCGGAGGCTCCATGGAGATGACCGGGTTGATAGATGATCTCATGTCCAACACTTCCCTGAGAAGGAGACCTGCACTCATCGTTCTACCTGGTCTCCTGGGAATGCTTCCGATCCCCGGCGGGGCACTTCTCTCCGCACCCATCGTTGCCAGGGCGGCACCCGATGCGGAAAAGGGCACGAAGGCATCGGTCAATGTCTGGTCCAGGCATCTTGCCGTCCTCTTCTATCCACTGGGAACGCTCCTTGCCACGACCAAGATGGCGGGGCTGGACCTCTACACGGAGATACTCTACCTATCCCCGGGGCTCATCCTCACAATCGTGATGATATGGATATTCTTCCTGGGGAAGGTCGAGGACGGGAGGATATCCGGGGGAGAGAGGAAAAGGATGAAGGCCTTCGTTCCCGTGAGCGTCATTCTGACAGCCCCCATCATACACGTCTCCCTCATGTATCTCTTCCCAGGCATCATTCCCGAGCTGTTCCTGCTTATCGGTGTGTCCTCCGCTCTGGTACTGGTTCTCGTTGTCAAGGGGGAAGGTGCAGCCCATGTCATCCTCTCCGCCAGGAGGATGAGGGCACAGAACTTCGTCCTGATAATACTCGGCATGTTCGTCTTTCTGGAGGTGTTCAATGCCTCCGACGTTCCCGAGGTCATCCGCTCCCTTCCACTCTCAAGACCGCTGCTCATTGTCTTTGCCGGCTCCGTTCTGGGAGCCGTCACGGGAAGGGTGAACGTGCCCGTGTCCGTCATGCTGCCCGTTCTCGGAGCCTCCACCATGGATTATACGACCTTCTCCATCCTATTCTTCAGCATATTCATAGGATACCTGGTGTCACCCGTACATCCGTGCGTGTCTGTATCCCTTGAATATTTCAGGACGGATTATTCGAGCATGCTCAGAAGTTCGGCACTTCCGGCCCTTGTCATGCTCGCCGCGGTTCTGGTGGTCTCGCTGATACTTCTATGATCGGATATGTTCCGCGATGAAATCCCTTACGGTCCGGTACCAGACCTCGGAATTTGCCGGTTTCTCCACCCAGTGGCCCTCATCCGGGAAGTAGAGCAGCCTGGATGGAACGTTCATCACCTGAAGTGCGGTGAAGAGAGATATCCCCTCGGACACGGGACATCTGAAATCGAGCTCCCCCTGAACCACCAGCATGGGGGTTCGGAAGTTCTGCACGAACATGTGCGGGGAGAACCTGAGAAAGCTCCCGTGATCCTCGTGGGGCATGCCCCGGTGTTCCCATATGTCGAACCAGAGCTCCTCGGTCATGTAGGACATGGTCTCCTGGTTGAATATGCCGTCATGGGACACCAGCACCCTGAATCTGTCCGTGTGGCCCTGTATCCAGTTCACCATGAAACCACCGAAACTGGCACCGGCGGCCGCTATATGGTCTCCGTCGATGAACTCGAACGTGTCGAGCACGAAATCGAGACCCTTCATGAGATCCTCGTAGCATCTTCCCCCCCAGTCCCCGCTTATCTGGTCCGTGAATTTCTGTCCGTATCCCGTGGACCCTCTGGGGTTGATCTCCACGACCACATACTCCTCACCGGCGAACAGCTGCGGGTTCCATCTGTAATGGAAGTGGTCGAAGAAGGCCGACTGCGGACCTCCGTGTATTATGAACAGGAGGGGGTATTTCCTCGACTGATCGAATCCCTGGGGCTTCAGCAGGAATCCGTGAACCGGGTCATCATCCGCCCCCCTGAAAACAAAGCTCTCCAGGGGATTCAGTTCGATGCCTTCCCTCTCGAACACGGACCCGTGATCGGTCACCCTCTCGACCTCCTGGTCCATCCGCGGCGGGGGTTCCTTCGTTATCTCAAGGAGAGGCGGGACCCCTTTCCCGGGTCTCATGATATGGATATCGGCAGGTCTTCTGGCATCCTCTCTCGTCATGAGGAGGCTGCCGCCCGGCATCATTCTCAGCTCCTTCTGGTACACACCGGAGGTGTACTGGATGACGTCTCCGCTTTCGGTGGAGACCCTGTAAAGCGACAGGTATCCCCTGTCCGGGGCAGTGAAGTAGAATCCGTCCCCGTTCCACAGATATTCCGATACGGACCTGTCGAACCTCTCGAGAAGGTGGGAGGTCTTTCCGGTCCTGCGGTCGTAGAGCCTGATCCTGAGTCTGTCGGCCTCGTATCCCGGTCTCTCGGCGCCCAGATAGGACAGGTAACTTCCGTCCGGGCTGTACCTCGGTTCGAGGTCCATGGCCCCGGTAACGGAAATGTTACGGGGCTCCCCGACAGGTTCCGTTCCATCGATTCCCCGAACGAAGATGGAATTGTTCGTTGAAACGGCCACAACGGGGTCGGGGTTCATCACATAGGCTATCTCGTCCCCTCCGGGAGAGAACACGAAATCCTGGGACCCTCCAAGGCTTACGGGAGGAACATCCGCATCCCCCGGTGTCAGATCGTTCATCTTTCCCGTTCCGATATCCATTATGAAAAGGTGAGACCTCTTCCTGTCCCTCCAGTGGTCCCAGTGCCTGAAGAGAAGGGAGTCCTCCACCCTTGCGGTGGATCTCTCGTTGACCAATCCGTAGGTCCTTGACCTCAGTACGAGCTCCCTGTCCTCCTTGGGCAGATCTTCCGCGTTACCATCGAAGTGGGGAGATACTATGACGGATCTTGCAAACGCGATTCTCGTCCCGTCGGGGGCCCATACCGGCTGGGAAGCTCCCCCCTCCCCGGTCGTAAGCTGATAGGCTTCCCCCCCCTCTTCGAAGGGCAGGACCCACAGCTGCGAGCCATCCTTCCGGTCCGACACGAAAAGAAGCTTCTTTCCATCCGGGCTCCATCGGGGTGAGGAATCGGAATGCTCCCCCGGGGTCAGATCCCGCTCCCGTCCGCTGTCAAGATCAAGGAGCTTGATGGTACTCCTCACCTTGTTCTCACCGGGATCGTGAACGGTCTCCACGAATGCGGCAAGCTTCCCGCCCGGGTGTACCTGGGGATCGGAGATCCGCTTCACCTTCATCAGGGCCTCGAAGGTCATCTTCGTTCCTTTCTTCATCTCGATACCTGCCCACACCACGTTGCATTTGGCCCTTAAGCCTTGTGCCTTATGCAGCTGAAATATGATAAATCGAATGAAGGGGGCTTCATTCGAACATATGTTGCTCTGATCACCATTCACGGGATAGATAAATAATGAAGGGAACGAACATCCAAAAAATTATTATGTAATAAGTATCTCATACTTCAGGTGAGAGAAACAATGCCCGACGAAGAGCTGGACCAGGATTACCGGGAGATGGTAAACAGATTCAGCAAGCAGCCAGGTCTGAATGACCTTCTTGAGTTATATGGACAGTATGACATTGTAGTTCGAAGAAGCAACATCTATCTGAGAGGAACCTTGAGGAAAGTTAAGAACACTGCAAATAATGAATCCTCATATTAATCGTGATACAATGCCTACGTGGGGCGGCATTCTCGAAGAATTGAAGAAGTTAAGGGAAAAAGGAACACCGATTCCTTTTGACCTGATCCGCAGGAAATACCTGCGCCGATTGAACAGGTATACAAAAAGAAATGTAGTAATCTACATGAGTCAATGGAGCCAACCCGGAGCCAACGATCCTGAAAATATAAGCATCAACGAAGAGGATATTCAGGGATTGATGGAAGTGGTCCATGGATTGAAAGGCACCAAATTGGATCTGATCATTCACAGTCCTGGTGGTTCAGCCGAAGCTACCGAAGCTATGGTCAATTACCTGAGAACCAAATTCACCGATATAAGGGTCATCATTCCACAGGCTGCAATGTCAGCTGCCACCATGCTTGCGTGTTGTGCTGATGAGATAGTGATGGGAAAGCATTCCTCGTTGGGTCCCATAGATCCCCAGATGCTGGTTTATACTCAATTTGGGCCGAAATATGTTCCTGCGGAAGCAATCCTTGATCAATTCGATCTGGCAAAGAAGGAATGTAAAGACCCCGAAAACCTTGGAACATGGATGCCTATTCTGAGCCAATACGGGCCAGCCTTATTGATCGAATGTCGTAATGCACAGGACCTTTCGATTTCTCTTGTTTCCGAATGGCTGGAAAGATACATGTTCAAGAATGAAGCGAACTCAAAAAAAAATGCTGAAGAAATTGCATTATATCTTTCGGCCCATAGGGAATTCAAGAGCCACGGGAGGCATATTTGCAGAGAAAAGGCCAGAGATAGCATCGGTTTGAAGATTACAAACCTTGAAGATGATCAGGTTTTCCAAGATCTGGTGTTGTCAGTATTTCATGCAACCACGCACACTTTTTCAGGAACACCAGCAGTGAAAATAATAGAGAACCATAATGGAAAGGCATTCGTTAAAATCGAAAGGAACATTGTTTTCCAAGTCCCTCAACCATTGAAGGAACAAGTAGATGATGGGAAACTTTCACGAATGAAAAAGGACATCAATTGAGGTGAAGAGACAATTCAACTCTCCTCTCACCTCATGGATTCATATTTGTGAGCCGAAAGCGGAGTTGTAAATGATCTTTCACATCATCCGGTATCGAACCTCTCGAGGACCCTTGAATAAATCTCCCTCTCGCCACCACGGGACTTTCCCTTCAGCTTCCTCAGGATGAGCTCAGGCGTTGACCTTGCCTGTTTTCCGATGAGCGGGGTCCTGTCCACAATGAGCTCGTAGTTCTCATCGAGTCCTTTCGCCTCTATCCCATCTATCCTGCACCGGGTATAGCGGGTGATCTCGTCCGACATATGGGTGACGACGACGGAAAAGGCCCCCCTCCTCGAGATCTCATCTATGAACACCCCGAGTATCCGGGAGGCGGCATCCAGCTCGGTCATGGCCTCCAGTTCATCGGCAAGGACCATTGTCCTCTCGTCCACCTTGACGGCAAGGGGCAGAAGCTCCTTCAGGAATCCTTCAAGACCTCCGGCATCCAGCCTTCTCCTGGGCCGGTACAGATAGAGGTCATCTATTTCGGGCACGAATGCCTGCTCCGCCGGTACGGGAAGGCCCATCCTTGCCATTATCACTATCTGGCATATGGTCTCCAGAAGGGTGGTCTTCCCTCCCGAGTTCGCCCCCGTTAGCACTGCCGTTCTGGACGAGGACACCCGATTGAAGGGAAACAGCGAACCGTAATGCGGCGGGACCTCTCCCAGATGATAATCCACGAGCTGGCGGTCCTCCTGTGATCGAAGCTGAAGATGGCACGCATCGTGCATTCCGAACC
>Ga0190359_1001567_pt1 | contig 14303 bp, 13 predicted proteins | sample 48721823_MG_FD_161269 | JGI IMG/M metagenome (GOLD analysis project Ga0190359, IMG submission 161269) | Hydrothermal vent microbial mat bacterial communities from Southern Trench, Guaymas Basin, Mexico - 4872-18-2-3_MG | ecosystem: Environmental > Aquatic > Marine > Hydrothermal vents >... | reverse complement strand
AATACCGGGATGACCTCGGATAAGAAAGGAGCCAGTCTCTTGGAACAGATATAATCAGATATTTTCCAGATTTCCTTTAAGGCTGCCAGAACATCTTGATCATAGATTTTTTTCTTCTTCTTCTTGATTTTCTTGCCCGCTATATATTTTATTCTTTTACCGGCTATATTCAGATATCCTAATACTTTTTTTACATTTAGAACTTGACAGATATAACAGCGATTGTATTGGGTAAGTTGGATAAATTCATTTAACATCATAGTCTTTCTTTTTTAGATGCTCTCTGGTATCTGTCTCTTAATTCTCTGGTTACGGCCTTTTTCTGCCCTCATGGTTAACATTTCCTTTTACCTCCTCATCTATTTGAAAAGAGATAATTCCTTCTCTTCAAATATATGAGGAGATTAGGTTATAATTAAAACAATTTCGTTTAGATTTTCATATGAGGTATTGATACTTTTTCATTTAGATTTTTGATGAGGTAATTCGGACTCTTGACTTTTCATAAAAAACTATTTATAATGATATTACATAAAAAAATATTGTAAGTATTAAAAAATTTTAGTAAGTAGAATAATACATATAGGAGCTCATGATGAATTCTAGTAGAAAAAATAATCCCGAATTAGAAAAATATATTCCGCTTGTTAAAACCATCGGTGAGATGTTTGGCAATAAATGTGAAGTAGTATTACACGATTTTAGTGAACCTCAACATTCTATCATGGCAATAGAGAATGGTCACGTAACAGGAAGAAAAATTGGTGACCCTATTACTGATCTTGCCTTATCTATCTGGAAGAAAAACGGCAATGGTAATAAAGAGATTGACAGAATTGTTAACTATAAAACTAAAACGAAAGATGGGAAAATATTAAAATCTTCCACGGTCTTTATTAGGAACAACCAAAGAAAGGTTATTGGTTGCATATGTATTAATTATGATATTACCATACATTCGATGTTTCGTGAGGAAATGGATGAGTTTTGTACTACAATTGATTTGGATAAGAAAAAATCAGAGAAGGGTATTGAAACTTTTACTAATGATGTCAACGAAATTCTGAAAAATATTATCCAAGAAGCTGTTGAAAAAATTGGCAAACCAGTTTTTCTAATGCAAAAAGAAGATAAGTTAATGGTAACGAAGATAGCTGACGAAAAAGGAGCTTTTTTAATTAAAGGGGCAATTACTCAATTTGCCAAAGAGATTAGTGTATCACGTTTTACCATTTATAATTATTTAGAGGAAATAAAGGCAAACAAATAAATTAAGAATTTACGAAGGGAGCATTCATGAAAAAGGAAATTACCATTAACGAAAAAGTCCCAGCAGCTATTGGGCCTTATTCTCCAGCTTTAAAAATTGGGAATTTGATATTTGTCTCAGGGCAGTTGCCTATTGACCCTGCTACTGGAGAAATAGTAAAGGAAGAGGTTGAAGCACAAGCAAGGAGATCATTAGAAAATTTAAAGGAAGTTTTAGAATCTTACTCGGTTGATTTAGAGAATGTAGTAAAAACAACCATCTTCCTTAAGGATATGAATAATTTTTCTCGGATTAACAAGGTCTATGGTGAATACTTTACCAGCCAATTCCCTGCCAGGAGCTGTGTGGAAGTATCCCGTCTTCCCAAAGATGCGGATATAGAGATTGAAGCCATTGCTTTTTGTGATTAATTTAGATTGGGAATTTTTCAGTTATATTTTGGAGGGAAAATACATTGGAAGAAAATCAAAAAGAGTTGCTTAAATTATTAGAAGAAGGGATTATTCCGGCTACAGGATGCACCGAGCCTATTGCAGTAGCCTATGCAGTTGCCGCAGCTAAGGAGCAAATTGAAGGTAATCTGGAATCGATTCATATTCTAGTAGATTCAAATATCTATAAAAATGGTTTAATGGTAACCATTCCCGGCACAAGAGAAAAAGGTTTAGTAGCCGCTGCAGCTTTTGGATTTATCGCCGGAGATATTAAAAGAAGATTTAGAGTCATAGAAGGTTTAACAGATAAAGATATAGTAAGAGCCAAAGATCTAATCGAGCAGAAAAAGATAGAATTAAGCTTAAAAAGAGATTGCACAAGGTTGGATATCGAGGTTACTCTCTTGACAGATAAAGAAAAAGTAAGAATTAATATTTTAGATAACCATCTCAATATAGTAAATATTGAAAAAATAGATCTGAATAGCCAATTTAAACCATTAATCAGAGAAAAACAGAATGCCAATTCATTCAATCATCAGATTCAAAAATATACCTTGGAAGATTTCTTGCAATTTAGTAATGAAACTCCTCTTGAGGATTTAATGTTTTTAGAAGATGGAATCAAGATGAATATGAAAATAGCCCAAGAAGGTCTTACTATAAAATCTGGTGTAGGTGCAAAATTTACAGAGATGATCAACGAGGGGATAATGTCCGATAATATGGTAACGCGGGCACAAGTCTTGTGTGCAGCTGCTTCTGAGGCAAGAATGTCTGGAAGTAAACTTCCGGTTATGAGTACAGCAGGAAGTGGGAATCATGGTATCACTGTATTTTTAACTAGTTTTGCTGTAGCAGAAAAGAAAAATTTATCTAAAGAAAAATTGATAAGATCCCTTGCTTTATCTAACTTAATTACTTTCTTTATAAAATCATACACTGGTACCTTATCAGCGATGTGTGGTTGTGGGGTAGCAGCAGGAATAGGAGCAAGTGCCGGTATTATCTATTTATTAGATGGAAATAAAAAGCAAATACTGGGCGCTCTTTATAATATGGTAGGTTCGATTTCCGGCATGATTTGTGATGGAGCCAAAGACGGATGTTCTTATAAATTAGCTCTTGCTTCGGGATGGACCGTTCAATCAGCATTACTTGCTTTAAAGGGTGCGATTATCAATAGTACCGATGGCATTATAGATCCTGACTTCAAGCAATTATTTAAAAATTTAGGTTATGTATGTGATCCTGGGATGGTGACCACAGACCAAAAAATATTAGATACAATGTTGCATGAGATAGACTAAAAAATACTAATATCTAGTTATAAAAGAGTAATTGCTTTATTTGTTTTTAATACATAAGAAAGGATGGGAAGCATGGAAACGCAAGGAAAAATATTTACTGAGATTGATCCTGATGTGATGAGAGACTTTTTTAGAAAAAAGTCAAAAAAGATGGTAAATAAAGTGTCAACCGTAGAAAAAGTAGTATCTGAAATGATTCACGACGGAGATTACATTGCAGTAGGTGGATTTGGTTCTATAAGAATACCGACTGCAGTGTTACATGAAATTTTGAGACAAAAGAAAAAAAATTTAGGTTTGGCTGGACACACTTCAACGCATGATTGTGAGATTCTTGCAGCCGGGAAGTGTATTAATAGGTGTGATATGGCGTATGTAATCGGCCTTGAAGCAATGGGATTACCTAAGATGGCTAGAAAATATTTTGAAAATGAAGTGGAATATACTGAGTGGACTAATGCAGCACTATCCTGGAGACTGAAGGCTGCTTCCATGGGACTTTCATTTTTACCCGTAAGAAATATGTTAGGCACTGATACTGGGAAATACAGTGCAGCAAAAGAAATAACTTGCCCTTTTACAGCTAAAAAGATGTTTGCCGTTCCTGCACTTTACCCGGATGTTGCCGTTATTCACGTTCATGAAGCTGACATTTATGGGAATAGCTATATTAAAGGAATTATTGTTTCTGATACAGATCTTGCAAAGGCGTCAAAGAAGCTAATCATAACTACAGAAAAAATTGTTCCAACAGAGTTCTTTAGGAATAATTCTGAAAACACAACAATCCCTTTCTATTTAGTAGATGCTGTTATAGAAGTACCTTACGGTAGTTACCCAGGGAATATGCCTTACGAATATTTTTTGGATGTAGAACATCTTAAGGATTGGATAAAGGCAGAAAATAATCCAGAAACATATAAAGAATTTATAGAAAAAAATATTTACAACTGTAAGAATTTTAATGAATATTTAACCTTAAATGGCGGTATGGAAAAAATGAGAAAATTAAGAAGTATAGAATATTCAATAGGTAAGGAGTTCTAAGATGGAAGAATATAATTCAATGGAAATTATGATTAGTGTTGCCTCAAGATTTTTAGAGGATGGTGCTACTATTTCCGTGGGAACAGGAGGGCCTTGTGCTGCTGCAATGCTTGCACAGAAACTGTATTCTCCAAATCTTTTAATTATCTTTGAAGCTGGAGGAATCGCGCCTTTACTTCATTCGATGCCTATTTCTGTAGGAGATTCTCGCACCATGTATAAAGCAATTCAAACTACTTCTATGCCAGAAATTATGGAATCACTTCAGAGGGGAGTTGTAGATTATTGTTTTCTCGGAGGAGCCCAGATTGATATGTATGGAAATTTAAATTCAACAATGGTTGGAACAGATTACCAGCATCCTAAAGTAAGATTTCCAGGGAGTGGAGGAGCAAACGATTTTGGCTCCCTTGCCTGGAGAACCCTTATTATGACTCCTCAGAGTCAACGTAGGTTTGTGCCAAAAGTTGATTTTGTTACTACCCCAGGCTATCTCACAGGACCGGGAGCAAGAGAAAAAGCTGGTCTTCCGCCTGGTGCAGGTCCATATAAAGTGATTACGAACCTTGCAGTACTTGGATATGATGATAAGACAAAGAGGATGAAGATAGAATCTATACATCCAGATATAACTACTGAAGAAGTTCAGAAAAATACAGGATTTGAACTGATTATTAAAGGTAAGGTTCCTGTGACTAAACCTCCTACTAAAGAGGAGCTCAAAATCCTTCGAGAAGAAGTAGACCCTTTGAAATTAATAATCGGAAGAGAAGCAAAATAAAGAATAAGAGGCAAAATATGAAAAAAGTTGATTTAATAGGTATCGGGATGACCAAATTTGGTAAACATTCTGATAAAACAAGTAGGGACTTGCTTGTTGAAGCAACCAGAGAAGCCATTACGTCTGTAGATAAAGGGATTGATTTAAAAGAAGATATAAAAGGACTTTTTGTGGGATATTTTACACCGAGTTTTTATGAGCACCAGGGACACTCTGGTCCCTTGATCACTGAATGGCTTGGACTTACCGGTATACCTGCATTTAGGACAGAAAGTGCATGTGCATCTGCTTCTGCTGCTCTTGCTACAGGATATTTTGCGGTTGCCTCAGGTATGTACGATGTTGTTATGGTTGCTGGTGTAGAGAAAATGACAACTTTAGATACTCCAGGAGTGACTGATGCGCTTTCTATTGCTGCAGATGATGTTTTTGAGCTTGGTACGGGCATTACATTTCCTGGACTTTTTGCACTGATGGCTCAAGAATATTTTGAAAAATATGGCGGAAATTGGGAAGATCTCCAAGCTGTCACATTGAAAAATCATCATAATGGTTCGTTTAATCCAAAAGCACAGTTCCGGGCAAAAATTTCGGCTATTGCTGAAAAGATTGCTATCAAAAAGGGTGTTACTTTTAAAGACGAGATGGATTTCTTGAAATCCAAGTATAATGCATTAGTAGCTTACCCGCTTCATCTTTTTGACTGCTCTCCAATATCAGACGGTGCTTCGGTTGCATTTCTTGCAAGCAGAGAAATTTCAAGTAGATTTACGGATAATCCTCTACATATTACTGGAGTTGGCTTAAGCACAGATACACTGACGGTTGCGGGCAGGCCTGATTTAACTACTTCGGAAGCTACTGTAAATGCTGCAGTTGCGGCCTACAAGATGGCGGGAGTTACCCCAAACGATATTGATATAACAGAGGTACACGATTGTTTTACAATAAATGAGGTAATTCTTTCTGAAGCCCTTGGCTTTTTTAAAAAAGGAGAAGGTCTGAAAGCAGCGAAAGAAGGAAGAACATCTCTTTCTGGTGATAAACCTATCAATACTGATGGAGGTCTTAAAAGTAAAGGGCATCCTGTTGGGGCAACAGGTATAGCGATGGTACATGAAATATGGGAGCAACTTAGAGGAGAAGCAGGGGGAAGGCAGATAAAGGATGAACCGAAAATAGGCCTTACCTGTAATGTCGGAGGCTCAACCGCAAGTTCAATGGTATTTATATTTGAAAGAGGTGAAAAATAGTGCTTACGGTTCAGAATTATATAGATAGCCTAAAAAATGGTAAAATCTTAGGTTCTAAATGTAAAAAATGTGGTAATAGAATGATTCCCTTGAAGCCTGTTTGCTCTAAATGTGGAAGTTTTGATGTTGAAGAGTTTGAAACAAAAGGTAAAGGAATCATAAGGAGCTTTACTATAATTTTTGTAGCACCCGAAAAATTTAAAGATGAAGTACCATATGTAGTTGCCCTTATTGAGCTTGATGAAGGTGGATCAGTTATGGGAAGGTTAATTGGAGTCGATCCATATAGATCCGAAGATATTGTAATTGGTACGAAAGTTAAATTTGAGGTTTTAGTGAAAGATGAAGAAATAATTACAGCATTTAAAATTGATAAATAAGTACAAGCAAAAATACTTTAAAAGCAAGGAAGGCGGTGATATGAAATAGCTATAATTAAGAAATGTTCTTTGTAAAATTATCTATTTAAAGATTTGTAAGTATGACTTTGTAAAATTATAAATTGAATAAAATATGTGGAGGGAAAAATATGACAACTAATAAAAAAATAGTTAGTGAAGTTGGATTAACTAGAATGGCTGAGTCACTTGACAAGCTTATGACAGTAGATATAGCAGCAAGAGGAAGCATACATATACTCTACGACGCAGCTCGTAAAAGGTTGGGAAAACCGTTGACTTTAGGGGTAGTTGAAAAGCTTAGGGAAGCAATAAAACCTCAAGATTATGTGATATTGGCAAGTGGTTGGGCGGACCAACCTTGGAACTTATTAAAAAGTGAATCTGATGGACCTGCGGGAATAATTGCTTTAGCGCGTACAATTAGAGTTACATTAAAAGGGTTACCTATTCTTTTAACAGATTCATATATAGTAGATGATATGAAACAGGTTGCAATGGCGGCAGGATTTCATTGTGTGGAACCTGGCGAATTAAAAAATTCTCTTATAAATAAGGGTTTCGATTACATTCCATCAATAGCTATTATGCCCTTCCCATTAGGTGAAGAAGAAGGAAAAGCTGAAGCTGTAAAGATTATTGAAAAATGGAATCCTTCTGCTTGTATCGCCGCAGAGCGGGGAGATATGAGCGGTGAAAATTTAGGAATACATGGTTCTTCAGGTGTGGATTACACTGATTTTGTAGCAAAAGTTGGTCATCTATTTAAATATGCAAAAGAAAAAGGAATTTTAACTATTGGTATTGGTGACGGGGGAAACGAAATTGGTATGGCCAATATTGCTGAAACAATTATCGAAAAAATAAAAAATGCGGAAAAAATGGTTGCTACGACGGAAGTTGATATATTAGTAGCAGCAACAATATCTAATTGGGGTGCTTATGCAATATCAGATTTGTTAGCAGCTAGCACGGGAGATTTAGAGCACTTATGCAATGATGTGATAGAAGAAAGAGTGTTAGCTAAAACAAGAGATGTTGGTTTTCATGATCCGATGAAAGGATTATCTGGACTTAGTATAGCTTCTGTGGACGGCTGTGAGACAAAAATTAGTCTTGCCATAATTAATTTAATGAGAGAAGTAGTCTTACAAGGTTATCTTCGTTATTAAATATTAAAGCAAGCATAAATTATCTAAAATAAAAAAAATATCTTTGGATTGGAGATTTATAAAATATGAAAAATATTAGTGATGTAGCAATTAGACCTACATGGATCGAGATTGATTTGGATGCTGTAACCAATAATGTTAATGAATGGAAAAGAATTTTAGGCGAAAAAATTCTTATCACAGCAGCGATAAAAGGGAGTGGAATTGGTCATGGATTAGTACCAGTGGCAAAACATCTTATTAGTATGGGTATATCATATTTTTTCATGGGGAATATTTATGAGGCCATAAAATTAAGAAAAGAAGGTATCAAGTCTAATATCGCACTTTTCGGTAATACCCTTCCAGAAGCTGCTAAATATTATGCAGATTATAATCTTATGCCCAGTTTTACTGATCGAAATGATCCAAAGGATTATATGAAAGTGTTAGGGGAAAATACACCTTTGAAAATATGGATTAAAGTAGAAACAGGATTAGGACGCTTTGGAGTTGATATAGATCAAGTAATAGATATGGTAAAGGAAATACAAGAGAGTACACCTTATAAAATTGAAGGGATATATTCACATATTGGTGGGAGAGCTCAGAAAAGCTCTGTGGAATCTGATGCATACTGTGAAAACCAGTGGCAAATTTTTAAGAAACTTAAGGAAGATATAGAAAGCTTAGGCATAAACATTCCATATTATGAGATTGCAAGCACTTACCCAATAATAGTTATGCCGCATACATGGCTGAATTGTGTATGTATTGGAACTGGATTCTTTAAGAATGAAGGAATGGATAAACCAAAACTCGAGATAAATATTAAACCAGCATTCCATGCTTTAAAATCAAAATTAGTTTCATTAAATAAACATAAAGCAGGAGATCAGATTGGAGGTTATCTTCTTGAACGTGATAGTCTGATTGGTGTTATACCAATTGGCCTTGCTGATGGATTATCAGGTAAAAATAAGGATAAAGAGGTTTTAGTTAATGGGGTTAGATGTCCTATACGAGGAGGTGTATCATTCGAGCACACAAGAGTCGATGTTACTGATTCTCCAGGAGTTCAAAAAGGAGATGAAGTGGTAATTATTGGGAAACAAGGTAACGATGAGATTACTCCTGAAGAGGTATGCAAGCGAACTGGACAATCATGGTATCAACTTGTTTCATCATTCAATCCAATGTTTGTGCCCCACATTTACTTAAAGAATGGTGAGGTATGGGATACGGAAATAGCATATTAATAGGAATGGTAGTTTGATCTAGCAGAAATTTTTTCACAAGATAGTATACTTGTAATTTTACGGTTGAGAGGTTTGAAAAAATTAATTACAAACCTTTCAACCTCATTTAAATAAAAAGGTATTAAAAAAATATTTTAAAAAAAAGGAGATTAATTTATTATGAAAAAGAAAATAACGCTCATTTTTACTTTAGTTCTAATGGTTATATTGGTTACTACTTTAATAGGCCAATGTGAAGCAAAGCAGAAAGTTTACAATTGGGAATTCTACGTATATGGTCAATTGGATCAAGCTGATGGTGCCTATTTGGCTAAATTTGCTGATAATGTAAAAGAAAGTTCAGAAGGAAGATTAGTTATTACTTGTCGCACATCCGGTGAACTTCCTTATAAAGGTCAAGATGCTTTACGCATCGTTAGTGACAGGAGTGTAGAATTATCTGATATGATTATGAATTTTTTCGCTAATGATTTTAAAATAGGATCGATACCGACATGGCCTCTTTTATGCTCCAATAATGAAGATCTTTTTAAAGCGATGGAAATAGTGAAGCCATATATAACTAAAAGGCTTAAAGATTTTAACGCAGAAGAGATATTTTGGTGGGTAATCCCGGCCCAACGATTTTGGGGAAGAGGTAAACCAATTCATAAATTGTCTGATCTAAAAAACGTTAAGGTGAGAACATCTTCCATACAGCAGCAAAGGTTTTTACGTTCAGAAAGCATCAAAGGAATACCAGTTGCAATGCCATCTACAGATGTACCTACTTCTATGACAAGAAATCTTATTCAATCAGCTATAACAGGTGCATATTGGGCTAACGTATCGAAATGGGATGAATTTATAGATTGGGGTTATGTTATTCCATTTGGCTTTAGTAGTAGATTTGCACTTGTGAATTCAGAGGCACTAGCAGAATTACCGGAGGATTTGAAAGAAATTCTTTTTGAAGAAGGTCGAAAAATGCGAGCAAAAATGAATGAAGAAATTACCCTTGGCGATTTAGGTGCTATTGAAGAATTAAGACAAAAGGGTGTACAAATTATTGAACCTGATCCAGATGAGATAAAAAGAGAAAGGGAAATAATGAAACCATTATGGCTGGAGTGGGCAAAAGAAATTGGACCAGAAGGGGAAGAAGTGTTAGCTAAGATAATGGAAGCAATAGGTAAATAATAGTTATTTTATCTACTGTAGTTTGATTTTATTAAAAACAGGTTACATAAGCAAATTAAAGTAACCTGTTTTTAATAAACATAGATACATATTGGTTATGAAATAGCAATACACTACATATTATGCATTGCCTGGTAAAATAGGCTAACAACATTTCGTATGTTTACTTTCATTTATTATAATATAATTAATCTAGGTGAGAAGGTTTGTGTTAAAAAATATAGAATTCTTGTAATTCATGTAATTAAAAATCTATGAGGAAGTGTGCTGCGACTAAAAGACGCCCAGAGAGGTTAAGGGATCCTCTCCTTGTGCTAGCTCTATTGCTTGGGATAAACTGCTTATCCATGCCTTTGACGGGTTATAAAATTTATATGTATTTACGGAAAGGGCTCATTTTTTAATGAATATCTAACCATAGTTCAATAAACTTAGATATGTTTATTCGTTTTGCATAATATATTTAAGAAGTTAAAAATTAGACTAAAGAAATAGATCTAATAAGTATATGAAGAAACTATAGATATTATTCCAACAAGTTTATGGGGAAAATGTAAATAATTAATATATCATTCGTCAGAGATAGTAATCACTATAGAATATTGAGGCATAGATCAATAGAATAGATCAGAGTCGGTTGTATTTTAGAAGTTTAGATATGCTCGAAATAGATATGATTAAGACAAAAAAATATTAATTTTTTTCGAAGGTTCAAGCGAAATTACATATGTTTTGAATATTCCGGATAAATATTCTCATGGTAAGAGATGATGGGAGGGAACAATGAGAATAAAAATATAAAAACAGAAATTTTTAACAAAATAATATTTATAGAACGAAATATGTCTTTAAGGAATTAATGGACGGAGGTGATTTTAATATCTTGCTTAGTTGATTAGATAGGATAATATCATAAAAGATAGGAGGGATATATTATTATGAATTTTAAAATAATAATTAAATATTTTGATAAAATAATAGAAAAATTTTCTGCATGGGGTTTGACTCTTGCATCTGTTTTAATTTTTATGATGTCTTTAATAGTTACTGTAGAGGTTATATGTAGGTCATTTTTAAATTTTTCTATACTCATAGCCGATGAATATTCAGGATATTTTTGTGTTGGTGTTGCCTGCTTGGGGGTAGCTTATAGTTTAAGAACAAGATCTTTTGTAAAAATTGATTTCTTATATAATAGGCTATCAAAAAAATGGAAAAATGTATCATTTTTATTTGCAAGAGTAATTTCGTTCATCTATGTTGCAATACTATTGTATTCGGCATGGGGATTTGTTATGGCTACATTCAAGTATAAAACGACATCAATGTTTATGACAAGAACACCATTAATCTATCCGCAATCGCTAATTGTTATAGGTTTGATATTTTTAATTGGCCAAATAGTCGTTGATATTAAAGAGAGCATAGAAAATATTAAAATACAAGATTAAATTACAAATAATTAGAATTAAGCATTAAAAAATGGAGGTTAATAAAATAATATGGATTGGCAAATACTATTTATTCTATACGTAGGGATGCTATTTTTTCTATTGGCGATGAGGCTTGAAATAGCTTTTGCTTTAGGAACGGTAGGAATTTTAGGATTAGTATTATTGGGTAGATTCGATATGCTTAACTCATTAGGTATATTGGTATGGAATACAACAAATAGCTTTGTACTAACCTGTATCCCACTTTTTCTTTTTATGGGTGAAATGCTTCTACAGGGGGGAATTAGTGATAAGCTTTATAGCGGATTATCAAAAATTATTGGTCGATTCCCAGGGTCTCTGTTGCAGACAAATGTATTATCTTGTGCAGCATTTGCTGCAATTTCTGGTTCAAGTGTTGCTACAGCCGCTGCTATAGGTTCAGTTGCAGTACCTCAATTGACAAAACGCGGTTATAATAAGGGCATGATTTTAGGTTCCTTGGGAGGTGGAGGTGCATTGGGGATGTTGATACCACCAAGCATTCCCATGATTGTTTACGGAGCAATGGTAAATGAATCTGTTGCTAAATTGTTTATGGCCGGATTAATTCCTGGTATAATTGCTGTAATTTTCTTTGTGTCTTATATCATAATTAGGGTAGTTATAAATAAAGATTTAGTACCAGAAGATGTTAAAGGATATTCATTTATCGAAAAAATAAAAGCATTTTCCGAAATATATCAATTTATTATATTAATAATGATTGTTTTAGGTGGTATATATCTCGGGGTTATGACACCAACTGAGTCTGCTGCAGTTGGAAGTATATGGGTAATGATTATGCTAGTTTTTTATAAAAAACTAAATTTAGCAGTTATAAAAAAGTCTTTAGAAAGGGCAGTGAAAACTTCATGCATGATATTCTTTATTATTATTGGTGCAAATGTTTTTACCTTTTTAATAGCTAAATCTGGGATTAATCATTCTTTAATGGATTGGGTTATTTCAATTAATCCTTCACAATTAGAGTTATTGCTAATAATATTTGTTATTTATTTGATCTTAGGTTGTTTAATTGATGGCTTATCAATGATTTTTTTAACATTGCCTATTATTATGCCAGTAATCAGACAAATGGGTATTAATCTGATATGGTTTGGTGTAATGTTAAATATATTAGTTGAGATTGCACAGATAACGCCACCTTTAGGTCTAAACCTATTTATTTTGCATGGTATTTCGAAAAGTCCTATGGAAGATATCATAAAGTCATGCTTTCCATATTTTCTCATGTACCTAATAGTATTGATTTTGGTTTATTTGTTTCCTATTTTAAGTCTTTGGATTCCGTTGAACATGATGGTGTAGAATGTTTAATATTTTAGTTATTTAAAAAATTAAAACATTAAAGAGATAATATAATAGGCATTTATTAACCCGAAAGAGAAAATACCCACGAGCATGCCCGCGGTACCCTGCCTTTCTTTACCTGTAAGTAATTATTCCTTTTAAAGGGTTATTACTTACAGGTAGCACATACAATGTATTTATCAAAAGAATCTAAGGGCATAGACCCAATGAGCCATGAAAGGGTAAGTTTTAGGATAATATCGGCCAATTATATCATTAAATTTAAATTCTTTGTAATTCTAAGTAAAACGGAGATATTTAAAGAATATATTTCAATAAAGAGATAAGGAGAATGGAGAAATGAAAATAAGTGTTTTAGTGGATAGCAATACTCTAGCGTTAAGATACTTCAAAGCTGAATGGGGAATATCACTTTTAATTGAAGAAGAGAAACATAAAATATTGTTTGATGTAGGATATTCGGGTATATTTATCGAAAATGCATACAAAATGAATAAGCATTTTTGGGATTTAGATTATTTAATTTTTTCACATGCGCACTTGGATCATACTTGGGGATTATCGGAATTAATAAAACTTTTTACTCAAGCTACTATGGAAAATATAAATTACAAAATTCCTACTCTTATAGCTCATCCCCATATTTTTTTACATAGAGAATTGGGAAGTATAAAAGAGGTAGGTTTAATGGTTTCAGAGGAGCAAGTAAAAAGGCATTTTAATGTAAAATTAAGCATTGACCCAATATGGATTACCGAGAGATTGGTCTTTTTAGGGGAAATAAAAAGAAAGAATGATTTTGAAGCTAAAATTCCTGTGGGGAAAATAGATGGAAAAAATGGTAAAGAAGATGATTATGTATTAGATGATTCTGCATTAGCATATCGTTCAACCGAAGGCTTAGTTATCATTACCGGGTGTTCCCATTCTGGAATTTGTAACATAATCGAACAAGCAAAAGAGGTTTGCAAAGAAGATAAAATAGTTGATGTTGTTGGTGGATTTGATTTACTTAATCCAAATAGGCATCAATTAGAAGGAACATTAGACTATTTTAAAAAACTTCAATTAGAAGAACTTCATACTTGCCATTGTACAGATTTACATTCTAGAATTGCTTTATCTAAAGTATCAAATCTTAAAGAAGTAGGAGTAGGATTAACCCTAAATTATAATTGATAATTATCTGAAAAATTTTATTTAGTGCTTGCTTATTCCTTATTAGAAGTAATTTCAAAAAGTAACAAGTGATAGCTTTGCGTATTAATTATGTGATAATTTAATTCTAATTGATAAAATTGAGATTTTCTGTTTACTAAAATATTTTATTTATATATTATTTAGAAGAATAGTAAAGTGCACCAAGGAGGACTTAATATGGCTATACCCGTACTTATGCCCAAACAGGGACAAT
>Ga0190359_1001566_pt1 | contig 14306 bp, 25 predicted proteins | sample 48721823_MG_FD_161269 | JGI IMG/M metagenome (GOLD analysis project Ga0190359, IMG submission 161269) | Hydrothermal vent microbial mat bacterial communities from Southern Trench, Guaymas Basin, Mexico - 4872-18-2-3_MG | ecosystem: Environmental > Aquatic > Marine > Hydrothermal vents >... | reverse complement strand
TGGCCTAAAACGCCCATCAAGAATTTGAATTCCTGTGTATTCTGCAAGTTTTTGTATAGGTTTTTGACCATATTGTCTTACAGAAACAGCTAAGGCATTATTTGGATCGAATTTTGCAATAAACTTTGCTGCTTTTTTAATGCGGTCATCTGTTTTTTTGACATCAATAATATACAATCCATCGTTTCTAACTTTATAGACAAACTCCTTGATATCTGATGTTTTTTGTCTTGTACCTATGTGAACACCAGACGTCATATATGTCTCTTCAGATACTGCCAGGGATTCTTCCTCTTTTTTTGATGCTTCTTTTTCTTCCTTTGTTTTTTCTTCAGCCATAAAGATCCTCTTTATTATTCAGGTCTTTTTACAGTGATGGGAATTGCATCTTCTTTAAACTCAAGCATTGCTATATCGATGGGCGAAATTAATTCCTTTGGTATTTTAATAAGCGACGGGGCGCCCATCGAAATTTGTAAAGCACGTGCTCCGACTATACGCGCTTTTTCAAATCGGGTATATTTCAATTCATTCACCATATCTTATAAACAGTAACAGCACCAAATATCAGAAACGTTTAAAAAGCTTACCCCTAAAAAATCAAGTTATTTACTTAACTTCAGGGAGTTCAGGAAATTCTGAAGTTCTGTTTGAAAATTCTTCAAGTGCAAGCTGCATGTCTATTGTGATGTCTCTTAAAAGTTTGTCCAGGTATTCATTTTTAAACTCTTTTACTCCGTCAACATCTGAGAATAATCTACCTAAATACCCGTCATCATCCTTATGAATCTCAATATTATACAGCGTTTCTTCCATATTATGTCCCTCTTCTCTACTAAAATAAGACAGGTAGAATATAAAAACCTTTTGGAAAATTCAAAGATTTTTATATCATCCGCTCAATAAGTTTGTTAATCTCTTTTCCACGATAGCCAAGAGCGCCTTTGTTTTTAAAAGATCTTTTAATTCCTTCGTAGCCTTTCTTAGGTGGATTTAATCTAAAAATCGGCTTTACATTTGGTATTTCTTTGTATTTAAATTTGTTATCAACTATAGCTTCAGAAAGCTTGGGTATGGATGTATAGGATGTAGCAGTTTTAATATATTCATCTGTTAGTTGTTTGTTCCCTTCCAATCTTCCTCTAGACATTATAAGCTTTGAAAGCACATCTTTTTCAACTTCTCCCCACGTTATATAGTCCTTTGCAACATTAAGCATTCCTTTTGTGATAGGATTTTCGTCGATAATCACACAATGATTTGTTTTTGTTAAGTTTAAAAGTTCCAATGTTTTTTTTGCATTTGGATTAATATTAACAGTCCCTCTAACTCTGATTGCTGCGTATGTCATCTAATTCTCCTCCGTCTTCTCTTTAAGTTTCTCTTCTTTTACCTCTGCCTCTTCTACTTTTTCTTGTCGAGGCTCTTCAGTTTTATTAATGGCCTCAATACTTCCTGTTGTTATGCCGATTTTCTGCTTTTCATAAGGCATAACTCTCATCTCTGCATTATCCTGAAGTGCATTAAAAACGGCCTTAGCATAATTAACAGTAGTTTTTGTTTTGCCTTTTGTGAATGCCCAACAGTCCTTCACACCTGCAAGAGTAAGAATCTTTTTTGCTACATTTCCAGTTGCAAGACCTAAGCCACGGGGTGCTGGTTTGAGAGTTATCTCGACACTGCCACTTTTTCCATGAATTGCGAAAGGAACAGTGTGAGGTTTGCCACATCCACATTCCCAAGAACCACATCCTCTGCGAATTTCAATAATGTTTAATTTTGCATTACTAATTGCTTTTCTTATGCTAGAGCCTACTTCTTTTCCTTTAGCTTGCCCGAATCCAATAAATCCATCTTTGTTGCCAACCGCAACAGTAATCACAAATTTTACACGACGGCCAGAATCAGTCATACGCTGGACCATATTAACATCAATTACTTCATCATCAATTTCAGGAAGCAAAATGTCAACAAGCTCTGGTTCTCTAATCGGAAGTCCCGATGCTAAAGCATCCCCCATAGTTGTAATCTGTCCGCTTCTAACCATTTTGCCTAGTTTGGTTTTCGGCTCCCAATCCACAGTTATTGGTTCTCTTTTAGCAGGTGGCTTGTTCCCCCTACCTCTTCTTGCTCCTCGTCCAGGCATTATTTATCACCTATTATCTTAGTTTTAATATCATTAACAGCAGTAGCAATCTTTTCATCCAAGTGTTTTCCAAGAATCCTCTCTTCGCTAGGTATTTTTTCTTCGCTATGTGGGCAGTCTAAACCTACGTCAACCACTCCTTTAAGGGATGCAAAAATTTTATTGCCACTTGTAGGCATATATCTCCCCATATCAAGCACGCATTCGTTAATCCCCTTGTCCTTTGCACGCTTGCCTGCAATCAATCCTGTGAGATATGCAGCAGGTGTTGAGGAAGTGGAAAACTTCCAATTGTATTTGTTGATAAGCTCTTTTGAGTTTGCGGTAACTAGAATATTGTCACCATCTTCCTTATATTCAATAAATTGTATTTGAATATTCTTTAATGATTTTCTGATAACCAATCTAACTTTTCTAGATTTTAGAAGTTTAAGTCTGTGTCTGTAATCAGTTATACCTTCACGTCGACGTCTTGACTTAACATGATATCTAGGTCCCTTCGTCATTTTTTGACCTCCTCTTTTATAATTCCGTCAGATAACATATGTGTTTTTAAATGGTGTTTACTTCTAAATTCACCACCTTTTGCTTTTCTGTAATATTTTCTATACGTCGTTTTATCAATCTGATTCTCGTTTCTAAGAGATTTAAGATATGATCTGATTGGACGAATCGTTTTAATCCAACGATCTTTTTTAGGTAGACGGGCATATTTTGCACCTTTACGTGAACCGTGACCGCGTCTTCGACCTTTTTCCTTTTGATTTGATATGAATTTTTTTCTACCGCTAGAAATACCTCTGATTTGTCTGCATTTTATTGCTTTTCCTTTAATTAAAACACGAATATCCTCTTTTGTCACGGCTTTGGCAATCTCTTCTAGACGATCTTGGTCCATCCAAACTCTATTTACGCCGCATTTTAGAAGATCAGCAGCCATTCTTCTTTGATTTCTTAAATCAGTCATAGTTAAACCTCACATGTTAAGTATCCTAATATCAAGTTCCTCTGCCTTTTTTTCGATAGCCGTTCTTTTCCTTGTACCAACTTTTCCACCAATGCGTACAGCCTGTGTTTTTGGATCTATGTTACTCAAGTCATTTACATTGTAAACAAGAATCTCTTCAAAACCAGATGGGTGTAAACCACGCACCTCACGTGGGCCTCGGAAGCCAACACGTACTAGGCTTGGCCTATATTTAAAATTTCTACGCATTTTAGAGGTTATACCATCTGGCCGACGCCAATTTTTAGGTATGCGTTTATAGCGGAACCATTCCTCTCGTAAAAATTCAGGGGTTCTATTTTTAATTTCTTTTCTGAGGGCGAGCTTCTTTTTAATTTCTTTAGGTATCTTGGGCTTTTTCTTGACTTGATACTTTTTTTCTTCCTCTTTTTCTTCTTTCTCAGGCATCTTTTCTTCTGTTTTTTCTTCTTTTTTCTCTTCGATATTCTTTTTTGTAGCAGTCTTTTTAGCGGGTATTTTTTTCTCTGTTTTCTTTACTGCTGTCTTTTTTTCAATAACTTTCTTTTTCGTCGTTTTTGCCTTTTCTATTTTTTTTACTGGTTGTTTCTTTTTTGTATTTGTTTTAGGTTTGGCTTTGGCTTGAGTTTGTTTTATTGTTTTCTCTTTATTATCTGTTTTTGTCACTTTTTTTTCTGCCATGATTATTTGCCCCCTACAAGATAAACTCCGTCCTGAAACACTCTTATATCTCTATTTTTAACCCGTGTTGCTCGCTCAATATTTGCTACAGTTTGTCCTACTTTTTCTTTATCGATGCCAGTAACTATTGTATCTTCACCCTTTGCTTCAACAGTTACGCCCTCAATGATCCTAGCTTTTCTGGGAGATCTCTCCCCAAGAAAATTCTGAATAACAAAATAATTATCTTCAACAGATGTTTTTATCGGAAAATGAGAGAACACAGTTTTCATATGATATTCAAAGCCTTCAGTAACGCCCTTTATCATATTGTTGATGTGGGCTACAAACGTACCAATCAATGCCTTTTCTTTACGTCTAACATTTTCACTTCGAATCTCTATAACGTTTCCATTCATTTTTATATTTATTTTTGGATGTGAAAACGTTCTTGATAGTTCGCCTTTTTCACCTTTTATTGTAAGAATATTGTTTTCTAATGTAGCAGTTACGCCATCCGGGAGGTTTATCTGTTCTTTCACTTCTTTTATCATAACCATTGTTCTTCACCTCTTGTATCTAGTAAACATATGCTAGCAGTTTACCTCCGATTCCATTCTTTTTCGCTTCATCTTGAGAAACAATGCCCTTTGTTGTCGTCAGAATAAGCAATCCAAAATGCTGGGCAGGAAGATAACGTGATTCCCATTTATCAAGATCCTCTTTTTTAATTGGATATCTTGGTTTTATAACACCACAATCGTTTATGTTTCCTTTAAGCTGTACCTTAAATAAACCTGATTTTCCATCATCAATGCGTTCAAAATTACTGATGTATCCTTTTTCTTTGAGAAGAGTCAAGACTCCTCCTATTAATTTTGATGAAGGTTGAATATTGCAGATGCCTTTTCCTTTTATTTCTGCATTTTTTAGTGATGATAGAGCATTTGCAAGTGGATCATTTAACATTTCTTTTTCAGCCTCCTACGAGAATTTTTTGAACCCCATCTCTTCTGCTTTTTCTCTGAAACACTGTCGGCAGAGATGTAGTCCATATAATCTGATTATTCCTCTTTTCCTTCCGCATCTTTCGCATCCTTTGATTCTACCGTAGTTTTTCTTTTTCTCTTTTATCTTCATGAGATTACCTCCACGTTAAATTTCTCTGAGAAAAGTTTCATCGTTTCTTCTCTCTTAACACGATGTTTATGTGGAATTCTTCTTCTTGCTATTCGCCTATTTTTAATACGATATCCCGGTCTCTTCATTGTTATATTTATGTCCATTCCAAATATTCCAATATTTGGATCATATTTTTGACTCTTGAAAAGCGTATGATCTGGAATTCCAAAGGAAAGATTTCCTTCATCATCAAACGAATAGTCTGCCATTTTGTTTTCTCTTGTGCTAAGAGCTTCAACTATAAATTGCTCTGCTCTGCTACCGCGCAAGGTTACCTTACATCCAATTGGCATTAATTTTCGAAGTCCCCAATCTTTATTCGTGGTTTTTGAAAGAGTTTCTATTGGTTTTTGGCCAGTAAGATTTTGAAGCACCTTTTCTGCCTTTTTTAATCGTTCCCCAGCTTCACCTACGCCAATGTTTACTGTAACTTTATCAACTTTTGGAAAATACAATTCTTTCTTTTTCTCTGGATCCATTTTAGATTTGGTTTTGATTTGTTTCGTTGTTTTTTTCTTTGTTTCTACTTTCTTCTTCGCTGTCTTTGGTTTTTCTTGTTTTTTTATTGTTTTCTTCTCAGTCATTGTATTTTCACCTCGGGTAGTTCAATAACAGGTTTGTTTTTACCTATTGGAAAAACATATTTTTGAAGGGTAGTAAATTCAGTAGATCCTTTCATTTTGGTGAGATTAGGTTTTGATGATTCTATTACTTCTATGTTATCTATATTTGCGAGTTCTCCGATATGGCTACCACCAATGATCATTGAAACGTTCCCTTTCTCAAATTTAAATACATCTTCAATCTTATTGTCTTTGAAAGAAATCTTCAATACGTCTCCTGTCTTGTATTCGTCTTTTTTAACAAGTTGATTCCTACCATCGTGTAAGTTTAGTTGGATTTTTTTACCCTTTAGAATAGTTTTATTTTCTATACGGCATAGCTTCCAATTTGCTTCTGCGGCTTTAATTGCCTCTATTGTTATTTTTCCTCTGCGGTCATATAAAACACGATAATCTTTTTTCATTTTTGGAATTGAAATTACATCCATCAATCCGCATGGAAACTTGTAATCTTTTCTAACAGCACCATCAACAAGTATTTCTCCGCTTGTAATAATTTTCTTTGTTTCATTTAAAGTATCAGCAAGATTCAGATAGTCTCGAATTATCATTCCAAGTGGAACAGATTTTTCTAATTTGTGGGTACCTGGAGATGACCTTATGGTCCAAGTTCTCTCTTTTCTATGGAGTTGTAGAACTCTTGGCGCGTTCAATCTTTTCAAGTGTTTACTCATCTATTTTCCCTCCTTCTTTTTTGTAGGGGTTGCTTTTTTTGTTGTTGTTTTCTTTTTGGCAGGAGCTTTTTTGCCCTCTGTTTTTTTCGCTACAGGTTTCTTTGTTGCCTTTGCCTTTGGTTTTTCCTGTATCTCCTCTTCTACTTTTTTTTCTGCTGTTTTCTTTGCAGGTTCTTTCTTTTCTTTCGTCTCCTCTTTTTTCTTCCCAGTAGTTGCAGGTTCCTTTGGTTCTTCTTCTGCCTCCAACTCTTCTTTCTCTTCCTCAAGTTCTTCTTGTTTTTTGGTTTCTTCTGCCTCTTTGATTTGCTCTTCTGCTTCCTTTTCTATTTCTTTTTTTGCTTCTTCAGAAAGTCCTTTTTCTAGTTTTCTTCTTCGCCATTTATCAGTTAGATTGAGTTTTGTAATCATAACATTGCTTGGATGAATAGGTTTGGCAATCTTGTTCCCGTCAGCCTTGCTCATAGTGATCCCTTCGATTTCAAGATAGCTTTTTTTAATGTTTACCTTGGCAACCTTTTCTTCATGGCCACGGAAACTACCCCTCATAACTTTTACAGTATCTCCTTTTATTACAGGCACTGATCTTTTATCATATTTTAACAGTAAATTCTCTTCTAAATGTGAAGACACCCACTTCCTTTTTTTGTGAAGTGGTGCATTGTACAACATTTTTCTTTGTTTTCCTGGTTTAATTGAACTCATTTAACTATCACCTTAAACTATTATTGATGCATTTGCAGCTATCTTTGGATATCTCTCAGCTGCTTCGAGAGCTACAGGTCCTTTGATCATTGTTCCTTTTGTTTCGCCAGTGTCTGTTACAATAACAGCGGCATTGTCCTCAAACTGTACCATTGTACCATCTGAGCGCCTAAATGGTCTTTTTTGACGAACTATAACTGCTTTCAAAAGCTGTCTTCTCATATCAACAGCACCTTTTTTTACACTAATTATTACCATGTCTCCGATACCTGCCCTAGGATACCTGCGATGGGTTCCCTTAAGCTTTGGAGTCATAACTATTTGAACAACTTTTGCACCAGTGTTGTCAATACATTCAAGACGTGCGCCAACTGGCAAGCCTCTCATTGTTTTTCCAGCAATGCCTTTCATACTCTTTCACCATTATATTTTTTCAATTGCTACAAATGATATTGTTTTACTAAGTGGACGACATTCAGCTATTCTAACTCGATCTCCAGCCTTGACTTTTATACAAGGCGGGCGATGAACAGCATACTTTGAAGTCCTTCTTTCATAACGCTCATATTTTGGAACATAATGCATATATTCTCTTTTGACAATAATCGAGTTAGTCATCTTCGTTGACGATACCACACCTGTTAAGACTTGCCCCCTAACAGGAAGCGTTCCATGAAATGGACAATTTTTATCGCTACAACTCTCAGATGGCGGTGTAACATTAATTCCAATGTTTCTTGATTCGTTCTTTTTTTCTACCACTTTTTTCACCTTACTTTTTTAATTCTGTCTTCAGGTTTATACATTATTTTTGAACCATCTATTGTGATTTTTTCATCCTCAATGTCAAATTCAAACTTCGCAATTTTTTTCGCAATCATTTTTTGTTGTTCCTCGATTTCAATTGTGAAAGTATTCTTTGTTTCGTCGATTATTGTACCAGATTTATCATTCCAGTACGGATCATCGCATTCTTTGATTTTCACTTTTAATCCTATTAATTCATCTCTTGCCAATGCTTTTTCATCCATGATATCCTCTCCTAGAGGACCATATTGCATGGGATTTGTCGAGATCAATTGCGATTTTATATCACTTCAACCATGAACCCCATTTTCTCTAGGGTTTCTTTGACCTTGTTTCTGTGGTCTCCTTGTAATTCAATTTTTCCTTCTTTTATTGTACCGCCGCATGCACATGTTGATTTCAGTTGTGTTATCAAAGCGTTGATATCTAGTTCGTGGGGATCTATGCCATCTATAACGGTCATCATTTTCCCGTATCGGCGTTTGTCAACTGCAACTGTGATTTTTTGTTGTTCTCTTGCGATATCCTCACAGACACAGATTTCTTTAGGCAGACCACATACGTCACATATGTCACTCATTTATGTTTCTCCTTCCTCCCGCATAATCGTGAGAATTTTTGCAATAGACATCCTCAGCTGCCTGATTTTACCAGGTGATGCTGGAGAACCACCCATTGCAGCAACTCCACGCTCATGCATAAGTTCGCTTTTCAATTCATTGAGTTTCTCACGCCTTTCTTCGGGGGTGAGTTCTCTGAGTTCTTTAGCCTTAAGCACCATATTTATTCAACCCCTTCAAGGAATTTTTTAAGATTTTTCAAAATATTTTCAGCCGTTTTGTTACCTATCCCTTCAATTGCTTTGACATCATCAGCATCAAGTTCAAGCAATTCTTCCAATGACTTAAAACCTGCTTTTTCTAACTTTTTAACAACTGAAGGACCAACACCTTTCATATCTTTTATTCTCTTAATGTCGGTCTTTTTTACTTCTTTTTTCTCTTCGACCTTTTTTACTTCTTTCTTTTCCTCTTTTGGTTTTTCAGATTCTGGGATTTTTAGTTTAATCTCATCAGGAAGCTTTGAATCAGGTTTCATAATTCTTACTTTTACTCCTATAATGCCTGGTTTCATCTTTGCTGTTGCATAACCTTCATCCATAACCTCACGAGCTGTTTCGCCACAATATTTAACATGTCCTTCTGTAAACTTCTCAGTTCTGTGACGTGCTCCAGTAAGTTTACCAGCAATTATGACCTGACACCCTTTAGCGCCAGATTGCATAATTCTCCTTACAGTTGAATGACCTGCTCGTCTAAAATGCCATCCACGCTCTAAAGCTTCTGAAAGTTTTTCTGCCATTATCTGAGCATTGAGTGAAGCTCTGCTTCCTGCTTCTTCTATTTCTATCTGCGGGTTATCAACGTTAAACTTTTCTTTTATGGATTCTGTAAGCTCTTTTATCTTGCTGCCACCTTTGCCGATGACCATTCCTGGACGCTCAACGAGGATATTTATTCTTGTTCCCATAGGAGTTCTTTGTATACTCATACCACCAAAACCGGCCCCCTCAATTTTTTTGATAAGGAATTCTTTTATGAGTATACGATTCGTATTTTCTCTTATGAAACTTCGCTCACCTGTCATTACTCTACCTCTTCTATAATTATTTCAATATCCGTTACAATTTTATTCTTATTACCCGATCTTCCATGAGCCCTTGGCATAATGCCTCTAACAACTCTCCCCCCATACGCGGAGATGTGTTTGATTTTCATGTTTTCAACATCAAATCCTTTGTATTCAGCATTATTTTCTGCATTTTCTAAAGTTTTAAGCATATATTTTGCAGCTCTTTTAGGATAGCTTCCCGGACCGATTCCCTTTTTATGTGCTCTTTTTCTTTTATGATAAATTGTAGGTAATGGCCGCTTTAGATCTATTATGTCTTGAAGATATTTTTTAGCATCCTCTGTTTTCATGCCCCTTATTGCTCTAGCTAGGTTTTGTGCATCTTTCCTACTGCAGTGAAGTTCGTATCCATATGCTTTTGCGCTTTTATCTGGATCAATATCAACTGAATATTTCATTTTTCATCACTTCAAAGGCATAAATTTAGATGATCTAGTTGCTCCAACACCAGGTCCTGTATGCGTCACTTTTTGTCTAGTTAATGCAAATTCACCAAGATAATGACCGATCATGTTTGGCTGTATATCAACACGCTGAAATTCTTTTCCGTTATGAATATTAAAGGTATGACCAACAAAATTAGGAAGAATTATCATATTGCGACAATGTGTTTTAATGGGGGTTCCAGGAGTTGTTTTTTCAATATCTCTTAAGAGTTTTTCTTGCCGTACCGTTAATCCTCTTTTTAGGGTTCTGCGCATTCTAGATGGAAGAAGAGGCATGAATTCTTCGATAGTAAGCTTCTGCAATTCTTCAAGACTAAGGCCACGGTATGCAAATTCTTTCTTTTTAATCTCAATCTTTTTTCTCTTTGCTTTTCTTCTACTTCTTGCAGAACTTCCAAATCCTTTTTTTGATGCCATACTTACTTCCTCCCGGTTCTTTTAGCTGCAATACTTCCAACTTTTCTACCCGGTGATGCACCACGTTTTATTGATGATGGTTTACCAACGTGTTGATGTGCACCTCCACCATGAGGATGCGCAACAGGATTCATTGCAACACCACGTACGACAGGATATAATTTACCTCGAGTTCTATAAGCATGATATTTTTTACCTGCTTTTACAAAAGGCTTGTCTTTTCTTCCACCGCCTGCAGCAATTCCAATTGTTGCACGGCAACTTGAATCGACTGCCTTGAATTGACCTGATGGAAGTTGAATAACTGTGCGATTTTTGTCGTGTGAAGCAACAGTAGCTGTAGTTCCGCCAGCACGTACTAGTTTTCCACCATCGCCGGGAGAAATTTCTATATTATAAATTGGAGTACCTTCAGGAATGCTACTAAGAGGTAAAACGTTTCCAATTCCAACATCTTGCCTATCCTCAGAAAATTTAATTTTATCACCAATTTTTGCCCCTTCGGGAGCAAGTGTAAGGGCTTTTGTATTGTCATCTAATTTTATAGAAGCAAGGGGAGTCGTATGCCCAGGATCATGGATAATATCTTCAATTACCCCTTCCTTTTTATTTCTATCTTGGTGGTACTTAATTTTTCCTTTGTATTTATGTGATGGAATCTCAAAACGACTGTTTACTCGGCCTCGTCTTTGTTGAATTAATCTTTTTCCCATATTTTTACCTCTAGAATATTCCAATCCTCATTCCAATATCTTCTGCTTTGAACTCAGGCATAAATATCACAATTGCATGTTTTCCTGTTTTTGTAACTCTCGTTTTTACTTGTTTTACTTTTACTTCAAACATGTTTTCTATTGCGTCTTTGATCATTTTTTTATTTGCATCTCTTTTAACAACAAATTCAAGAGCATTGTTTTTATCCATAAAGTTCATGGTTTTTTCTGTAACATAAGGATGATAAATTATATCGTAAGGGTCCATCTATTTTGCTCCTCCTATCTCTTTAATAGCCGATTTAGTAAAAATTGTAAGGCGACCGGCATCCCCGCCAGGTGCAATGTGTTCTATGTTAATTTGGCTTGGTTTAACAATATCAACGCCTGTTAGATTTCTTGAGCTTTTTAGAATATCGTCTTTTGTAGTAACAATAAGAATAGATTTTGGAATTCTGTACTTGCGCCCTCTCATTTTGCCTTTTCCAGCACGTATATGTTTACCATTTTCTGCACGAAGAACGTCATCGTAAACCCCAATTTTTTCAAGAGCAGTTATTACATCTTTTGTCTTTTTAATTGTTTCAAATTTATCATCAACTATGATTGGTAGGGTTGTCTTTTCATCAAATTTGTGCCCACGTTTTATAACGATTTCTTTGTTTGCTGTAGCAGCTATTGCCGAGTTTTTAGCTAACTGCTTTTCTTTTTTATTCATCTTTTCTTTCCAGTTGCGTTCTGGTTTTGGCGGGTGAGCACGTCTTCCACCAACAACGCATGGTGCTAATGCTGCTCGGTTGCCTTGGGTAAGTCTTGGAACACGTGATGTACCTCTACCTTTTCCAACAGAGGCTGTTGCATGTTTTGTACCTGCTAAATAATTAGCACCGTATGCCTGCCTTTTGTTTGAGTGTAATGTGTTGAATGATTTTTTAATAATATCTGGTCTGTAAGGTGTGTTAAAAACTTCAGGTAAATCTATTTTGTCTTTTGAAGAACCATCAATTCCATAGACATTCACTTTGACCATTTTTATACCCCTTGCTTACTTGTTGTTGAGATGTAGCTTATTTCTGCCTTTTCAACTGTTACGCCACGTTGATATCTAATGGCATCTCTCATACTGATTAACCGTTTGGCAGGTCCCGGTATAGAACCATGTAGAAGAATGTATGAATTTTTTACAACACCATAATGTGGAAAACCACCCGCAGGTGTGATTTCTTCGCCTTTTTCACCTATCTTTAAAACACGTTTGTTATACTCTGTTCTTTGGTGATATCCCATTTGACCTGCATTTGGAACTGTTGCCTGTACCCAGTTAGGATGCCAAGAACCTTGTGTACCTATCATTCTACGGTGTTTACTATTTTTATGTGTTAGTAATTTAACACCCCATCTTTTTACATGCCCTTGAAAACCTTTGCCCTTTGTGACGGCAATAGTATCAATCATATCTCCTTCATTTAGCGCTTCATTGATCTTTACTTCTTTACCAAGTATCTTTTTTGCATACTCAATTTGTTCTTCTATTGTTCCTCCACCTATTCTGAATTCTCTTATTTCTGGGATCTTTTTAGGAACCCCAGTTACAAGTTTGGGTTGAGTGTAAATTATGGCACGCATCTCATCAGCATCTTTTATAAAATCCCAGTTTTTCTTTTTTTGTTTTTTTGCCAAAGGAAGTTGTTTTGCTAGTTCAGGATCAAGCTTTTCAGCCCACATTTCACCAATTGTTTGCAACCCATTATAGGTTTCCTTATATGCTCTAACAGCTGCTACTTTTATTGGTGGCGTTTCAACAACTGAAACAGGCATGATAACTTCTTTTCCAGATGTGGTTGACGTAGGACGATAATCGACTACAAAAGCATGTGTCATACCTGCTTTATAACCTAAAAATCCTTGGATTTTTGGTTTGTCTAATCCTTCAGGCCAGCTTTTAATATGTGGCGTTTGAGCTTTAGCTCTTTTTCGTGGCGAAAAGCCCATTGATCCTCTTCTTGGACGATGTCTTTCAGGCATAATATACCCTCTATAGTTATTTTTAGATTTATCAGATGTGTATTGTTATTATTTCCAAACCGTGACATTTCACAAACCGCCAAAAACAATACTGTTAGGCTGTCTGCTGTCGGGTTTCAAAAATTGAATTGCCCGATAGATGTCTGGTAAGGATGTGGAATTATGGCATAATAGATACTGTATATAAATGTTATTACTAGTATTAGAGTAAATTCAAAAAAGTCTAGGAATCATTCTCCAACGTACTTTTTTCATATATTCTTCGTACTCTTTTCCATATTGCTTTACTAATAACTTTTCTTCATCAAAAATACTAATTATCATTATTGGTATGGCAATAAATGCGATTAGTAGGGCTGCAATAGAATAAAAGAAAAAGGCTAGCCCAAATCCAATTAGTATCAGAGAAGTATAATGAGGATGTCTTAAATATTGAAAAATCCCGTCAGTTACCAATTGTCCTTTATATGTTTTATGCCAAAAGATTTCCCATCTAAAATACAGGAAGCTACCTAATAGGAAAATAACAATCCCTAGGATAATACTAAGATACATATTTATTGGCAATTTCCAAACACCATAAATCGCTGTTAAAGGACCTATTAGAATCATAAGTAAAAGCGGAGAATAATGAATGATAAAAAGCGCTCTAAGCTCTTTTGGAGGTTTGTAATCATGAAACATAAAGCAATGCCCTTTATATGAGTCTAATTCCGCCAGAATCTATTACTATGTCTTGTGGTCTAAGAGTGTGTTTTGTATTTCTCATTTTCATAACAGATAGTTTTCTCCGATCCATAGTGGGGTCAAGGCTAAGGGTTATAACGCCATCTGCTAAAAACTCTGAGATTCCATCTCGCGACAATAGATGAGAGCCAGAGGGCAATTCAGAAGTTACAATTGATGTGGCTGTTGAAGATTCAAGAGCGTTCATTATATAGAGAAGATGTAAACGTCTGGTAGGTAGATTTGCGTTATCAGAATAATCATCATGCATAGCCATACTACTTGTATCTATGTTTAAATCTTCAGGATTTCTGATGTAAATTGGCATTTCAGATAAAGGTGTGATTGAATCAAGTACTATTCTATCATATTCTCCTGTCAAGATTTCATTCGTCATTGTTTCGTAGATTAATTTTTGATTGATGTTTAAAAACATAAATTTAACAAGATTTTGTTCAATAGCTGGCTGAAAATCCAATCCTAGTTCTTTTGCTTGCTCTAATAATCC
>Ga0190359_1001565_pt1 | contig 14312 bp, 8 predicted proteins | sample 48721823_MG_FD_161269 | JGI IMG/M metagenome (GOLD analysis project Ga0190359, IMG submission 161269) | Hydrothermal vent microbial mat bacterial communities from Southern Trench, Guaymas Basin, Mexico - 4872-18-2-3_MG | ecosystem: Environmental > Aquatic > Marine > Hydrothermal vents > Microbial... | reverse complement strand
TCGCTCGATCACAGAGCCGATTTGTCTTTTCATGTCTCTGATTCTTTTTATGGCCCTGTGAGTCTCTGAAAGCTTGTCTCTTATCTCTATAAGAAAATCAAATTGTGCTTTCAAATCATCGAGTGTCGAGGAGGAGCGAGGATCTTTTAAAATCTCAAAAGATGTCTCAATAGAATCTCTACCAGATATGAGACGGACATTATACAGACCGGGTAGTGCTTTAGGCCCACGAACCGAGCCTCCCCATAGAATCATCCCCTCAAAACTCTCTGCATCTGGATAACGCATATTCCACACAAACCGGTTCATTCCTCTCTTTGTAGTAAGCTTCTCTCTTGCCTTGCCTGACTCGGGAGTAAATGTTTTGATTGTTCTGCCGCTCGAGTCCAGAATCTTCAGCGATACACATCCTGGCTCGGGTCTATCTTTAAAATAGTAGTAAATGACAACACCTCCTGGCCGATTCTCACCTCCACCAGCCGAGCCTCCATAAGACCCTCCAGTGAAACGATATGTAGGCCGTGGTTTGAAGAGCCAGAAATCACCATTTGCAACTTCCTCACTGAGCTGATGAAGGGGAGTCAGATCGTCCAAAATCCAAAAAGACCTTCCCTGTGTTGCAACAATCAAATCATTATTCTTAACCACCATGTCGGTCACAGGCACAACTGGAAGATTGAGCTGAAACTTCTTCCAGCTTTCACCATCATCAAATGAAATATAGACTCCACTCTCTGTGCCTGCGTAGAGCAGCCCCCTCCTTTCAGGATCACATCGAACCACTCTTGTGAAATGGTTTTCATCAATTCCGTCTACAATCTTCTTCCATCTCTTTCCGTAATCTGTTGTCTTATATAGATATGGATGAAAATCATCCCATTTGTACATCGTTGCTGCAACATACAAACATCCTGGCTCAAATGGACTCGCCTCTATACTGTTAATCTGAATCCATTCTGGCATTATTCTTTTCGGGGGAGTTACGTTTATCCAGTGTTTACCACCATCCCTTGTCAGATATATCAAACCATCATCTGAGCCGGTCCATATCACATCGGGCTCAATGGGACTCTCCACAGCAGTAAAAATGGTGCAGTAATACTCGACTCCTGTGTTATCTTTTGTTATTGGTCCTCCAGAAGGGCCGAGTTTTGTTGTATCGTTTCGTGTTAAATCGGGACTGATTCTTGTCCAGCTCTGACCCTCATTTGTTGTCTTGAACAGACAATTGCCGGCAGTATACAGGACTTGCGGATCATGGGGAGAGAAGAAGATCGGAAAATTCCACTGAAATCTGTATTTCAGGTCTTTTGCGCCGTGCCCCATCGGATTATCAGGCCACACATCTATCATTCGCATCTGGCCTGTCTTGTGATCGAGTCTGGCAAGATATCCCCCGTAAGAGCCTCCATAAACTACTTCAGGATTCTGAGGATTGGGAACAATCCAACCACTCTCACCTCCGGCAGTAGACTCCCAATCGCGTTCTGTTATTGATCCTCCATCAGACCATGAGAGGATTCTAATAGCCGAATTATCTTGCTGAGCGCCATAAATTCTGTACGGGAAATGGTTGTCCACACTAACCCTGTAAAATTGTGCTGTTGGCTGATTGTAATATGTGCTCCAGCCCTTTCCGCCATCAAAGGTAACCTGTGCTCCACCATCATCAGCAATAATCATCCTGTCGGGATTTTCAGGATCAATCCACAAATCATGATGATCGCCATGAGGAGTGTGAATCGCCTGATATGTCCTTCCTCCATCCTTGGATTTCCAGAACCTGACATTCAGTACATAAACAATGTCCTGGTTCTTTGGATCCGCATATATCCTGGTATAGTACCATGCACGCTGCCGAAGCTTTCGCTCATCATTTACCCTGTGCCAGCTCTCTCCACCATCATCTGAACGAAACACCCCACCATCTGCTGCTTCTACTATTGCCCATATCCGATCGGGATTTGCCGGCGACACCGTCACTCCTATTATCCCTATTTTTCCGCCGGGCAGGCCTCCTTTTCCTGTAATATTTATCCAGCTGTCTCCCCCATCTGTCGATTGCCATATTCCTGAACCCTCACCCCCACTCTCAAGACTGTATGGTGTGCGTCTCACCCTCCACATAGTGGCAAAAAGTATCCTTGGATTAGTAGGATCCATTGCAATATCGACCGCCCCAACTTCGCTGTTAACAAATAGTATTCTCTTCCAGCTCTCTCCACCATCCGTTGTCCTATAGACCCCCCTCTGTTCATTCGGTCCATAGAGATGGCCAAGAACGGCTGCATATACAACATCTGGATTCCTTGGGTGAATCCTTATCCTTGTAATATGTCTCGAATCTTTCAGGCCGATGCACTTCCAGCTCTTTCCCCTGTCTGTAGATTTCCACATTCCATATCCGTGTGAAACGTTTCCCCTCACAGTAACCTCACCACCCCCAACATATATCACATTGGGATCCCACTCGCTTACTGCAACCGCTCCTATCGATCCTCCAAAAAATCCGTCTGATATGTTTTTCCATTTCTGCCCCCCATCTGTAGTCTTCCATACTCCTCCGCCCGTTCCTCCAAAATAGTATGTCATGGGATCACCAACCACTCCTGCAACAGCAGCGGATCTTCCTCCTCTGAATGGCCCTATACATCTATATCTCATTGCGCTGTATAGAGATTCATCATATGTGATTTTGTTCGATGCGGAAATGTTTGTATAAAAAAGGTTTACAAATAGAATTACGATAAAAAAGAGTACCCGTCTATAACTTTCTCTATAAATCATTGTTTGCCCCTTTCTTCTTCTATGTTTTACAACAAAACTATATCTTTTTCAAATTTGCATACAGGCTCACCTCCATGTTTTTTAATTATATAAGTCTCCTCAATCCCAACTCCACCTATTCCCTTTATAAAAGCCTTTGGCTCTACTGCCACAACCATTCCCTCTCTCAAAACCATGTCAAATTTCGGTGCAATTACCGGCAGTTCATCGAGTTCAAGGCCAATGCCATGACCAAAAAATTTTACCCTGTTCTCTCCATATCCCATGAATCCATCAGGAATCTCTCTCTTCTCAATCCATTCACCTATTTCTCTAAACACGTCTGAACATCTTCTGCCTGGCCTGAGACAACCTGAAATTCTTTCGATAACTTCAATACAAAATTTGTGAGCAGAATAGGCCCTCTCTGGTATCTTCTTACCTGTATAAAATACACGCGTATGATCCGTATGATATCCGTTGAATGATGAAACAATGTCGACCATGACAATCTCGTCTTTGACTATCCTCTTCCATCCTGCACCAGGAGGTGAGGATGGATAGAGGCCCTCACCACCAACTGGCCCATCAAAACTGGTGGGATAAAGAGCCGAATCTCCAGAGACAAGGCTTAATATTCCAAGACTCGACCCCGGACGGTGAACCCTGATCGTTCCGCTGTGCCCCAGTTCTCGAATCCTTTTCTCTACAGAAGAACTCGAATCGACCTCCCTTAAACCAGGACGAATATGATCACCCATCTCACCAAAGACCGTCTCAATCTGAAGTGCTGCCTTCCTTATCTGCTGGATCTCCCAGGGACTCTTAACAGAACGCCTAACCCTTATCTCATATCCTACATCAACAATCCTGCAGTCTCTAAACTCATTTCTCAACCACAAATAATACGATGCCGCCATAGTATCTGCAGAAATGCCTATCGATTTAGAATCATCAATTACCCCCCTCATCTCCTTTACAAGCTCTTTCCTTCCTGAATAGGGTGAGATCCTAATACACGACTCATGCTCTGCCCTTTTTACACTCTTCTTTACATAGAAGATGGGCTCTTCATCGGCTGGGACGATCAGCACGCCATCCTGAGCCGATCCTGTAAAATAGCATATATCTACAGGGTGGTTGAGCAAAACGAGTGAAATATTCTTCTCTTTCAAGAGACTGGTAAGCCATAGGATCCTTTTCTCTATCTCTCTTTCAGGAACCATGAAAGATATATGATTTTTGGTCGGAACCATAAAGATCTTTCATCCTCACTCTATGGGTATTCAATATTAATCGATGGTTATCTCGTCCACAAATAGCCAAGCATCGCCACCTCTACTTCTGTGCCACTCTGGTAGACGGCCGACATTCCTTGCCACAACCTTTATATATCGAACATTACTCAATCCGATATCAGCCTTATAATACTGTATATATGAACCCTCGATGTTCTGTTCCATCCTGTTCTTGACCCTGACAGTAGATGTAAAATTCTCTCCATCATCTGAAAAACTGTACTCTACCCACAATGGAAATAGTATCCAGGATGGTGTGTTCTGCAGAAATCCTGTTGAAATCGACCTTATGAATCTTGCTCTTCCTAAATCCAGCACAGCAATGAAATCATTCTTTTGATATCCCTGCCATTTTCCATCTCTAAAATCGCTGCTGCCCCTCTTTCCATCTACAAGACTTATTATTCCATCTGCAGGATAGGTCTGGCTGAACATGTTTTCAAGTTCAATTCTATTTACATGCCCTCTGTAAACAAATATCTCTTTTGTACTAATACTTCCGGCTCTCCCATCTCTAAATGGTCTTGTCTTAACTGTTGAAGTTGTGTCTATTAGAAACGGCCCTGTGTATCTTTTTGATAAACTATCTGGTATTGAGCCGTCTGTTGTGTAGCAGATAAAATCGGCTGGAAGCACTGGTTTTAGAAAGACCCTTCTCTGTCTGCTAAAGAGATTACTGTCAGGTACAATGAATACATGGTCTGTTGTATTTTCGATGTCATCGGCAAGATCATCATACTTCTTTAAATTTCTGTCGAGCCACCAGGATCTGTTCTCGGTCTTCCAGAGCCTCTGATACTCATCCCTGAGATCAATCACCTCTCTTTTCAACTTAAATAATCTCTCCTTTATCTGCTCTGGCCTTTCCACACCTCTTATAAGATCTTTTCTCAACATCTCCTTCTCTGCCAAAAGACAAATCCTCTTGGCAGCAAACACGGCACACTCAACTGCATCCTGGTTCTGGCCTACCCTCTCTGCCTCTGCTTCTAACAATCCCCTTATTCTGACCGCCTCAGAAAGAAGGCTATCTGCATCCTGAATATTATGTTCCTTTATCTCTTCAACCAGACCCTTCCAGAATGGTCCATCTCTTAAACCAGATGAAGCCTTGAATCTGCGCAAATCACTCAACCGGCTCAAAAGAGGTGTGATCCTGTTGCTGCTCAGGTCAAAAAAGATTGGATCAAAGGAGAGATTAAATATACTCATCCTCTCCTTGCGCAACCGTTCCATCTCTCCTGAATTCTCTGGAATAATTGGATTCCAGCCGCACTCGGCACCCCAGGCCAAAAGATACCAGTTATAGTTAAAGAGGTTCTCTCCATCATCGTCCCATGTAGTATTTAACATCCCTGCCGCACCACATTCTGCGCCATCACGAACAAAGTTGGATATGTTTATCATAGCAGTCCTGAAATCGGGCCATATTCTTCTCCAGCAGCTAACTCCAGGGCAGACAATGAAATCAAAACCCATCTCTTTAAATGGTCTGATCTCACTATCAAAACTATCGGCAGCATGATATGCCCACGGCAAAACTATAATATCATCCGGCAGCTCGGGTATTATTTCAGGATAATCCCTGGCAATATCTCCCCACATCATGATTCGTTTGTTGTATGGCTTTAGAAGATTATAGATTCTATTGATATGGTATGCATATACTCCCCCCTTCCCCATTGTATCGACCATGGCTTTCGCAGGCCCTCTCCCCAGTCCGAATGTCTCATCGCAATTAATGTTGAAAAGTGGACTCCTGTAGGCCGGTGCAATCTCATCATATACATCTCTTAAAAACTCATAACTCTCCTCCTTTGCAGGTGTGAGCAGATTGTCTGTCTCTTTAAGATGAGAATATTTGGGCACACGGAGTATGTTTCGGAAATGTCCAAAAGATTGAAAATTTCCTGCAATTTCTACATGATACTTTTCTGCAAATTTGACCAGCTCTTCAACCTCTTCTCTTGTAATGCCTTCTGGGGGTGCAATCTCAGGATGTTTTTTTAATTTAAATACATGTTCTGTGTATAATGTAAAGAGGTTCATCTTGAATTCTGAAAGTTTAACTATCTCCTCTTTAAGAAATTCTATTGTTGGAATCGGGCCTCTGCTTATGTCATCCTGCCAGCCTCGATACATAAGGGCCGGCCAGTCCACTATGCGCAACGCAGGAAGTACGCCTCCCCTCATATTTGCACGAATTAGCTGTCTTAGGGTCTGAACCCCATAAAAGAGTCCTCTGCCACTTTTTGCACATATAACAATCTTATCGTCTTCTATATCGAGAACATAACCCTGATCGCCGATCTTTTCAATAAGTGCAGGATCAAACCTCTCCAATACTCTCTTTAATGTGGTACGGCTGCTGAATCTGGCAAGAATTATTTCTCCTCTCATTCCCCCTCTCTTAATCTCTGGACTCCATCCAAGCGACTTCTCTATTTCTGCCCTTAGCTGCTCTGCGGCAAAACAATCTGATTCATCTTTGCTATTTGTTACAACTATAGACATATTGGGCGAAAATTCAAAATATCCTGGCACGATCTCTATCGACTGCGGCCTTGGAATAAGCATCATTCCATCAGAAAACACTCTATTCTGGACTGCTGCTGTAGCTATTGTGGTAGAAAAGAAGAGTGTGAATATTATTACAGTGAAATTTTTCTTCATAATTTAATACCTTTAAAACCTTAATGAAAGACAGCTCAAACCGCCATCGAGTTTTCTAAACTCTGAAACATCTATTTCAAGAACTCTATATCCTTCAGATTCGATCTTACTTTTTGTTTCTGGAAATCCTGCCGGTACAAGAACACTGCCGTTAATCCATATTGAGTTTGCAGCATAGGCCTCATCATCATCGACTGTGATCTTCCTGAATCCTGAAAATTCACTTCTCTCTATAAACTCTCCTGCAGTAATGAGTGTGTTGTTTTCTATATAAGAGACACCGCTCTTTAGGTGAAGCGCCTCTCTTATTTCAATCGTAGAACCACTATATCCATACTCTCCAGCAATCGATATCAATTGAGCCGCACCTTCTTGATTCGTACGAGCCGAAAGACCAACATAGAGATGATCTCCTGCTCTCATCACATCCCCACCATCCAGAGTTGCAGGCGTTGTGATCTTTTTAATATCTTTATAAAACCTTTTAAGAATAGCACCGATCTCTTTCTCTTCACCCCTTCGTGTACTTGCTCCTGGGTTTGTGATTACTGCAAAGTTATTTGTGAGAACAGCGGTGTCCTCGACAAACATGCCGTCAGGATACCGCGAGTCATGCTCAACCACTATAACCTTCAGCCCACAAGACCTCAGGGCCTCAATATAGTCGTCATGCTGAGAAAGGGCCTTTTTAAAATCTGGCCTGCCCATAGAACCGCTCGTCAACCCATAGATCATCTCAGGACCAGGCCTGCGGACAATACCATGCTCAAATATCACAGAACATCCTTTCTATCTCTTCTCAATTTTGAATGTCCATGCATAATTGCATGGAGGCCTTTTTACAACTGATTCAGGAACACTGATCAACACTCCCTTTCCCACAACTTCCCATTCCAGAAATCCATCCACGCCAAGCATACTAATTCTGCTCCCTTTATCCGGTCTCACAGAATAGATCATTATCTTCTCAGGCGGCCTTTCTTCATCTTCATCTGCAATATATATTGCATAAAGAGAACTGCCTCTTGATGTAAAACAGATCTTGGTCTCTTTATATGGAGGTATGGGCTCTGTTTTATATATCGCCTCTCCATTTATCTTCATCCAGTCGCCTATCTCTCTCAATCGGTCGTACGCATCATCATGCCATCTGCCATTGGGCCCCGGACCAATGTTCAGCAAAAGGTTGCCCCCCTTTGCCACAATATCAACCAGAAGATGGATCAGTTCTCTTGCACTCTTATATCTGTCATTTGGAACATATGACCACGAAGTTGCCATTGTCATGCATGTTTCCCATGGATAGTCAAGAGCACGCTCTGGAACATGCTGTTCTGGGGTACGATAATTTTCATATCTCCCATGAACAGTACGATCTACCACTATCAGCCCTGGTTGATGAGATCTTGCCATTTTCACGATACGAGCCATGTTGATATCCTGATTGTAATTGTGGTTGTACCATCCATCGCGATTTACATTTATAGTCTCTCTGGGCCTGACCCAACCACCATCGAGCCAGAGAATATCGATTCTTCCATATCCGCTCATCAGCTCTTCAATCTGGTTGTATGTAAAATCGCAGAATTTCCTCCACCTTTCTGGATATTTCTCTGGATCATAGTTAACATTCCTGTCTGGAGTTGCAAATCTGGGCCACCAGTAATACTCGCAGTGCCAGTCCGGTTTTGAAAAATATGCTCCTATGCCGAAACCACGCTTCCTGAAGGCATCGAAAATGACCTTGGTTACATCTGCCCGCGGATCTTTATGAAATGGACACCTCTTGGATGTAATCTTATAGTCCGTCTGCTTTGTATCGAACATGCAGAAGCCATCATGGTGTTTTGTCGTAAAGATCACGTACTTCATCCCTGCATAGAGCGCTGCATCTGCCCATCTATCTGGATCAAAATCTACAGGATTAAAGGTCGTAATAAGATTCTCATAATCTTTTTTATACTTCTCATAATCATCGACCGGTCTTTTGCACCATGGCTTATCTTCAGAACATATAGACCATGACTCAACTACTCCCCACTGACTGTATGGACCCCAGTGCATCAGAAGGCCAAATTTAAGACCCCTCCACCATTCGATCTTTTTCATCACGAGCGGATCGGTCTCTTTATCCTCATCTTTTGGAAGGGCAACAGCAACCAGGAAAAATGCGGCCAGACACAACCATGCTCTCCTGTTTTTTAATTTTACAATCATAAAAAATCTCCCGAGACTTTTTATTCCATAGAGATGTTTTTTATGATCTCAAGTATAACAAGAATCGCACCCGAAAAAATAATCGCTGAAATCAAGATTCTCTTAATGCTTCTTTTCTTTTTAATAGCATTTTCCATGACTTTATTCCCCAACTGCGTATAATGCGAATGAAATTAAAGACCGGCGGTATGGGGCAGAGATAACTACACCACGGTCGAATAACAACTAACGATAATATCAAGATCAAGGCCAGCAAAACAAATTGATAATCAGAACCAATCAGGCCAAAAAGTGTTCCAAATATCTCATAACTGGAGATGCTCGGATTTCTGAAAATAAGAGCCATTAAAATAGCAAACCATGCAAGTATCCCTGGAATCACGAACAGGAAAGATGCACCAGCCGTCGAACGAGACTCGCGTACACCGCCTATCAATCCAATACACTCCTGGGCAGCTCCAAATGGGCATATCCATCTGCAGTACAGATTCCTGTTAAAGATTAAGATAGTAAAAACTATTGTTCCAAACAATATATAATAGTATAGATTACTCTTCCAGTCTGGCCAGTATCCAATCAGCAGTTTATTTATAAACGAAAGGGTAAGGGGCACGTTAAATACAAATCCGATAAAAATCAATCCTGTTATCATTGATATCCACCGCAGAATCTTTTTATATTTAAACCTTATAAATCCTCCTACAAGGCTTAAACCTATGAGAAAGATTAAAAGCTCCTCTTGAAACCCAAATCTAATGCTGGTGTCAGGCTCCTCTGGCACAGAAAAACCCATCCCAATCTTAACAGCCTTTCTACTTGCCCTTCTTACTGCTTCCAAGATGCCCCTGCATGTACATGTCGCACCAGAAACGGCTTCAATGTCCCTTCCAATATTAAAATCATCTGAAAAGAGTTTTTCCTTAAGCGACTCAATAAATCCTCCAGAGACAACCCTTCTGAAAAAACTCTGTGTCTCTTTATGGTCAACAACAGATATTGCCCTTATGATACCTGTTGTGTCAACAGCTACTAATATCCTGAGCGTTCCACCATACCCGATTCCCTCACCTACACTGGCATAACCAGAAAATCTGCTTTCCTCTCTATCCAGCCATATCTTATAGCAACCGTTCCCTATATTAGTAAAATGGTCTGCCTTGGGAAATTGTTCTTTGAGATATGGAAAAATCTCTTTTTCACTTCTCGTGCGGCCTAAAATCCAACCACCTGCTATTGTAACAATTACTATGAAAACCTGTAATCTTTGTGATATAATCTTCTTCATAATCTGTTTTGCTATTTTGGCTCTCTCGAAGTTATGCATCTTGATCCATCCGAGTTCCAGAATTCGGAATCGGAAATTTTTCTTCCATACCCACTCGCCTGATCAAATGTCACCATTATTTTATCTAGAAGAGTTATTTTCCCCTGTATGACCCCACGTATCATCCTGTGAAGCCAGGAATTGTTAGGCTTACTGAAGGGACAGACCCTCTTGCAGTTAGAACAGCTGAAGCCATTGTAATCATAACACGACTCTGGTTTTATGTACCATTTGAGCGTGCCATGGTTGTTTGAGATCGACTTTCCTCTCCATGTCTGAGGGCCATCGGTGATCGAACCACTGGGACAGTGATCTGCACAGAGCTTGCATACCTCACAGAACTCCTTTACTCCGAATCTTATTGGAGAGTCAGTCACAAGCGGCATGTCTGTAATGACTTTTGCAATACGAACCCTAGGGCCAAACCTCGGGGTAACGAGCAGTCCATTTCGTCCAAGCTCTCCCAGTCCCGCATCTATTGCCATCGGTATGCTAAGCCCGACATTGTTGCCTGCAGGAATCGCCCTGTATCCGAGAAACCTGATGAACTCGGCAATTGAGCCAGCAGTAAATGCCATACGCGAATATCCATTACCAGTAGCAGCGGTTGCAAGCCTTCCGGGAGAGTTTGCAATTCCATAATAATCCTCCTCAAAGGCTACTACAATTACTCTATTCATCGATTCCGGAATGAACCATCTATCTTCACCCCTCTCAAACCTTTCTCCCTTTCGTATCACAGGAATCGTACGTTCCATGTCTGTTCTTCGAGGGGCATAATGATCGGAATACAACCAGAGAGGATTCAATTTGGCAATTCCTACAAGTGATGCGCCATAGAACTTTGCCGCGTGTTTTACAACACGAGAGGCATCCTTCCATGTCATTCCAATATCAGATGGCTCCCATGGTTTACTGTCATATCTGTATCTGTATTTTTCTCCCCAATCATAGGCACCAGTCCTTGAATTTGCAAAGCGCCATGCACCGGAACTCAATGCATAATCCAGCCTTGTCTGATCTGGAATTCTACCCCTACCCTTTACAAGATGTTCATAACTGAGGCCTCGTCCCATAACCCTGCGCCGCTCAGGATCCCAGATATTTCGGCTGAACACATTATATTTTTCACTCATCTGTTTAAGAACAGTTGCATCATACTCATAATTTGCGCCCTCAAGCACTTCAACGGTAAAATCGCTGGAATCATCATCCGATATTGTCAAAGAGTCATCTTTTTCCTTAAATACTTCTCCTCCTCCTGCACTCAGACCCGCTGCTCCGATTCCCATAATCCTTAAAAATTCACGCCTTTCAAATAGTTGATTAGACATAGCACAAACTCTTTGTTTAGAATTAACAATCATCTACTCTTTAGAAACACAAACCTTCCCAGTAGAACAGACCATACAACAGCAACAAATCCCATAATCACACCCATTATGAGGGCCCCTCTGAAACATCCCTCATGTATGAAACTGATAATAACCTCTATCACAAAAACACTGTATGCGATCGCCATTACAGTCAAGAGCCACTGCAGATATGTAACTTTTAATTTCCTCTTTCTTGAAAAATCTATTATCAGAAACAATCCTGCTGTGGCTGCGGCTCCAACCAATATGTGAACCATATTAACCTCCTTGACATTTAATTGAGATTGCCGGGCTCTAAAAATTCCACTTTTTAAACTCCGATGGTGTACGGGAGTCCATGATCTTTCTGATTCGAGCAACTATCTCTGGATTTTCTGATGCAATATTTTTACTCTCTGCTATGTCTCTGTCCAAATCGTATAGCTCAAATGGCCTCTTTGATCTATCCCTATTATAAAACTGAATCCCCTTCCATCTGCCCATGCGCACAGCCTGTGATGGCTGTCCAAAATATTCCCAGTAGAGATATCGATGCTTTTTCTGCCTGCCGCGTCCCATTATAGTTGGCAAAAAACTTATTCCATCGATATCTTGTGGTGGTTTTGCACCTGTCAATTCCGCTATGGTTGGCAAAACATCCCACAATGCAGAGATATGATCTGTGACTGCTCCAGAAACAACATGGCCAGGCCACCATGCAATCATCGGCACACGGATCCCCCCCTCATAAAGGTCCTGTTTAAGGCCACGAAGAGGTCCATTGCTATCAAAAAATTCGTAATCGACTCCTCCAGCAAAGGTTGGACCATTGTCACTCGAAAACATTATGAGTGTATCTCTATGCAGCCCCATCTTTGTCAGCAAATATATTATAAGACCAATATGATAGTCCATATGTGTTATCATTGCAGCGTATGTTGCCCGAGGAAAACGATTTGGCACATATCCCTTTTCTCCCCTGTATGGAACCTCGGGAAATCTGCCTTCATACATCCTTCTGTACTCCTCAGGGATCTGAAGCGACACATGAGGCACTGGTGTCGCATAGTACAAGAAGAAGGGTTTGTTACTATTACTACGGATAAAATCCAGTGCTTCCCTGATCATAAGATCTGGTGCATACTGATTTCCTGTATATTTTTTGTAGGATTTCGGATCATAGGGGTCTAGATCCTCTGGCAATCTCTGGTGTGGAAACAGATACTCATTTTCCAGTATAATCTTCTCCTTGTTTCTCCACAAATGTGTTGGATAGTAGTTGTGCGCATGTCGCTGGCAAAGATAGCCAAAAAAGTGATCAAAACCCTGATTGTTGGGATGACCTTCAGAGTCGGGTCCGCCAAGCCCCCACTTTCCTATGCAGCATGTAGTATATCCCGCCTCTTTTAACATTGTACCGATTGTCTCTGTGCCTGCAGGAAGCGGCCTCTGCCCCTCAAGCTTGGGATCATGCCATACATCTCCCCTCTCTGCCATTTCATCGTTGTCTCTTATATAGGAGTGGCCTGTATGCTTCCCGGTAAGAAGAGTACACCGCGAAGGAGCACAAACCGAGCTTCCCGAATAGTGTTGCGTGAACCTGATTCCCTCCCTTGCCATCCTGTCGATATATAGTGTTAAGATCATTTTCTGACCATAACAGCCCAGCTCGCCGTAGCCAAGATCATCTGCTAGTATATAGATTATGTTTGGCTTTCTGGAAGGTTTGGAACATCTCAAGTAGATGTTGCTAAAGAGAAGCGAAGCAGTGCCAGCCGCAGCCTTTTTAATAAACTCTCTGCGTGACTCTCTCTCTTCTTTTTTCATTTTAATATCCCTTTTTTGTAAATTAAGATAGAGTCGGAATCAAATAAAATATCCCGATACGTGAGAAATCAATGAGAAAACCTATCTCATGATTCAATAAAATTATCATCTAAAATAATATATAGAGAGAATGAATGCAAGGAAGATTATGAGAAATTCTGGAAAATCAAGGATAAGGCGCATAGAGGTCTATTAGACCTTTACTGCTTTGCCTCTAATTCCCAAACTCCTGTCTGGGAACGAGGTGGGAATACCACAATGTTAATGAAATCTTAAGAAGCACGACCACAAGGGTCGTGCCGCACGATAAAAATTAAACATGATAGTCATACTCGTATGAGTTTTAATTTTTGGACTGCGGCGCCTTGGCGCCGCTTTTGAAAGCGGCAACGTGTTGCCGCACTCCAAAAAAAGGAATCTAATTCGTATGTGTTGAAACGCTTAAGATTTATTACTAAAGAGAAAAATTTATCCTCTAACAACAAATCCCCCTGTAATCCCCCTTTGAAAAAGGGGGATATCAAATGCTGGAGGAATGATAAAGTTTCGTATAGTTTTTCCTATATTATCGCCCAGTATATCTATGCCGGGCGATCTTTTTATTTTTGGGGGAAGGGTGGCATTGCCTTTTTGCGTTTTCGTTAATGAGAAGAAGAAAAATTCCAGCTAAGGGGAGGGAATTACCCGCCAGAGGCCTTACGCGTCAACCTAAGCAATTATTGTACTAACCCCGTTAGGGGTTGGAATGTTTATAGCACTGGATTGCCCAATATTCTTGAACTCCGTAGGAGTGAAATATCAAAAGCTCCAATATATTTTAGCAATTTTGCCATAAAAACATGCCACTCCTAC
>Ga0190359_1001564_pt1 | contig 14312 bp, 12 predicted proteins | sample 48721823_MG_FD_161269 | JGI IMG/M metagenome (GOLD analysis project Ga0190359, IMG submission 161269) | Hydrothermal vent microbial mat bacterial communities from Southern Trench, Guaymas Basin, Mexico - 4872-18-2-3_MG | ecosystem: Environmental > Aquatic > Marine > Hydrothermal vents >... | reverse complement strand
ACGCCAAAGCGTGCGCTCCTTAAGTTCGACCTTGTCTGCTGGAAGGCAGGGAAGTCGAACGTTCCTCACATCCTGATTCTGTGATCGGTGAACGGTCAACCGTGAACGGATAACAAAAGATGAAACTTCAATGGGACAAATACGAACTTGATCTTGACAAACGCACCTATGTGATGGGGGTCCTGAACGTTACCCCTGATTCTTTTTCAGATGGTGGCAAGTATTATTCTCTAGAGGCGGCAGTGGAACATGGACTTGCGATGGCAGAGCAGGGTGCTGATATCCTGGATATTGGTGGTGAGTCCACCAGGCCGTTTTCCGAAAGGGTAACCACCCAGGAGGAGATAGATCGGGTGGTTCCGGTGATTGAAGCCCTCAGTAAGCACGTGGATGTTCCCATCAGTATTGACACATATAAAAGTGATGTAGCCAAATACGCCCTTGATGCCGGTGCCTCCATTATTAATGATATCAGCGCGTTGCGGTTTGACCCTGCTCTGGGGCCCCTGGCAGCAGACCGCGGTGTTCCTGTCATTCTGATGCACATGAAGGGCACACCTGAGAACATGCAAAAGAATCCCCAGTATGATGATGTGGTTGGAGAAATTTCCGATTTCCTGGAGGATGCCATTAACAGGGCAACACAGAGCGGTATCCCCAAAGACATGGTGGTAATTGACCCGGGCATTGGCTTTGGTAAGACCTTTGACCATAACCTCATCATATTAAGGGATCTTGGGCGGTTTCAAGCCCTGCAAAGGCCGATCCTGATAGGTACGTCTAACAAGTCCTTTATTGGGCATGTGCTGGATAAACCCGTGGAACAAAGGGCCGTTGGGACCATGGCCACTGTTGCTGTGGCGGTACTCAATGGTGCTCATATCGTGCGTGTTCATAATGTGGAAATGGCTGTGGATACGGTTAGGATGGTCGATGCCATTAGGAAAGGGAGAGCTGATTGATATGCTGTTTTGCATGGATATCGGAAACACCAATATTGTGCTGGGGCTTGTCGAGAAAAACAAGGTTTTGAGAAATTGGCGGATCAGGACAGAAAAAGAAATTACCGCAGATGAACTGGCGATACTGGTAAACAACCTCTTCCAGGCCTCTGACGTCAGCCTAGGCGACGTAAAGGACATGATCATTTCCTGCGTGGTCCCTCCCTTGCTAAGCACGATAGAGGAATTTGCCCATAAGTATTTTCACCTCAAACCACTGATTGTGGGCCCTGGGATAAGGACTGGCATGCCCATCCGCTACGATAATCCCAAGGAAGTGGGGGCTGACCGGATAGTGAACGCGGTGGCGGCTTATGAGAAATACAAGACTGCGATGGTCATAGTTGACTTTGGTACTGCCACCACCTTTGATTATGTTTCCGGCGATGGAGCATACATGGGAGGTGCCATTGCACCGGGGGTCCTTATTTCCTGCGAGGCCCTGTTCCAAAAGGCATCGAAACTGCCCCGAGTTGAGATTTTTGCAAGGCCCAAGAGCGTAATAGCCAAGGACACCATAAGCAGCATGAACGTTGGCATCATATATGGATATGCCGGACTCGTGGACGGGATAGTGAAGCGAATGAGAAAGGAATCGGGTGAGAATATTACGGTTGTGGCAACAGGAGGTCTTGCTCCCATAATTTGCGAGGTATCAGAGACAATCGATCATGTGGAAGAGTTCCTCACCCTTGAGGGACTGATGATAATATTCAATCGGAACAAACAGAATCCCTGAAAGAAGGCCGGGAAAATCAAAAAGTCTTTTACCGTCAAGCCCAATAGACTGAGACCGGGGGCCACAATTGCTGTTGTGGCCCCTGCAGGTCCTGTTGACCCATCCGAGTTAAGCCTTGGAATTGAGGCCCTTAAATCATTAGGCTACGAGGTAGTCCTAGGTCGGCACGTTTACGAAAAAAAGGCATACCTCGCGGGAGCAGATTCACATAGGATCAAGGACCTGAACGATGCCATTCGTGATCCTGATGTTGAGGCCGTTTTTTGTGCCCGTGGCGGATATGGCACCATGAGACTACTCCCGGGCGTGGAATACGAGGCGTTCTCAAGGGCACCCAAGATCATTGTGGGGTTCAGCGATGTCACGGCACTGCTTCATGCCTTGTACCAGGAGTGCGGGGTAACAACCTTTCATGGGCCCATGGTGCGGAATTTTAGAAGCAGAGAGGATCGGAATCTGGCAGCACTAATGAAGATGATTACCACCAATGAGCCATGGCAGATGAGGTTGGACGAAGCCAAGATCCTGCGGCCGGGCTCAGCAGAAGGGATCATAATGGGTGGCAACCTTAGTATGATAGCCAGTTTGATTGGCTCGTCTTACTTCCCCCAAGTCAAGGATTGCTTGCTATTTTTGGAAGACACCGATGAGCCCCTCTACCGAATAGACCGCATGCTGACCTCACTAAGGCTTAGGGGAGTGTTTGAGGGTGTGAGTGCGGTCGTGGCAGGTGAATTTCGTTCATGCGGTAAAGAGGAGGGTCTGTATGAACTTCTAATGGGGGTTACCGAAGCTCTCAACATTCCCGTGATCTTGGGTGCGCCCTTTGGCCATGGAAACCAAAATTTCCCATTTCCAATTGGTGTGCAAGCAGTCCTGGATACTCAGGAGCTTGCTATCAGGAGCATTGATTCACCAGTAAGTTGAACTTGAAATGATTAGACCCCTTTAGCCGAACTTTCATTTCAAAAACATGAAATAAGCAGGTGGCGGGGTGATGGTTTTATAGGCCGGGGGATGTGTAAGCCAGGAAAAGGAAAAACGTTGCAATCCTATTGTGCTTTCTAGTATAGATTAACCCCTTAACTTTGAGGTTTTCGTCGTTATGCTATGGCCAGCTATCGTTGGATAGCTTGGGCCTCTAACCAACGAGTGTTTGCCGAATCTTTCAAGAAGTAGGAGGAACGCTTAGGATGAAATCACCCTATTATGTGGATGAGAATAAGCCCTGGTTCAAACCTGAGGCTGGCTGGCCTGATCAGGTGCCAAAGAATTATGATTTTCCAGAGATTACCCTCTCTGAGATGTTCTCTGAAGCTGCCCGCAAGTTTGGGCAGTCAAAGGTCATGTGGTTTTTGGACACGTATATGACCTTTGCAGAGGCGGAACGTCATGTGAATTCCCTGGCAACTGCGCTCCACAACCTAGGCATCAAGAAGGGGGATGTGGTAGCCTTAGTTCTGCCTAACTCATTTCAGTACGTCATATCCTATTATGCCTGCGCGCGCATTGGTGCAATAATTACAGGTGTCAACCCTACTTATAAGCCTGGAGAGGTGTTACATCAATTCCAGGTAACAGGAGTAAAGTCCGTCATTGTACTTGATGCCCTTTACCAGGGCTTGATGGAGCCAATCGCCGCAAAATACCCTGTCAAGCACATCATAACCACCAATATCGTGGATCTGGTCAAGATGTCCGGCCTAAAAAGATGGCTAGGCATGAAACTTAAGAAGATCCCAACGGGTCCTGTGCCTGGCGATGCCATAAGGTTTAAGGATTTGCTGGAGACAGATCCCAATCCCCCTGAGGTGAAGATGGGCGCCCACGAGCCTGCCACGTATATCATGACTGGAGGAACAACGGGTGTGCCAAAGGCGGCGGTTCTCTCACATTTTAACTGTGTGTCAAATGCCATTCAATGCGAGCTCTGGGTATGGATGGGTGGCCATGGGTGCTGCGCCGTTGGGATTCTGCCGCTTTTCCACTCCTTTGCAATGACCACTGTGATGAACCAGTCCATCAGAAATGGTATGTGGATGATGCTCTTCCCTCGGCCGCCACAAACCGAGGAGCTTCTCAAGACCATATGTGCCATAGCGCCTGACAAAAAGACCTTTTACTGTGGTGCTGAAGTCCTTTTCCAGCGCATAGCGGATTTTCCTGACATAAAGAAATATCCCATACACAAGAAGCTAAGGGCCTGCATATCAGGGGCAGGTCCACTGCACGGGCCAGTACAGGAGCGGTTCGAAAAGATTACAGGGGCGGTGCTTGTGGAAGGCTACGGTTTGACCGAATCATCACCGGTGGTCTCTGCGGGGCCGCTGACGGACTTTCGCACCACTGGAAGCATAGGGCTGCCGTTTCCCGGAACCGAATGGAAAATCATGGACATTGAAACGGGTGATAGGGAAATGCCGCCTGGGGAAAACGGGGAACTGATTGTGGCAGGTCCCCAGGTGATGGTGGGGTATTTGAATCAACCAGAGGAGACCGCTGAGACCATAAGGGAGTTTGGGGGAAAGCGTTGGCTGTACACGGGCGACATTGGATATATGGACGAATTGGGGCGAGTGGTTATTAATGACAGGAAAAAGCAGTTGATCAAGGTCAAGGGTTACTCGGTCTTTCCCAAGGAGGTGGAGGAACTGGTGGGCCGCCACGAAGCAGCGGTTGAGGTGGCCGCATCAGGACTCCCTGACAGAGAAAAGGGAGAGGTCATAAAGGTGTGGGTTGTGCTCAAGGACGAGTGGAAAGGAAAGATTACCGAGGAGGAATTGAGGAAATGGTGCCAGGATAACATGACGCACTACAAGGTGCCGGCATACGTGGAATTTCGCGATGAACTGCCAAAGACCATGGTGGGCAAGGTGATGAGGCGGCAGCTTATGGAGGCGGATCCCATTTACAAGGAATATCATGGGGAGAAATAGTTTGAATACGAGACGGGCAATATTCGCATTTTCTCAAGGAGAAAAGATAAAGGCGGGCCTCATATGGACTTCCCATCTGATTGGTGCCCTTGATTCGACATATGGGGGCGACAGGCATGAAACCAGGCAGGTCGGCAGAGCACTGCTGGAGATGGTACGCCAGGATGTGCACCTCGCCACAAGGATTGCCGAGGATCAGATATGGAATAAAGTGGACGATGCCATAGAAAGGGCCCTGGTGATGATAGATTCAGGTGTAATGACCGAATCAGTGACCCATCTCACCACGGCCCTGAGCCATGTAACCACCATAATTCAAAGAGCCATGCAATTTCTTCAGGAAAAAGGGCTGTTGAAATGAGGTGTAAGTAAAACAGGACTCAGAGGTTAGGAACCGCAATGCGTTCTTAGAGTGCTCTTTTATCCTTTCCCCTGGCTTCTGCCTGGTGTCTCTTTCATCCATAGTTCAAAAGTCAACATTCAAAATTCATAGTTCTTTTACCGGCCTCCCTTCCTTATCCCATCCCCGCAACCTGTAATAGTCAGCAACCATTGCCTCAAGCTCTTGTGGTGTTATGATATCACCCTCATTTATTGCATGGCGATAAAACCATGAGGGCAGTCTATCATCCTCTTTTGTGAGGCCTTCCCTGATGTTGAACCCCCTAACCATTGAGGCGATGTTCGAGGCAATGTTGGAGAGGGCTCCTCTGTCCTTATCTAGCCCGGTTAGGCCGTGGATAATTGCGCCCAGGGTCTTCCATGGATAAAGATCACGATAAAAGCGGCAGAGTATGAGGGTGTCAAAAAGGATGAGGCGGTCTTCAAAGTCAATGAGCATCTTTGCCTTGTCTTCAATTTGACTTCTGTCTATCATGCCGGACAGCTCGGCCTTATAAAAGGTGGCACGCAGATGGCAAGCACCCCTGTCTGATACCGCGTATCCCAGCCCTACACCCTTAAACACCCTTGGATCATAGCCAGGAGGCTCCAGGCCTTTTACATGGACGGCCATGTCTTCCAGGTCCCACGCCTTTGCCGCATAACGGATGCCTTTGGCCAGGATATCTCCAATGCCCTCGCGCGCAGCGATCATTTTCAACAGCTTGGCTATGCCGTCAGCGTCTCCGTAATCGATTGGGAAATTTACCCTTTTTCGCCTCACTGCTTCAATTGTGAATGCGCATAAGTTGCCCGCCGATATGGTGTCCATGCCAAAGGAGTCGCAAAGGTCATTGAGGTAGGCTATTTCCTCCAATTGGTCAATGCAGCAAAGCCCACCAAAGGCAAATATGGTCTCGTATTCTGGTCCTTCGATTTTCAACCCTGCGTGTCTGCCCTCTCTAATAGTGCTGAGTCTGCCGCAGGCAAGGAAGCACCTAAGGCATGCGTGAGGGGTTATATCGAACTTTTCGTGCATGGTTTCGGCACTAATTTTTTCCCAGTTTTCAAACTGACCCTGTGACCAATAGCGGGTGGGAAAGGCCCGATTTGTGTTCATGACCCTTACCATCCCTGATGTGCCGAATTTTTTGTAGCTCTGCATGGCAGGATTGTATTTCCCTTCCTTGGCGGCCTGCTTGGAGATTTCTTTGATTGCCTGGGGATCAAAAAGAATCCTTTGGCGGTTGCCATTAAATACAACGGCCTTTATGCCTTTAGAGCCCATGACAGCACCGGTTCCTGTTCTACCCGCTGACCTCCAATGGTCATTTTCTATAACAGCAAAGCTGACGCCTTTCTCACCGGCGGGGCCAATTACAACAGCACCTGTTTTCCAGCCCTTACTTTGGATGCCGTAATCATTAACGGCCCTATCTTCTGTTTCGTACGTGGATACGCCGCGTAGATCCTCTGCTGAATGGAATTCAACCCCCTCAGGGGAGATGACCAAGGTGACGAGTTCTTTTGACGCCCCCTTTATGATAATGGCATCATATCCGGCGGCATCTATGGCCTCCGGTACCCGGCCGCCTGAGTAGGATTCAGAAAAAAATCCGGTCTGGGGTGACTTTGTGAACACACCATAGCGGCACGAGCCCCATATGGGGCTGCTTGTTGCAGGACCCGTGGCAAAGATCAGGGTATTGTCAGGTGACAGGGGGTCCACCCCTTTTGGTGTATGTTCCAGGAGCAGCTTGGCGGCCAAACCCTTGCCGCCAAGTGTGGCTGATAGCAATTCTTCACCAAGTGGAACAATCTCGTAAGATTTATCTGATACATTAACCAGCAACATCCGACCATAATAACCCTTCATATATCCTCCCAACTATTTCCAAGTCTATCTATTAGATTGTCCTGATAGCTTCCTCCCTTGATTTAAATCGATGCACAAAGTATGATCTCTATTTAGCGTTCTCGGATCAAACACGGACTTCTTATTATTGCTTTCTGTGCTTCTGTGGTTAGTTCTGATTCGAATCTGAATAGCAAAAGGGAGGCGATTATGCAAATACTTATTCTGTACTATTCCAAGGGTGCCAATACCGGGAAGCTCGCTAAGGCTATTGCCGAGGGAGTGAAAGAAGTTGAAGGGGTAGAGCCAAATTGCTATATGTATGGAGCACAATCGTGAATCAAACTACCTTGAAAGACCTGCTGATGCGATTCAAATCCGGAGAGTTCTCTCTCCAAGACGTGCTAGACAAGCTCAAAACCATGCCCTTTGAGGACCTGGGGTTTGCCTGTGTTGATCATCACCGGGCACTGAGGCATGCTGCTTCAGAGGTGATCTTTGGTGAAGGAAAGACAACACAGCAGATCCTGAGCATTATGGAGAAAATGGTGGCCCAGGGCGATAATGTCCTTATTACACGCCTTTCAGAGGATAAGGCAAGAGAGATTCTCCGGGCATATCCCGACGCGGTCCATCATAAGGAGGCTCGTGCGGTTACCCTCTCCCGCAAAGACGTGGAAGTGGAGACAAGGGGCACCATATTGGTGATAAGCGCTGGCACCTCTGATATCCCTGTTGCAGAAGAGGCTGCTGTTACTGCAAGGTTTTTGGGCAATCCCGTTGAAGCAATATATGATGTTGGGGTAGCGGGATTACATAGAATTCTGGCCCATGCCGAAAAGCTTGAAAAGGCTTCAGTTATCATTGTAGTAGCTGGCATGGAGGGGGCACTCCCAAGCGTTGTGGGAGGTATTGTACCTCGCCCAATAATAGCCGTACCCACCAGTGTGGGGTACGGGGCGGGCTTCGGGGGGATTGCTGCTCTTCTTGGCATGCTGAACTCATGTGCTTCCGGGGTGGTGGTAGTGAATATCGACAATGGCTTTGGTGCCGGCTACGCAGCGAGTTTGATTAATCGCTAGACGCTGAGAAAAGAAAAGGAGTCAGGAGCCAGAAGCTAGTGTGCATCCACAAATAGATTTTGGGTACTACAAGCTACAAGCCTTTCCCTCACCTCCCTCACCTTTCTCTTAAGCTCAGGCATTCTTGCCCTTTTTGATTCATCCCAGCATGGAAGCAATGTATTGTTATGGAAAAGGGGCTCATTCTGAATGTCGTATTCCGAGGCGTTGATGGCCTCTTCCCACAGATCCGTATGGGGCAGGGGGGAATATTCAGCAAGATAAGGCATAATGTCATTGGCCTCCACGAAGTTGATGGTATCAAGTACGGATTCAACGGATTGGCCCGGTAGCCCCACTAGGATGTAGGCCCCAATCTGGGAGGGATGAAATCCAGCCTTTAGGAGATTTTGTACTCCCCGCTCGAATTCCCCTTGGCTGATTTTGTTATCCAATTTGCGGCGCAGGTCAAAATCGGCAGTTTCGAGTCCAATTCTTATGGTCTGAAATCCGGCTTTTTTCATCAAATGGGCTATGCCCTTGCTGACCACTCTTATATGGATGGCATTAGGCGTGTGGAAGCGCACCCGGATGCCTGTCTTTACAACCTCTTCCATCAAGGGGATGAAATGTTTTTCGGCCCCCACGAGCAGCGCATCATCGTAAAAGGCAAAATCCTTAATGCCATAATTTTGATACCAATAAACGATTTCTGGAAAAACTTCCTCAGGGTCCCGCTGATGAAATGCTGGAAACAGGAAATCGCTTGCACAATAACGGCATCTGTAAGGGCACCCTGTTGAGGCCAAGATACATATGTACTCAAGCCTTCTCAAAAGGTCAAAGGCCGGGTAAGGGTGAAAGGATGGTGCAGAAGGAGGGTGTGCTTCTGGGCCCAGTTGTTTGAGCAGATTTAGCAGAGAATCAGGGCTGGCAGAATCCACTATATAATGTGCGCCTGATTTTTCTCGCGCATGCTTGGTGCAAAGCCTGGCATAGATGCCTCCCAGGATAACGGGGACATCCGGGTGAATTTCCTTTGCGATGGAGATCGTTTCGAATACCCCTGGATACCAATAGGTCATGAGTGAAGTCACGAGGATGGCATCAGGTCTAGGCGCCTTTTCCAATTCCTGCCGAAAGATATCCGGATGAATGCCATACCGGCTATAAGGCCTATCAATAGGTTTGAGGGGCTCGGGTTTGGAGATGATTTGCTTCCAGAACTTGCCGGTGCCGAAATCGCGCCTTTTGGGGGCATGGAGGTTTTTGTATCTTTGCATGCCCGGGTGATGCACATCCAGGCAGTCAACAAGTCGAAGTTTATATCCCTGCCCCCGCAGCACCGATGCGAGCATAAGAAGCCCCATGGGCTTAGACCACAAATCATATGCCGCAAAATCATGGATCCAGGGATTAACCAGAATTAGCATGGGATTTCGTGCCATGATTGCCCTTCTTGCTTCTGTGCGCGCCTGGCGGCGCGAGGCCCAAGGCTAACGGCTCAAGGCGAAACGCAAAATAGCTCATAGTTGATAACATCGGAGTCAGGAGCCAGGAGTCAAAAGATGCACTTCGTGCAGTCCATTCATCCTGCTTTGGCCTTGCGCCGTGAGCCTTGTGCCAGGATGCAGTTGCCTAACAAACGCCCCTCGGGTCCACTGCACACTCAAGCAACCTGCCTCCCTTTATCCCTGCCATCGTCTGTTCCCATGCTTTGCGCAAGGAATCTATTCTCTGCCTTGGCCCTATTGCCCACACCACACCCCCGGCTCCCGCACCTGCAAACCTCGCCCCACAGCCAGCTTCCTCTGCTTGCCCTATCAAAACGGAAGTTTCGGGGATAAGGGCCTCAGGGGTGATCTCTCGGCGTATCGCCATCTCCTCCCTCAGCCATCTTGCACATCCTTTCCAGTCACCAACGTGGAGCGAGTGCGCAAAATTGCTCACTTTTTGGTTAGCCTCAATCCATCCCTTGGTTGTCTTGCCAGAGTGAAAGTCTGCTAACCACTTGCGATTAATTCTTATGGATGAATGGGTCTTTCCGCTATAGGCAACCAGCAACCTGTCATTGAGTTCTTTTATCCTCCGCCTGTCTGCCAAACTATTTCTGTGAAATAGCATGTTGGTATTGGAGTACCACCACAACCACTGATTCACTCCGCCATAGACAGCAGCGGCCTGGTCCTGCATGCCGCAACCCCCGCCACTTACAGCATCTTCCAAGTGATAGGCTACATGCAATATCTGTTTCTTCGTCATGGACCTGCTGCCTGCATCTGCTGTGGCCTTTGCCAGGGCACAAAGGCAGGCCACCAATGCCGTACTGGATCCACCCATTGCAGACCTTACGGGTGCTTCTGACTTGATGGCGATTTCCACACCATGAACTCCCGTGTATCTAGCCGCCGCGGCGAACAACACAAAGGTTCCCTTCAAACCAGGGGCGAAGGCGTCAAATTCCTCGGTGTGGCGAAATCCCTCAGAGCAAACCCTTACTCTGCCTTTTTTAAATGGTCTTAAGGTTACAGTGGTCCGCAGGTTCAGAGCAATGTTGACCGTGGTGGGCCTCACATCCTCATAGGGAAGGGCCATGGCTTTGATGTCCCAGGTGCCCCCGCAATCAATCCTGCATGGCGCTGAGGCTGAATAGATTCGATTCGCAGGGAATCTCGTCATACCTCTCTTCCCCCTGTCCTCTAATAGCTCATAGCTCACAGCTGATGGCTGATAGCTAAAAGCTAAGAGCTTCTTTTCTCATGTCTCCTAGCACCAAATTTGTGAACCCTGCATGCTATTTTCACATGACAATAATCTCGCGGTATGGTAATTGCAAGTATATGTTGGGATTAAATTCAGTAAAACGTGGGGAAAAATTTCAACACTCATCTATACAAAAGCAAGTTTTGGGCAATTAGCCGGAAGGAAGGGGGGGTAAATGAGGAAAACATCGGTCATGAAAGGCTGGGTGGTTGCTCTTATTGTTACATTGTGTTTTGCGCTTGGCGCTACTGGATGCGCCAGTAAGAAAGAAAAGGAAGCAAAGCATCTGCAGCGTGCCCACAGCTTCCTCAAGGAAAAAAACTACAAGGCTGCTGTGATAGAATTCCGCAACGTTGTTCAACTCAACCCCAAGAACGACAAGGCCTACTACGAGCTAGGTGAAACATACCTCAAGCTCGGAAAGGGTAGAAAAGCGTTTCAGGCCTTTTCCCGGGCTGTATCAGCGAATCCCGATAACCTCCAGGCCCAGTTGAAGGTTGGGCAAATTTTCCTTCTTGCCAAGAAGACCGACGAGGCAGAGAAAAAGGCCAATCTGGTACTGCAAAAGGAACCTGAAAACCTGGATGGCCTTACGCTTTTGGCAGGTGTCTATGTGCAAAAGAAGGATATTGAGCCAGCGATCGAAACCCTCAATAAGGTCCAGTCGCTGGATCCCAAGCGCTTCCAGACCTATTTATCCCTTGGGAGACTCTATGGCCTCAAAAAGGATTTTCAAAAGGCCACAGAATACTATGAAAAGGCCCTTTCTCTAAAGCCCGATTCCCGGGTGGCAAGTATTGAGCTTGCAAGGCTCTATGGTAGGAAAGGCAATTGGAAGAACGCAGAGGCAGTTTTACGAGAAATGGTTGAGCGGAGCGATGGCGACCCCCAGAGCCTATTCGTATTGGCAAGGTTTTACGAAGAAAGGGGTGATTGGTCGAGGGCCGAGGAGACATATCTTAAAGCTGGAGAAAGGGCATCGAAGCAGGATGTGTCTCCACTAATGAATTTGGCAGGGTTTTATGCGCGGAGGGGTAAGTATGACAAGGCACTGGAGCAGATGAATCGTGCCCAGGCTCTGAGAAAGGATGATCTGGCCATAACAAATAGCATTGCACGCCTCCATTTGCAGTTTGGAAAGGTTGATGCTACCGAGGCACTGGTGGATCAGGTGTTAGCAAAGGACAAGGGAAACGTGGAGGCCAATTACCTGAAGGGCAGATTGGATCTCCAAAAGAGGGAATTTGATAAGGCCATCAGCAGACTGGCCCTGGTGATTCGTGAAAGGCCCTCTTTTGGGCAGGCCTGTTATTTTAGGGCCCTGGCATATATGGGCAAGGGAAACAGGCAGCTTGCCAAGAGAGACCTGGTCAAGGCGGTGGAACTAGATGGAGGTCTTGTGAAGGCAAGGATGCTTTTGGCCGAATTCTATTTAAAGGAAAAGGCTCCAGACCTGGCCTTGGAACAGATCAATGCTTTGTCAAGAATGGCGCCCAGGGAATCCCGTGTATGGATACTTAAGGCGGGACTGGACATGCTCCAGAAAAATCCTAGTGGGGCAGAGGCGGCACTCAAAAAGGCCATTGACCTATCACCCAAGAACACCTCAGCCCTGGTGAGGCTGGGCCTTCTCTACAGCCTTACAGGTAAGAGCGAAAAGGCCATACAGAGTTTTAAGAAGGCCCTGGATATAAATCCCAAACAGGCCGGTGCCCTGACCTTTTTGGTCCAAGCCTATGCAAAGGCCAGTAAAGTAAACGAGGCCCTCAAGCTGTGTGAGGCAATGAGGGCCAAGGTTTCTAAAAGTAAACCCCATATTGCCCTAATTGATTATCTGGAGGGCCGGCTGGCGCTGTCGGGGAAACAACCCAAGAAGGCGGAGGCGCTGTTCAAGCGGGCCATTGAGACCAACCCTGACATGTTGAGCCCATACGTTGCCCTTGCGGGGATATACGTGCGTGAGGACAGGGTGGGTGAGGCATTGTCACAATATGAAAAGCTGCTTCAGAAAAACCCAAAGTTCATTGGCGCGTATATGGCAATCGGGGTACTCCATGACCAGAAGGGCGATTGGAAGAAGGCCGAGGAGTATTACAGGAAGGCCCTTGAAATCAAGAGTGACTTCGCACCTGCAGCCAACAACCTGGCCTGGTCCCTTGCTGCCCATGGCGGCAACATTGATGAGGCATTGGCCCTGGCCCAGACCGCCAAGGAAAAAATGCCAGAGAGCCCAGAGGTAATGGATACACTTGGATGGATATATTACCTGAAGGGTAGCTACCTTAACGCCGTGTTCGAGCTCAATGACGCCCTGGAAAAGACCCCTGATAATGCGGTTATAAATTATCATATAGGTATGGCCTTGGCCAAGAATAATCAACCGGAGAGGGCCCGGGCATACCTGGAAAAGGCCCTAAAACTGAACCCAAAGTTTCAAGGAGCTGATGAAGCCAGAAAAACCTTGGCCGCACTCCAGGCCAAGGGCTCATAATGGTTAGGCCAGGATCAGGGAAAGGGTAAAAAAAGGGGAGGCTTCCTGGATGAAGAACTTTCCTTACAAAATCCTCTTCCTTTGTATGTTCTTGCCGCCGGTGTTCTATCTGTTGACCATCCAGGGTGTTGAAAACTACCTTCACCGCCAGCAGGTTTGCAGGCTTGGCAATATACTAATAGGGGATATGGATGCCCTTTTGGAAGGCAGGTATTCCGTACGCGAAGAGGTCCCCAGGAATCTTGGTGAATACCTTAAGCAAAGCTGGTTGCCAGAGCTGGGCGTGGAGATGGATATCCTGGTCAAGACAAAGGATGGGAGGATCATTTATCCCCCCCCTTCCCAACCAAATCAGGATTCCCCTGTGGGTGGGCCGGGGTTTAACTATCTTGAGGTGGCGGCGGACAATTATCAGGCCCTCAAGGATGGCCTGGACCTCTCCCTCTCGCTGCGGGTACGATTTGGTGGATGGCTTTCCATAGGGATACTCCTTTTCTACATCTTTTCTTCTCTTGCTCTGTTACAGCACTTTGTTAGGAAGAGCATAAGGGCAGCAGAGGAGGCAGAAGCAGAGCAGAATAGAAGGATACAGGAACTCTCGCAGAACCTAAAAGAGGCTGGCCTTAGGTTAGAACAGATAAGGTCCCGTGAGGCGGAATACAGGGAAAGAATGGCGGCACTAAAACGGGAAAAGGAGGAGCTTAGCAGGGACGTAGACGGGTTACTGGAGGAAATGGAGAACCTGGAGAAGGGTTTAGAAGAAGAAAAATCACTCAAAGAAAAGGTCCAAAGTGAAATGTCCCGCACCAGGGAAGAGCTCGAAGGTCTGAGGATAAGGGAGAAACACCCGGGGGCGAGCAAAAAAAGGAAGAGGCTGGAGGCTGCCCAGAAACGCTTTAAGGTCCTATACAAGGATATCACCATGACAGATAGGGCAGTGGAGGGTTACCTCTCCCTGCCTGAGAAACAGCAGTTGAAGGCCGAAGAGATCATTTCCAGATTAAACCATAATGGAGGGCAGGTCCATGTGAGGCGAAAGGTGTTTACGAAAGGGGGCAAAAAGGATATATTGGAAACAGAATTTT
>Ga0190359_1001563_pt1 | contig 14329 bp, 11 predicted proteins | sample 48721823_MG_FD_161269 | JGI IMG/M metagenome (GOLD analysis project Ga0190359, IMG submission 161269) | Hydrothermal vent microbial mat bacterial communities from Southern Trench, Guaymas Basin, Mexico - 4872-18-2-3_MG | ecosystem: Environmental > Aquatic > Marine > Hydrothermal vents >... | reverse complement strand
TTCCAGCATTAACCATGCCAAGGCAATTTTGTGAAGTTCATCTCCAAAAGTAGAAACTCCTCTTCCTGTAAAGTAAAGAAGGATATTTCTCCTGAGACTATTCTTCATTATTTATCACCATAGAAGATAATAAAAATCTAGCTATTATTTCTCTCTTAAATGCACACCTCTTCTCTTTACTTTCATTATCCTTTTTCTCAAGAAATTTTAGACATCCACCCATACATGCAGGAAGAACCTTACACTTTCTACATTCTTCTTCATCAAATGGTTCATAGGCTGCCCACGGCAACATTTTTGGATATATGTATTCTACACCGTTTTCGCCTAAATAACCTATTTTTCTCTCTTCCTTTCCTATATCAACTACACATTTATATAAACGCTGCTAAACGCGATCATGATACAATAAATTTGAAAGGGTGTGGGAAAGAAAAGAGGTGAAACAAGATAAGCATAACTGTAAAGCTTGAAGAATTGATCGAAGCTATAAAAAAGACCGATGATGTTGTTTTTCTTCAATTTGTGGATAATTTGATCCAGAAAGGTGAACTTGATCCTAATCTGTTGCCCGAGGATATTCTATGGAAAATTGTAAACGCACGTAAGAGTGAAGAATTAACGAATAACGATATTGATTCTATTGATAAGGTAAATAGCGAGAGCGAATGGTATAAATTATGAAAGCGTTTCTCTCAAAGCAAGCGAAAAAGCACCTTGATAAATTGCCAAAAAAATATACGTGAGAAAATCGTTTCAGCGATTAGAAATATTCCCCTCGATGATGTTAAGCCGCTAAAAGGTAAGTATCAGGGATTCTATAGATTACGCGTCAGTAATTACCGTATTTTGTTCAAACGTGAAGGCGATACGATTTACGTTTACAGAATAGATGTGCGAGGAGATGTGTATAAATAGAGTAAAGTACCCCAGATCCTGTTAAGAGTCATCTGTGCTTCCTTCCTTTCCCGGTTGGCAGAAATTCTGTTGCCGAATAAATAGTGTGCCCTTAATAAAGCAAAGAATACTTCATACAATAACCCGTTGAAGAACGTTCCCATATTTTGGAGAGAACCAACCGGTGTGATAAAATATAAATGTAAATTTAGTAAATCTACATTTAGTAAATAACCATGAAAAGTGGTGATTATATGATCAATAGGAAAACTGAAAAAGCTTTTATTCAAAAGAAGATGAAATCAGAGAAGGCAGAACTTTTGGTTATATATGGTAGAAGGCGTGTTGGAAAAACCTACCTTCTTGAGAATTCTTTTGATTCCCCTCTTTTCTTCACTGCCGATCTTTCCAGTCCCAAGCAGCTCATGAATAATTTTATGAATCCTTTAAAAAAAATCCTTGATCTCCCGGATAGTTTGAGAATTTCCAACTGGAATGAGTTTTTTCAGTTTCTTGCTAACGCGGTAAGAACCTTTAAAACCAAACAAGCGATCATCTTTGACGAGTTTCAATATATCCCCCAGAAAGATGATTCCTTTCTTTCTATATTTCAAAAATGGTGGGATAAGGAATTTTCAAAACTGCCGGTAGTTATTGTTCTATGTGGTTCATATGTTGGAATGATTGAAAAAATAGCCCTTTCTATAAATAGTCCAATATATGGGAGAAGAACAGGACAGTATTTGGTAGCTCCCATGAATTTCTTTGATGCTTCTTTGTTTCTTAAAAAGATGGATATTGAAAATCGAATCAAGACGTATTCAGTCACAGGTGGAATTCCCCTTTATTTAAAAGAGTTTAGTGATTATTCTAATTTCTCCAAGGCATTAAAAGAAAAGGTTCTTAGCCCTGGAGAATTTTTGTTGGAAGAGGGGAGGTTCTTAACTCTCGAAGAATTTTCAAGGGATCCAGCTACATATTTCGATATTCTCAAGACAGTCGCAAATGGACGAACTAAGCCAAATGAAATTTCTAATTTGACTGAAATACCCTATAAAGGAATAGGTACCTACCTCGCAAAATTGGTGGATTTAAAGCTGTTAAGGAAGGAATTTCCATTTTCTTTAAAAAAGCCGCGGAGAACTCCACTTTATTTTATCGATGATGAATATCTAAGATTTTATTTCAAATTTCTTTATCCTCACAAGGAACTTATTTACCGGGGAAGAAGCGACTACTTAATTAAAATAATATCGAAAGCGCTTCCGCAATTTGTTTCCTTTACTTTTGAAAAAATCGCGAAACAGTATCTGGAAAAAACAATTAAACCTGAAAAAATAGGAAGATGGTGGCGAAAAGGCGAAGAAATTGATATCGTTGCCATCTGTGAAAATGCCTTGATAGTTTGCGAGGTTAAATGGACTAACAAGCCTGTTGGAAGCAGTGTGTTGTATAACCTCCAGAGAAAAGCCGGATTACTTCAGGAAGATGTGAAAAAGAATTTTAAAAAAGTGATCTATTATCTCTTTTCGAAATCTGGATTCGCTGGCATGAAGCCACAGGATAATCTGGTTATGGTAAATCTTGAGGATATCAAATAAATTATAGTCCGACTACCGAGATCTAAAATCTTTTTTCTGAGATACAAAACTTTTCTGGAAAGCCCTAAAGATTTTTCCCTAACACTTTCTTTTTATCCTGGATCATCAGCCCGTTGAAGAACGTTCCCATATCTTGGAGAATACTAACTGATGTGATAGAACGTAAATGTAAATTAGTAAATTCGCATTTAGTGTTTAATACCAGCCTTTTGAAATCAAGGAATGGAATAAGAGAAGCTTTATCACTGAAAAGCTCAGGTTATCTGAGAATACCGGAATAATTCAGGAATAGAATTTTGTAGGACTTTTTCGATAACCATCTCAGAATTACTTCTATTTTGCGTTTATAACGAACATCATCTGACCAAAGTAGTCATCATTCCACAAAGTGATAAGAGCTTTAAGTGGGAATTTCCTGGTTATATATTTTTGATTGAAATAGTCGTATTGTTTTCTCAGAGAATCAAGAGGAATTTTCAAGGTATAACTCGCATTGGTAAATTCAAAGTTTATAAACCCACCAAATGGTCTCAATTCAAGTTCACCTTTGATTAAACATTCTTGAGCAATAGGTTGGCCATCAATTCTCTCAACATTTAAAGAAATCTCCAGAGTGTTGTCAACAACTTCATAATCAGCACTTATATTAAGCCAGTTTGAAAATCTCTTTATAATAGCCGCCTTTTTTTCCTGCAAAACTGAAGGGTTTGAAACGTAAGCCTTTAGGTAATTTGCAAATTCATTTGAGCCAGTGATTTCTATATCGCTGATTTCAGAATCTCCCTTCACATATAAGACATCCGAAGCGCCTGGTTGAAGTTCAATTTCAAAGGACTCTCCACTTTGATTTATTTTTGACGTACCAAGAAGGCTTCTGACCTGACGATTAGAAGGCATCTTAATTGCTATCTTTCCTGCCCGTCTACCTATATTTATAAGAATAAGAGCGTGATTATTTCCATCGGAGATATCAAAGGTTTCTATATAACCACCATACTTGTTCAGATTTGTAAATACTATTTCCGGTTCTACAAGTTCTTTTAAAAGTTGGGTAATGATATTTGCCTTCATGAAATCGTTAGGGATTTTTTTAAGTTTGTATATCTTTCCTGAACCAAGTTCCATAACTTCGCAGTTTTCGTTCGTTTCAATTGTTTCAGCTTCTTCGAAAAGATTTTCTTCGACGGGATGCAGGAACTCATCAAAAAGGGCGAATTTTTCATCTGTTATCATTGTTCCGCCTGACTTCACATACTCGATTAGTTCTTTTGCCTTACTGGAATCAACAATGGAGTTTTCTATGTTTATTATTACAGGATATCTTTTCACAATTCGCTCTCTAAGGGTATAGTCTGTAAGAAAGTTCTTTGCGATATGTTCAGGTATCAATCTTCTGTGAAGTTCTGTCCAGATGGACTCCCAGCCGTATAATAACCACTGAATGTTTGAAACGTACACCCCGACTTCCGGTAGAACCGGCACCATGTGATCGAGATAGGAGGACATTTCCTCAATTTCGCCAAATATCTTTTTGACTTCTTCTTCTGCTTGTGTGCCTTTTATTCCCCAAGTTCCGTCATGGGTTGCACCCTTCCACTGAACCAATCCAATATGCCATGCTCCCATTCCTATGGCCTCATAAATATATCGCCGTGCAGCTTCGGGGGTATAAGAAGTTCCACCTCCCTGAGCTGAAGGGTTGGTTTTTCTATAAGCCATTCTTCCTGGTGAAACAGGTTTTTGAAAGCCGTTCAAAAATTCAAAGTACATCAAGTTGAAGTAGTCGGGGTCCGAATCTACGATTATTTGACCAGTTTCAAAACCATCTGAATTTGCGGCATAACCCGAGAGATCCATTCCAAGTAATGCTCTCATGTAGTCTTTATATACAGTTCCATGTACTGGTGCTAAAATGAGAGTTTTGGTATCATTTTTTATAATCTCTTGATACTGAAACTCAAAATTTTCGCTCATGTTATCTTCTCTAAAAAGCAGCCAGTCTAAAACTTTCAGATGTTTCTCCATCGTGTTTACAGGTGGCTCAATTTCTTCCCACGATGTGTAAGAAGTTCCCCATAGATAGTTAAGCTTATCCAGGGTATAGTATTTAAGCTTCAACCACTCTCTGAAATGAATCAGTGTTATCTCGTTGTAATCAGTCCATCTGTTCGGGAAGAAGTATGTAGGGTACATTTGTTCTCCACCCATTGCCCAATATTTTACTTTCCCTTCGTTGTCAATCGATGTTATCGCATTGATATACTCTTGCGTTCCTTTGACTATTACAGGCCTATCAAATCCTGGCCATCGGCTCTTTATCAGCTCGTTGTTTTGAACGATCTCTCTATTTTGGTCTAACATGGCAACCTCTGGAAATTTTATAAAGAACCATTCGGGATAGTGTTGGTACCATGATTGGTTCCTTGCACCTATGTGCGATACCATGCTCATATCTAGATCTTTCATTAATTGGACGTAATCTTTAAAATATTTAACGGCGGCGGGATCAACTCCAACACCAAATTCCGTACCAGTCGCAGGTACTGGAATCCATGGCAAATCATGTGTGGCAACATTAGCACCATCAAGTTTTTGTAGATCTTGTTCTACCCAGGAAGCATAAAAGCCATGATATTGACCCGGTCTTTCCACAACTGTGAAATATATGGGATCAAGCACAAGTTCTGAATATGAAAAAATAAGAGAGCCAACCAGCAAAAGTGCCAAAATAATTATTTTGTTTTTCATAATCCCGCCGCCTTTAGATTCAGTATGCTATTTCAACACTGAACTCGAATGTCTTTCCAGCTTCGAGAGTTGGAAGTTCAGAGATATCTGCATTGTTCCAGTAGATGTTAAAAGCTATTCTTATGAAGCTTGGACCCCATTGTCTAAGGTCAACAATGGTGGTAGAAAAAGGCTTTGTGAATGTCAATACAAGCTGATTTTCTCCTGGGTCAACAACAATTTTTTCCAACTGACCTCCCCAGATGTCATTATCTGAACCCCAGTAAGTTCCTGCATCGCCTACGTTGACTGTTTTGGTTGTCCCATCATCGAAGTATGCAACAATATCCTTGTGAGCGTAAGTCTCGGTAAAGAGATCCACAGTACATTCGATTGCCCTTAACTGCAAGGCTTCATAGAGAGTCCAGCTTGCATTGATTTTTGCCTTGTCTTCCAAAACAGTTACTTTGTGTTCAAAATCGACATACATCCCAATAGTGCCTGCATAAATCGTTTCAGTTGCTGAAACTGCTTTTGGATAACCAAGAGCTACTTCCGTAGAACCATCCATTTGGTCACTCCTAAACCACGTCCTATCAGCCCAGTTGCTGGAGAACTTAAAAATCTCCACACCATCGCGATAACCACAAATTACTCCTGTGGAACTTCCTTTGATTTCAATAGCAGCAAAAGTAATTGATACAAGGAAGAGCATGATCACAAAAATGAGAAGTTTTTTCATAATCTTACCTCCTTCAGTTAGCCTTAAAGGCTTGTTTGTAGATGTTTAGCGTTAATTCTAGAAGTTCTGGCACATATACATCTATAGCCGTCTTTATGGGTTCCCCCCCTTCAACTATCAAAGTTTTTCCGTAATCCCTTGATTTTTGACTAATTACGACAGACAATGGAATTTCTTTGAAAGTAAATAGAGTTTCGTCATCCAAATATACAAACGGCAGAAGATCATGAAGAGGTATACCATCTTTGTTAAAAGGCATTTCAAACCACGACTCTGTGGCTTCCCTTAGCCAATCGAATATATCTGATTCAGTGGAAATTTGGAGAAGAGTCTCACGTCTTAATCTTGTCTTCATGGTTACATCAAGAGGAAACAGGACTTTCTCAAATTGCCCTTCAAAAACAATCTTTGCTGCATCAGGATCGCAAAGGACATTCCATTCCGGTAAAGGTTCTTTCTTTTTTGGCCAATAAACAGCTCCTCCCATGATCAACACTCTTTTTACAGAATCGGCGAATCCTGGTTCCTTTAACATTGCTTCTGCAATTGTGGTCATGGGACCAATTGATATTAGCGTGATTTCTTTTGGATTTTTAAGCACCTCATTGATGAGAAAATCGACACCACCAAGCTGTACAACATCTGTCTCGGATTCAAAAATACTGTCGATTTCCTTAGCTCTCTCTGAAATAAGGCTCCTTTTTAGAGGTATTTCGCAACCTTCGTAAACCGGAATATCCTTCCTGCCAAGCTTGGATAAAAATATTCCAATAGAGCGATTCACTTGATCAAGTGGCGAATTTCCATATGTTGTTACTATTCCCTTTATGTCAACGTTATCTGATAAAATACCATAAAGAATCGCATAGGCATCATCAGGATCTTTCTGGAAAAGTTTAAGAGAAATATCTGTGACTACTATTACTTTTTCCTTCATTTGATTACCTCCTAACTTCCCATTACAGGCTACGTTGGTGATTTTTTCCCCCTCTTCTTTTACAACAACTTCTGATTGACCGTAAATCTTTCCTCCTTTACCATATATGGTAATGACAAGCTTCATGGGGAACCGAAATCTCGTATATTTCCCCTCGTAGTAATCGTACTGGGGCCGGAGGTCATCTAGTGAAATATCCAGAGCTTCCTTGATTGGAAGATCAAATATACCACCGAAAGGTCTCACTTCAACCTCCATTCGAAGCTCCTGGCAAAGCGATTCAGAAATATCTTCAGTGTCTAATTTTACAAGCAACCTTCCATTGCCAGTGGATATCACATATCTGGGTTCGATCCATTCCTCAAAGTTATTCACCAGGGCTACGCGTTTTTCTGGCATAAGAGTTTCATCTGAAAGCCACCTTTTTATCTGTGAAAGAACAGTTCCGGTGGCGGCGAATTCAGACACTAGTTTCTCTAAGGATGACGATGAAACGGAATCCCCCGTTCGGAAATAAAGCACCTCGGTGTCAAATTTTGAAAGCGTAATTTTGAGGTTTTCACCATCAAAACTTATTCTGCCAGTATTCAAAAGAGGTTCCACTTTTCCTATATCTACTTTGTTTGATTTGATAATTATCGAAGAATCTCTATTGCCCGTGTTGACAAGGACTATCATATAATTTGCCCCATCAAAGAGCGTAAATGTTTCAGTATATGCACCATATCTGTTTGCATTCTCAAAAACGAACACCGGATCAGTCATTTTTTCACAGAGTTGGATAATCTTTTGGGTTTTTAAGATTTCATTCTCTGTTTTTAATACATAAGCCTTGCCTTTACCCAATTGATATATGCAGTAATCTTCCGTTTCATCCATTTTCTTCCAATTTTCGCTCCAGCTGAACAGTTCATTGCCTCCCGTCGGGAACTTAGGGAGATTTCGCAGCATTTCATCTTTCAAAGCAAAACTGTTGTCCGTGATAAGAATGCCACCATCGTTTACAAAATCTTCGATCAAACTGAGCTTCTCCCTACCTGTAACAGAATTATCTATAGCAACCAATATTTTGTAGCCTTCCAAAATGCGTTTTCTTAAGCTCAAGTCACTCAAATACACTTTGGGAATATGTTCCCATATAAATTTGAGATGCATATCTTTCCATGAGGTTTTCCATCCTTCAAGAACCCAGTCGAAATTAGAAGCATAGATAGCAATCTCAGGTTTAGTTGGTGACATAAACATGAGGTAGTTTTTCAAAGCCTTAACTTCTGAAAACAGTTTCCCTATTTCGGTTTGTGCCGGAGTTCCTTTAATACCCCATTCTCCATCATGTGCTGTTCCTTGCCATTGCACAAATCCAATGTGCCATGCTCCCATTCCTAAAGATTCATAGAAATATCTTCTTGCAGCTTCCGGGGTGAATGAGGTTCCGCCGCCTATTGCTGAGGGATCTGTTTTTTTATATGCTAATCGACCGGGAGCAACAGGTTTTTGAAAGCCGTTCAAAAACTCAAAGTACATCAAGTTGAAGTAGTCGGGGTCCGAATCTACGATTATTTGGCCAGTTTCAAAACCATCAGAATTCATTGCATATCCATTGAGATCCATTCCAAAATTGGCCCTCATAGAATTTGTGTAAACTGAACCATGTACAGGGGCAAAAACAGGAGTATCACTATCATTACTTATTATTGCTTGATAAGTGTATTGAAACTGCTCATTCGTGTTGTCATCTCTAAAAAGCAGCCAATCAAGATATCTAATGTCTTTTGTCGAATAATCCTTTGTGGGTTCCACCTCACTCCAGGAACTAAAATTAGTGTTCCAAGCAGTATTTAGGAATTCAAGAGATTTATACTTGACTTTTAGCCACTCTTGAAAATGATGAACAGCTGTTGGATTATAGTCTGCCCATACACCGGGATAAAATTGTTCTCCTCCCATAACCCAGTATTTTATTCTTTCTTCATCGGCATACTTTTCAGTTGTTTTTTTGACATATTCCGTTGAACCATAAACAATTGGAGAAGCGTCAAAGGAAGGCCACGAAGATGTAATGGAGCTTCCAACCTTGATTGGCATGTTGTTCCTATCTTGCATTATAACCTGTGGAAAATAGGTGAAAAACCAGGAAGGGTATATCGGAAAATAAGGCTGATTTCTCGCACCTATGTGAACCACACCCATGAAATTGTTTTTCCCTATATCGTTTATAAAGTCCTTCATTCTGGGAGAAACTTTTCCACCTATTCTAATCGGGCTTGACTGATCCACAACAGGAGTCCATGGCAGATCTGCTGTTGCTGTATTCGCCCCCATTTTGGCTTGTTCCACAATTTCTGCTTCTGTTTCATACATCCAGAAGCCAATCAATTCGGCGGGCCTTGACACATATTTTCTATATATTGGATCAAGCAAAATCGAAGCTGCCATGACGTAAAGCCCGATGGTAGTAACCGAAATAATAACAAGAATATTCCTTCTAAAACTTTTCAAAACACATCACCTACTTGCTTAGTTTTAAGATATAACCTGGCTCGTTATAAGTGGACACCCTGATAAAATCAAAGTGATAAGAATCTGAATAGTTAATACAGTTTTTTCATTGTCTATCCGCCTTTTTACTATTTTCTCACTCCCGCGAATGAATAAGCCTCGATGATATATCTTTGTGCGATTATGTACATGACAATCAGGGGGATAATAGATATTGCGGTTGCTGCCATGAGTTCGGGCCAGCTTGTCGAATAGGAACCCATAAACCTGTAAAGCCCCAACGGCACTGTCGCTTTATCCAAATCGGTAAGGAAAACGAGTGGTCCAATAAAATTACCCCAGCTTCCTATAAATGCAAGAACCCCCAACGTTGCCAATATTGATTTGCTGCTCGGTAAAGCGACATGAATCAAAAACTTTGGGACATTACAGCCATCTATTTTTGCTGCGTCTTCCAGCTCTGTAGGAAATACCAAAAAGTACTGCCTCATAAGGAAAATACCGAAAGGACTTGCTAGACCAGGGATTATAAGTGACCAATGAGTATTTATCAGGTTGAATTTTGCCATAATACTGTAAAGCGGTATAAGTGTTACCTGCCCGGGGATCATAAGTGTTCCCAAAACTATATAAAAAATCAGATTTCTCATTGGAAACTTCAATCTGGCAAAGGCATATCCAGCGAAAAAAGAGGTAATAATCTGGCCCAGTGATACTAGAAAAGCTATCTTGAAACTATTCCACATAAATAGGAAAAACGGAACTTTCGAAACCGCCTCTCTGTAACTTTCCCATCTCCATTCTTCCGGGAAAAAACGTAACTTTTCACTGAATATTTTCAATGGATCTGAGACCGACGTAGTAAACATCCAGAAAAAGGGTAACAGGATGATGATTCCAAAGACAATGAGAATGATGTTTTTCCATATGTTCTTTTTCCAAAGTTTCATCTTCCTGCCCCCTCAATAATTGGTGATCCTCTGGCTGATCTTGAGTTGCACAATACTTACAATGAAAATGACCACAAAGAGCAGCGCTGCAGCTGCGGAAGCATAACCCATTTCAAAAGATCTAAACGCATTTTCATAGATAAACTGCACAATTGAAGCCGAACTTCTGCCCGGTCCACCACCTGTGAGAACCATGACAAGATCAAAGATTTGAAATGAAGCTATGGCAGACATTATAGTTACAACTACAATGCTCTGGGAAAGCAGAGGAAGAGTTATTCTAAAAAACATCTTCATTCCCCCGGCACCATCAAGCTTCGCGGCTTCATAAACTTCTCCGGGAATATTCTGCATTCCTGCCAGGAGAATTATTGTACTCCCCCCAAATCCCTGCCAGATACCCGTGATGATCACAGGTATTTTTGACCACTCATAGGAAGTAAGCCAGGGTATCGGTTTAATACCTAAAAGGCCAAGAAAATGGTTCATAAGTCCATATTTCACGTTGAATATCCAGATCCAAACAGCTCCAATAGATATCATTGGAAGAATAACAGGAACAAAATATATGGATCTGTACAAAGGAGCTAATTTCAACGTTCTATCGTTTAAAAGCGAAGCTAAAAAGAGAGCTACAAACAACCCAACAGGAACGCCAATGAGGTAGAACAAGGTGTTTTTGACAACTTGCCAGAAGTCTTCGTCGGCAAAAAGCTCTTTGAAATTTTCAAGCCCTATAAAATATGGCGGGTAAAACAAACTGTAATCTGTGAAGCTGTAATATATGGCGTATCCCGCGGGCACTAACGCAAAAATGGCTATTATGGATATAGCTGGCGCTATAAGGAAATACCCCCACATAACTTCGCTTTTTTTCCATTTCTTTTTTCCCATATAAAAAGCTCCCTTTTAATATCAGATCAGAATCCTAGCCTCTTCCAGCTTCGGTCAAGCATCTTTTGAAGTTCTTTATCAGCAGCTTTCAAACCATCTTCTACGGTTCTCAGGCCTATAAAAATCTCATTTAAATACCTATCAACTATTTGATACATCATCGCAAATGATGGTGTTCTTGGTGGTACTTGCCCATAATTCTTGGCTTCATCCAAAAATAATTGATCGTTTTTTGGTAAAACATCTGGCGTTATGAAATTATCAGATTCTGCCACCTTTCTGTTTGCTGGAACTACTAACGCATCCGAGCCGCCCCATATCTTTTGCCCTTCTTCACTGACCAGAAAAGCTATCCATCTGAAGGCTTCTTCAGGGTGCTTGCTTTGAGCAGATATACCAAAACCGGATGAATACATAACTGTTACGCGCTTCTTGTTGTAAGGAATGGGAGCAACACCCCATTCGAAATCCTTAATCTGCAAATATATTGGAGTTGCCCACCTGCCTTGAAAGATCATTGCAAATTTTTTCTGAGCAAAACCGTTTATCCATCCGTAAGTGTTTGCTTCATCAAGAGGGGGAGCGACTTTGTATTTATGAATTAGATCATAGGCAAATTGGAAAGCTTCGATCGTATTGGGATCGAGCAATCTTGATTTTCTTCCATCCTCAGTTAGTATGTTTGCGTCATTGGTGAAAAGAAGCGGCAGGTAAAGAGCATCCCATGGAACCATAAAAACACCATACTGGTCAATTTCGCCATCACCATCGGTGTCTTTAGTTAGTGCTTTACAGACCTTAAGAAAATCATTCCATGTCCAGTCACCGGAAGGATATTCAAGGCCGGCTTCATCAAACATTGCTTTGTTGTAGTATGTGACTACCGGCGTGAATTCTCTTGGAAGTGCGTAGATCTTTCCATTGTATTTGTACATCTCAAGCAAGTTTGGGTAAAAGTCCTCAAGATTCAGATCGAATTTTTTTATTAGGCTGTCAAGGGGAAGATAATAATTGCTCATAGTGAGATACATGAAGGATACTTCTCTGATAGTTTGAACATCAGGGGCATTGCCAGCAACTGCCTCAATCATGAGCTTTTGCTCATATTCATTGCCTGGAATGTGTTCAAGTATAATTTCTATGTCCGGGTTCTGAGCCTCAAAAGTTTCTTTTAGCAATTTAACTTTATCTATTTCTGCCTGGCTCCCCCAGAAAGAGAACTTAATCGGAACTTTTGCCACAACCATGATTGAAAGCAAAAGAACAACAAAAAGCACAACAATCCTTTTTCCTTTCATTTTTACCCCTCCTATGAAAACGTTTTCTTGTAAAATCACATCCCTTAATTATCCTCTATTCTTAGAGATACTGTCTGTACTTATCTAACCCTTGTTGAATCTCTTACTACCAGGGATACCGGAAGTATTTTCGATACGAGTTTTTCTCTGCCGTATTCGATATGGTCAAGTAACAACCTTGCTCCTTCTCTGCCAAGCTCGTAGTTTGGTTGATGAACAGTAGTAAGCGGGGGATTGTAATGAGCTGCGTAGAAAATATCATCAAATCCTGTTACAGACACATCTTCTGGAATCTTTATGCCTTTCTTTTTCAAAGCATCAATAACACCAAAAGCTATAAGATCGTTACCACAGACAACCGCATCTGGCGTTTTCTCCTTACCTAAAATCGGCAGAATATTTTCCATCGCCCATTTGTAACTGTATTCACCTGTGTAGCATTTAATAGCAATATCTGAATGATCATTGGCAAAGTTTAGAACAGCACGTTTTCTCTCTTGAGAGCTTTTGACATGTTCCGGCCCGCCAAGGTAAATGAAATTTCGGTGATTGGTTGAATAAAGGTACTCCATCATCTTAAACATGCCAGCATAGTTATTAATAACTACTGAAGAAAATCGTTTATCATCTATTCTGTCCAGAAATACTGCTGGGATTTTGTTCTTGCAAATAGTTTCAACAGCTTCTGTTTCCTGACCAGAACCCATGAATATAACTCCATCTACTCTTTTGGAGACCATTGTTTTTACGGCATCGATCTCCTCTTTTATTTCTTGATCGGTATTTATGATTATCAAAGATATTCCCGCTTTTCTTAGCTCTTCTTCTGCTCCGCGTACAGTTGCAGCAAAAAAAGGATTGGCAACATCCGGAACTATCATACCAACTGAAAAAGTTTTTTTGAGCCTAAGCCCGCGTGCAAGATAGTCCGGACTGTATCCCAAATCGATTATTGTCTGAAGAACCTTTTCCTTAAGTTCTTCAGAAACAAAAGCAGTTCCATTTATCACCCTTGAAACCGTTGATATTGATACACCGGCTTTTTGTGCTACATCCTTTATATTCATAAAAACCACCATTCATGAAAACGTTTTCTTAATTGTATAATCATTTACTTATTAAAAACAAATTGAATTAACACCATTTATCATTGAATATAGGAGCTGCTGGACATTTAGTGAGTTTTATGCACGATTTTCATAATTTCACGTTGAATAGCAAATTTTTACTTCCGCTCTCACGAATCATTTAATGATCCATCAACAGCTTTAAGTAGATGTGAATTCTTTTGAGATTGATATGAACTCCTGCGGACAGAGTTGTCCTGAACCATTATGTGGTTGCTTCGAACTGCTTTGCAGCTAAAAAATCGGCATTCTGGAAATGTTCTATCCAGAATCTTTTTTTGACAAATATAGGAAAAATAGGGACAGACTCTTTTTTATGTTAATCATGCATGTGCAAGAGAGACTCAAAGGGATCGATTATGTTGTTGAAATTTAAATTCCTGCTAACATAACAATGAAAAGCGAGGTAAAAACAAAATTGACGCCAATAGGGAAGAAACAGGTTCGTGAGAGGGCCAAGAAATTGCGAGCTCAGGGACTCAGCTTTGATAGAATTATAACCAGCCCGCTGAAAAGAGCTTTAGAAACGGCAAACATTATGGGGGAAATGCTGAATTTTGAAGTGGAGATCATGTTTATAATGAATCTAAACAACTATATTTCTGGTTGGTGATGAAAATGTGCAGAATGATAGGATTCTCTTTCAATTCACAAGCA
>Ga0190359_1001560_pt1 | contig 14342 bp, 12 predicted proteins | sample 48721823_MG_FD_161269 | JGI IMG/M metagenome (GOLD analysis project Ga0190359, IMG submission 161269) | Hydrothermal vent microbial mat bacterial communities from Southern Trench, Guaymas Basin, Mexico - 4872-18-2-3_MG | ecosystem: Environmental > Aquatic > Marine > Hydrothermal vents >... | reverse complement strand
AAGGAGTACTCAAAGAATCTTAATATTCCCCTTATTATAGGAGAGTATGACTATAAAAGCTATTTCTTTAATATATCCTATCCATATAGATTTAGAGAAAGATGTATCTTTTGTTATCAAATAAGAATGAACGAAACAGGAAGAATGGCAGCAAAGATGGGTTTTCAGTTTTTCTCCACAACTTTACTTTATTCTCCATATCAAGTGCACGATAAACTTGTTAGGATAGCAGAGTTTGTAGCAAAGGAGTACAACTTGACTTTTATCTATAGAGATTTTAGAAATAGGTATAGAGAGGGAGTAGAAAAGTCAAGAGAGTTAAGCATGTATAGACAGAAGTATTGTGGATGTATATTTTCTGAATTTGAAAGATACGGAGGCAAACTTGTTAGATAGGTTTGCAAAGATAATAATTTTGTTTGGGATAATTTTAATAATTACAGGGATAATAATTTACTTTGGAAAAAGAATAGGGCTTGGTTCCCTTCCCGGAGATATAGTAATAAGAAGAAAAAACATGGTTATCTATATACCCATTGTGACTTCCATAATAATATCAATCATACTTACAATAATATTGAATCTTTTGTTTAGAAAATGAGGAATATCTTTCTTTCATTACTGCTAATCATTTTTCTATTGCTTCTCTTTGCAATGGTGTTTGGATTCTCCAAAAATTTTTATTTGAGAGAATTCTCTCTTTATCATCCTGAAAAGACATTAAATATAAATTCCAAGTTCGTTAGATACGCTGGACAGGTAATTCCAGAATACCTTATGGGAAAGAGAGACAACCTTCAGATACCGGGATTTAAGAATTTCTTCAATGAGCGGGAAATAAAACATATGAATGACGTTAAAAGAATCTTTATATGGGTAAAAATAATTTCTGTTCTTTCCCTTATCACCTTTTTAATATTTTTGAAGCCAAATGGACTTCCTTTAGTTCTTCTATACTCTCTAATTTTAATAGCCATTATTCTATTTATTTTTTTATTCCTTCCTTTCGACTTAAGTTTTACCAAATTCCATGAGATACTTTTTAACAATGAACTCTGGCTTTTAAATCCTGAAACTGATAGACTAATTGTATTACTTCCCGAAAGGTTTTTTATAGATGCAGCCAGAGGGATAATTCTCTCAACTATGTTTACATTAGGATCTCTACTTGTTGTCTTTAAGCTAATAGAGAAGGAGAAAAAATGAAAAAATTACTTGCGAATTTTCTTTTTTACCTTAAAAATTTTAAAAACTCTTCTAACCATACTATAAGAGCTTATAGAAGAGATATACTTGATTTTATTGATTTTTTAAAGAAAAATAATCTTAACTTTGATACAGTAAACAGAGATAACTTAAGAAAATTTTTGTTTGAATTAAGGGAAAGAAACTTAACAAGAAAAAGTATTGCAAGAAAAATATCTGGAATAAGAAGTTTCTTTAGATTTCTTACGAAAGAAGGTTATATAAAGAAAAATCCTTTTCTCATGGTGGAACTTCCAAAGGTGGAAAAGAAACTACCTGTATTTCTTACAGAGGAAGAAGTTATGAAACTAATCAATACTCCGGATTCTAAAACCCTATTAGGATTAAGGGATAAACTAATTATCCTTTTTCTTTACTCTACGGGTGTGAGAGTTTCTGAGCTTATATCAATAAAAGTTTCTCATCTTGATTTAAAGAGGGGAGAAGTAAAAGTCTTTGGTAAAGGAAAAAAAGAAAGAATTGTATTTTTACCTGAACAACTCTCAACTCTCTTGAAGGAGTATTTAAAAAAAAGGAGAAAGACAAACGGGTATCTATTCTTAAACAGAAACGGTAAGCCATTAACAGACAGGGGCATAAGACTTGTGATAAAAAAGTATTCTAAAAGAGTTGTTCCGGATAAGAATGTAACTCCCCATACCTTAAGACACACCTTTGCAACTCACCTTTTAACAGGAGGAGCGGATTTAAGAAGTGTTCAGGAATTACTTGGACACTCAAAACTTTCCACAACACAGATATACACGCATCTTACCAAGGAGAATTTAAAGAGGATATATGAAAACTTCCATCCCCACTCAAAGAAAAAATAAACTAATTCTAATAAATTCAAACTCCCTTGATGTTTATAAAAATTTCTAAAGTTACGGTAAATGTTTTAAGCTCCTTTAAATACATTTGAATTGATGCCAGAAAGTATTTGGGTTATTCTTTCCCTCAACCTATCTATTCCATAGCCCTTTAGAGCTGACACAAAGACTCCCTCTGGATCTCCACTTTTTAGTTTCTCTATTTGGAATCCTTCTAAAAGGTCAATTTTGTTATAGACAATTATTATGGGTATATCTCTTATTAAAATCTCTCTAAGAATTTTCCTTACAGTTTCTATATGTTTCCTATAAGATATATTTGATGCATCCACTGTAAGAAGTATCAAATCAGAATCGTTAATCTCTTCAAGCGTAGATCTAAAAGAGGAAATGAGAATGGGTGGAAGTTTCTGGATAAAACCAACGGTATCGACAAAAATTATTTCCTTCCCAAGACCTTTAAGATATGACTTCCTTACAAGGGTATCAAGGGTAGCAAAGAGCATATTCTCTGTATATGCCTTCTCTGAAGTAATTGCGTTGAAAAGAGTGGTCTTTCCTGCATTGGTATAACCAACTATTGACACTATAGGAATACCACTTCTGTTTCTTAATTTCCTCCTTGTAATTCTTCTTTTCTTTATCAAAGTAAGTTGTTTTTCCAGTTGTTTTATCTTTTTCTCCACAGTTCTTCTCTTCAATTCTCTATACTTTTCTCCAGGACCACCCCTTATTCCAACAATTCCCATCTGTTGATCAAGGCTTCTCCCTATACCAACAATAGCTGGAAGTTCCATCTTGAGTCTTGCAAGTTCCACCTGGATTTTGGCTTCTCTTGTTTTTGCCCTTTTCTCAAAAATTTCAATTATTACATGGGGTCTGTCAAGAACAAATAGGTTAGTTAAATTCGCTATGTTTCTTATTTGAGAATAGGAAAGTTTCTCATCAAAAATAAGATATTCTGCCCCTTTATCTTTTGCCAGACTGGAAATCTCCATGAGTGCCCCCTTACCGATAAAATAAGCAGGGTTGATCTCTCTAAGTCTTTTTAAACTTTTAAATACCACCTCTATGCCAAGTGTCCTTACAAGAAGGTCCAATTCTTCCAGAGTCTCCTCTGGTAAGAACTGGCTGAACTTTCCAGTTATCGTTCCTATAAGTACAGCTTTTTTCTTTTTCTTGCTTACCAGAGAAGTAGGTATATTAGCCATGTTAAAATCGGACTTATAATCCTTCCTATCACTCCGAAGAAGAGAAGTATAACAAGAATAATCATCCCATACATATCAATCTTTGGATTCATAAGAATATCCTGTGGATACTTCAAAAATATCCCATATAGAATTTTTGATCCATCAAGAGGTGGAATGGGTATCAGGTTAAATATTGCAAGAACAGAGTTTATTATTACCATGTATCTTGTAAAAAATTCCAGATACGAAGAAGAAAATGCTGGAAATGGAAAAACAAGGAATCTATAGATTAAAGCAAATACTAAGGCAAGGAGAAGATTCGATAGAGGCCCGGCAAGGGAAACAAGAATAAGTCCTTTTCTAATATTTTTAAATCTTAAAAAGTTAACTGGAACTGGCTTAGCCCATCCAAATGTAAAAGTAAAGTTGGATGTTATAAGAAGTAGTATTGGAACAAGAATTGTGCCTATAGGATCAATGTGTTTCAGTGGATCCAGGGTTAATCTCCCACTTCTCTTTGGAGTTTCATCACCCAATTTGTATGCAGCCCATCCATGTGCATACTCATGAATAATAACTGCAATGAGTAAGGCGGGTAAAATGAACAGAAGTTCAAGTAGTTTTTTCAAAAACATGCCTTTCTCCTTTCTCTAACAAAGTTTTTACAAAATTAAGTTCGTCCTTTTTAGTTTTTAATTTACCTTCTATTACATATCTTTTTACTATCCTTAAAATTCTACTAAACTCCGGGGATGGTTTCATTCCGAGTTTCAATAAATCCTTTCCCCCAATATGGAGTTTTCGTTTCCTTAACTCAAACAGGTATTTTTCAATCTTATTCTTTGTTTCTTTATCCCCTTTAGTATAAAGATAAACTATCTCCTCTAAACTAAGGGGTTCAAGAATTCTATAAATAGAATAGACCTCTTCTGTCTCCTTAAGTTCATTCTGTTCATCAGAATAGTAAGACTCTTTATTTATAAAATTCTCTTTCATGCTCCATCTCTTTATAACCTCTTTCCTTTCAAAATCATTGAGTTCAGAAATTAAAAGGAAAAGTATAATCTTGTCTCTTTCAAAGAGGATTTCTTCTTTTTCCATTCTTCTCATCAACCTTTCAGCCTTTTTAATTAATTCTTCTGTCTCTTCATTATATTTAAGCTTTCTGTGAATAAACTTAAAACCATCAAGGGATTTAAGTATCCTTAAAGCTGGAATGGTTATAGTTTTATCCCTTAATATGGTGAAAAACTCTTCCTTCATTCTTGTATTTCTTGAATCTGTAAAGAGTCCGGTTTTTATCGTATTTCTCATCAAATTTATCGTATCATTATCTATAATAAAACCAAGTTTTGTGGCATATCTAATTGCCCTCAATATCCTTGTGGGATCCTCTATAAAGCTAAAATTGTGGAGTACTTTTATCCTCCTTTCCTTTAAATCTTTTATTCCTCCAAACAGATCTATCAGAAGACCAAATTCATTAGGATTTAAAGATATCGCCAGGGTATTTATTGTAAAATCTCTTCTTGCAAGATCCTCCTTTAAACTTGCCCACTCTATCTTTGGAAGAGCGGCTGGCTCCTTATAGTATTCTCTCCTTGAAGAGGCTATATCAATCTTTACTCCATCATCAAATACAACCTTTGCGGTTTTAAAATCTGGATGTATAAATATCTTTGCTTTAAATTCTTCCTTTACCTTTCTTGCAAGAATTATGGCATCTCCTTCCACTACTATATCTATATCCTCTACCTTTCTCTTTAAAAGCAAATCTCTTACAAACCCACCAACAAGATAGGCTTTCATATTAAGACCTTCAGCAATTTTACCTATCTCCTTAAATCTCTTTGCTATTCTTGAAGGTACATTTCTCTCCAATAGATCAATTACATAATCCTTCTCTACTGGAAAGATAACTTTGTTTATCTCAGGATATATAGCCCTTAATATATCACTTCTTGCAATTATTCCTACTATCTTTCCCTTAACCACAACAGGAATCCTGCCAACATTCCCTTCAATCATTATCTTTTCGATTTCTTCAAGAGGAATCTCGGGAGATACAATAACTATACTCTTTTTCATAAAGTCTTTTACTTTAAGGTTTGTAAGCCCATGAAGTTCCATCCTTTCAAGATCCTTTCTCAAAAGCATCCCTATAATTTTTTCTTTCTTAACCACTGGAAGAGCTGAAAATCCATATCTTAACATAATTTTCCTTGCTTCATCAAGGGTGCTTTTCTCGCTTATAGTCTTTACCGGGGAACTCATTATATCCTTGGCAAGAATCCTCTTTGAAGTATTTTCTTCAACTAATTTAACTATTTTATCAATGAGGATTTCATCTTTATCAATTTCAAAATTTGCAGAGGAGGCTGTTTTATGTCCTGCTCCGCCATAAGGAGAAAGTATTTTTCTTACATCTACTTCAACAGTTTTACTTCTTGCTATTATAACTGCTCTCCTTTTCTCTATGGATTTCAAAATTATGAACACTGCACTGAGATCAAAAAGCTCAAGAAGTTTATGCGTTAAAAAACCCATCCCTTCAACATATTCTTCCAGCACAACCTCTGAAATTCCAACTCTATAACCATTTATGGTTTTTATCTTAAGAGCAAACAAGAGTTTCTCAAATGCCTTTTTCTGTATAACATTCATATAGGTCATTGCATACTTAGAAACCATTGTTAGATCCACACCAAAGTTGAATAGATAGCTTAAAGCCTCCATGTCATATTTCTTGGTTGTTAAGAATGTAAGGTTTCCTGTATCTTCATATATTCCAAGGGCACCAAGACTCGCTTCAATGGAGTTTAACTCTATCTTTTTGTTCTTAAGCATATGGGTAATTATTGAGGTTGTAGCTCCAACTATCTTTATAATCTTTTTAGCTTGAGGCAGGACAGATGAATCCAATTCATGATGGTCTATTACCACAACCTTTGGAAAATCTTTAACAAAATCACCTATTGAGCCAAGTCTATCTGGATACTGGGTATCAACTACGATAACCTTATCTATCTTGTCCAAATCTATCTTCTTCTTTGGTTTTATATTTTCAAATAAAGTTCCGTATATTGAGAAAAAGGAATAAACAGGCGAAGATAGTGTAGGAAGCAAAAGTACAGAATCTGGAAATATCTTTCCAGCAAGAACAAGGGACGCTAAAGCATCAAAATCCGCTGATCTGTGTGTAACAATTAAATTCATCAATTAAATTATACATTTCCTTTTACTTCTCTTCAATCTTTATCTTTAGCTCCTTAAGTTGGTCCTTTTGGACTTCGCTTGGTGCTGAAGTCAGAGGACATATGGCTTTCTGTGTCTTTGGGAAAGGAATTACGTCTCTCAGACTGGAAGCTCCTGAGAGGAGCATAACTAATCTATCAAGTCCAAGAGCAATACCACCGTGCGGAGGAGCACCATATCTTAAGGCACGCAGGAAAAATTCAAATCTATTCTCAACCTCTTCGTCAGAATAACCCAAAAGGTTGAATATCTTCTTCTGTAAATTTATGTCATGAATTCTTATACTCCCGCCACCAATTTCATATCCATTTATGACAAAATCATAGGCACGTGAATAAACCTTTCCAGGGTCTTTATCTATTAAATCAAGGGTTTCAGGAGAAGGAGAGGTAAAGGGATGATGTTTTGAATCCCACCTATTCTCTTCTTTATTCCATTCAAAGAGAGGGAAGTTTGTCACCCATAGAAGCTCAAATTTTTCCTTTTCTATCATGCCAAAGAGCTCTCCAAGATACAATCTTACCTTCCCAAGTAATTCCAGAAACTCATTGTCTTTTCCTGCAAATAATAGAATAGTATCGCCTTCACTGGCTAAATTTCTAAGTTTGTTTTTCTGCTCCTCATTTATAAACTTTGAAAGAATTGAAGAAACTTTATCAGAAATAGAATAAGCTATCACACCAGATAATCCAATATCTTTAATTTTTTCCTCTATCTCTTTTAACTCTTTTCTTGATAGAAGTCTATTTTTTACCACAAATCCCCTAACCTTTCCACCTTCTTTTATTGTATTTTTAAACAGCTTAAACTCTGAATCTGAAAAAATATCTGTAAAATCAGTTATAGGAAGTGAGAACCTCAAATCAGGCTTGTCTGATCCATACTTCTCCATTGCTTCAGAATATGACATTCTTCTTAAAGGAATTGAAATGTTAATATTCAAGGTTTCTTCAAAAACTTTTTTAATCATTCTCTCAACTACATCCATAATGTCGTCTTCGGAGATAAAGGACATCTCTATATCAATTTGTGTAAACTCTGGCTGCCTATCTGCCCTCAAATCCTCATCTCTAAAACACTTCGCTATTTGAAAGTATCTATCTATACCTGAAATCATGAGTATCTGTTTGAAGAGCTGAGGGGATTGAGGAAGAGCATAGAATTTTCCAGGATATATCCTTGAAGGAACAAGGAAGTCCCTTGCACCTTCAGGAGTACTCTTGGTGAGAATAGGAGTCTCTACTTCCCAGAACCCTTCACTTATTAGAAAATTCCTCACAACATTTGTGGCTTTTGATCTAATATATATGTTTTTCTTCATAAACTCTCTTCTTATGTCAAGGTACCTATACTTAAGTCTTAAAAGTTCATTTATTTCATTTTTTGAATCAATTTCAAAAGGGAGGGGCTCTGATTTATTCAACACTTCCAGCTCTTCAGCAACTACCTCCACCTCACCTGTGGGAATTTTATCATTTATGTTTTCCTTGGGTCTCTCCCTAACAATCCCTACCACCTTGAGGACCCACTCTAAACCAAGCTCTTTAACCTTTTTATGGAGAGTCTCATCCTTTTCTGGATCAAAAACTACCTGAACAAAACCAGTTCTATCCCTTAACTCAATAAAAGTTAAACCACCAAGATCTCTTATGGTCTTCACCCAACCAAAAAGAGTTAGCTTTTTACCAACATCACTTTTGTTTATCTCACCACAATACTTACTCCTCTCCATTCCTTTCCTCCAATTGTTTAATCCTTTTTTTGATATCTGTAAGAGAAACTTCCTCCTGAACTTTCCTTGATAAATCTCTCAAAACCAATTTTCCTCTTATTTTTTCCTCTCCTCCCACCATTATTAGATAAGATGCATTTCTTTTCACTGCATCAGTAATACCAGATTTCAGTTTTTTAGGTTTATAGGGAATAAATACCTTGTTTCCTTCTTCTCCTAAATCCATATATAGCTTGAATGCATCTATATAATCTGTTTCTGAAATAGGAAGAATATAAATCGTCTTTCTTTCTTTGTGAGGTAAGTTTCCAGTTTTTTCAAGAAGAATCATCAATCTCTCTATTCCCATAGCAAATCCAACACCGGGTGTTTTCTTGCCACCCATATTCTTAGAAAGATCATCGTATCTACCACCACCAAGAACTGCATTCTGAGCTCCCAAATCACTTGATTGAACTTCAAATACAGTTCTTGTGTAGTAGTCAAGTCCTCTTACGAGTCTATTATCAATTTCATACCTGACACCAAGAATATCAAGAAGCTCAAGAACCTTCTCAAAATGTTCCCTGCATTCATCACATAGAAAATCTATAATTTTTGGAGCATTTTCTGTTTCTCTTCTACACGATTCCTTTTTACAATCAAGGATCCTTAAAGGATTGGAATAGAATCTTCTCTTACAATCATCACATAGTTTCTCATACCTTGGCTTTAGATACTCTCTCAGTGCCTCTTTATACTTCGGTCTACATTTTTTACATCCAATGCTGTTTATCTTTACGCTTAGATTTTTAAGCCCAAGTTTCTTTAGAATGATAAGAGCTAAATTTATGACTTCCACATCAAGATATGGACTCTCATCACCTAAAGCCTCAATTCCAAAATGGAAGAACTGCCTCTGCCTTCCCATTTGGGGTCTCTCATATCTAAACATTGGCCCAAAGTAGTAGAGTTTCACAGGTTGTGGAAGAGATCTCATGCCGTGTTCAATATACGCTCTCACCACAGATGCTGTTCCTTCAGGTCTTAAAGAAAGCTCTCTTCCTCCTTTATCTTTAAATGTGTACATTTCCTTCTCTACAATATCAGTATTCTCTCCAACACTTCTTTCAAAGATTTCTCTATGTTCAAAAACTGGAGTAATAATTTCTCTATAACCAAAGTTTTCAACCGTTTTCCTTATAGATGAAATTACAATATACAGTGTCTCTGTTTTGCCTGGAAGGATATCAGGACATCCCTTTGGACCTTTTATCATTTCTTAATCACCTTCAAAAACCTTCTCTTCCCAACTTTTATAATCATACCGTCTTTCACATCTATTATAGTCTCATCGGGTTTTAGCTTCTTCCCATCAATAGATATACCTCCCTGCGAAATTAATCTTCTTGCTTCACTTTTTGAAGATACAAGATTCTGATTCTTTAAAAGCTCCACAAGATCAATCCTATCCTCTATAATTTTAACGGTAGGTATATTCTCTGGCATCTCTCTTTTACTGAAAATTTTTATAAAATTATCCTTTGCTCTTTTAGCGTCCTCTTTTGAATGGAATCTTGAAACAATATCTTCAGCCAGAAGGAGCTTAAAATCTCTGGGATTTTCTCCCCCCTTCATTCTCTCTTTAAATTCTTCAATCTCATCTGGATCTCTGTCTGTAAGAAGCTCAAAGTACTCAATTATAAGGTGATCTGGAATACTCATAACTTTCCCAAACATCTCCTCTGGAGTATCATTTATTCCAATGTAATTTCCGAGACTCTTTCCCATCCTCTTTTCTCCATCAATTCCTCTAAGTATTGGCATAAGAATTGCAATCTGAGGTTCCTGACCTACATCTCTTTGAAGGTCTCTACCAAACAAGAGATTAAATTTTTGATCACTTCCTCCCAACTCAACATCTGCCTTTATTACTACTGAATCGTATGCCTGCATAACAGGGTATAGAAACTCATGTAGATATATAGGAACTCCTTTTTTATATCTGTTAAAGAAATCGTCCCTTTCAAGTATTCTTGCTATTGTAAAATGGGAAGCAAGTTCTACAATCTCTCTCATCTTTAAAGGAAGAAGCCACTCGCCATTGTATCGTATCTCTGTTTTTTCTTTATCCAGAATTTTAAATGCCTGCTTGCTATAGTATCTGGCATTCCTTTCAATCTGCTCTGGAGTAAGACCACTCCTTGCCTTATCTCTACCAGATGGATCTCCAATTATTGCAGTTCCACTCCCTATAATGAGTACTACATGATGTCCAAGTTTCTGAAAATCTCTAAGTTTATTCAAAACCACAGTATGTCCAAGATGTATATCTGGAGCAGTAGGATCAACACCAAGTTTCACAACAAGAGGTCTACCTCTTTTTAATTTCTCTATGAGTTCTTTCTCATTGATTATCTCTAAAGTTCCTTTTTTAATTATCTTTAACTGTTCTTTTATATCAAACATAATACTCTCCTTGGAAAGGAATTTACAATATTTTACTATATTTTGTTAAAGAAAGAAACCTGAAATAGAATTTGTGTAAGTTTCTATAATCTTAAATCGCCAAGATTCTCCAGAGTTGGTTTGTCCCAGTAATCCTGTTTCTTAAGTATGTCGTATTCCCTTCTTAATATGTCAGCATGTTTCTTTTCCATTTTTATAAGCTCATTTATATATTTTTTATCTTCCTCATCCTTAGCCTTCTCAAGCATTTTTGTGTAATGTTCTATTGCTTTTATCTCAGATTGAAGCGCTATCTTCACTATATCCAAAGACTTAACCTTGTTCCAATCCTTCTCTTCAACAACATTAAACTCTGGATTTACATTAAACTTATCTTCAGGGGTAAAACTCTCTTCAAAAAGCTTTCTATACATTTTGGTAAGATTTCTTTCATGAGACTCTTCCTCTTTTGAAAGGTTGGCTAACTTTTTTCTTGCAATTTTGTTCTTAACCAATTCAGAGGTTTTCTTATAAAATCTCATTGCATCATGTTCAGCCTGAATTGCATCCTCCAACAATTTTTTCATTTTTCCACCTCCTTAGTTAATTATACCAGCATAAATCATGGTTTTAAAATTATCTGAAAAATTTTTAATTTATGTGATATAATGTTCCTTGAGGAGATCGGAGAGTGCGAGAACCTTTTTTTGAGATTTTTAAAAGGAGGTAAGCTAAAATGACCGCACTTTTAGCAATTATTGGAGGGGCTATCTACATCATAGGCTATATGGTCTATGGTAAAAGATTAGAAAAAGAAGTAGTAAAGGCAGATCCTAACAGACCAACCCCTGCTGTAAAATTAAGGGATAATGTAGATTATATGCCTGCAAATAAGTTCGTTCTGTATGGACATCATTTCGCTTCTATTGCCGGGGCTGGTCCAATAGTGGGACCTGCACTTGCTGTAGTTTGGGGATGGTTACCAAGTATTCTTTGGATTTGGTTTGGTAACCTTTTTATTGGTAGTGTTCATGACTATCTTGCCTTAATGGCTTCGGTAAGATATGATGGTAAATCGGTTCAGTGGATCTCTGGTAAGCTTATGACTCCAAAGACCAAGTATGCATTTGAGCTCTTTGTATATTTTGCACTTCTTCTTGTTATAGCAGCATTTATGAATGTTTTTGGAGGCCTTGCAGCAGCTGATCCAAAAATTGCAACAGCATCTATTCTCTTCATCATTGTAGCTATGATTGAAGGTTATATAATGTACAGAACAAAGATGAGCTTCAGCGCTGCTTCCATTATAGGTGTAATCCTACTAGTGCTTGCTATAGTCTTAGGATTCCAGTTCCCATTCATTAAGATTGCAAACATAAAAACTTGGTATGTCATTCAGTTTGTCTACGTAATAATTGCCGCGTCACTTCCTGTATGGATACTGCTCCAACCAAGAGACTATTTAAATGCATATATTCTATGGTTTGGACTTATAATCGGAGCTATTGCAGCTCTTATCGCTTTCAGAGGATTCACATGGCCCGCATTTACAGTGTTCTCTCCTAACTTAATAAGTGGTCAGCCTTCACCATTCTGGCCAACAGTCCCATTAATCATAGCTTGTGGAGCTTTATCTGGTTTCCACTCAATAGTTGCTTCAGGTACAAGTTCCAAGCAGCTGGATAATGAGTTAAGCGGACTTCTCGTCGGTTATGGTGGAATGTTTACTGAAGGATTCTTATCCACAATAGTTGTTCTCTCCATAGCTGCATTTGGAATGACTGTCCTTAAAGAAGCAGGTGGAGATATGGCAAAGCTTGCATCTCCTGCTCTTATTGGAAAGTATGGAGCAGGGCAGATTGGAGCTACGGTTGGTAAGGTTGGAATATTCACCCATTCATTTGGAAAACTTGTAAACGTAATAGGAATTCCTGAAAAACTTGGTGTAACATTTGGTGGGCTCTGGGTTTCAGCATTTGTTCTTACAACTCTTGACACATCCAACAGGCTTGCAAGATTTGCATGGGGTGAAATATGGGAACCTGTGAAGAAGACAAGTGAAGGTTTCTATAAGTTCATTGCAAACAAGTGGGTTGGCTCAATCATTGCCGCAGCACTTGGAATGCTTATTGTATGGGGAGGAACTCTTGGTTCCCTCTGGCCAGGATTTGCTGGCGCAAATCAGATGCTTGCATCCATTGCAATGATTACAGCAGCAGTATGGGTTAGAAATGTACAGAAGGCAAAAAAGGCTTGGCAATATGCAGTTCTTATCCCTGCACTCTTTCTCTGGATAACAGTTACTGTGGCATTAATATGGTACTTGTTTGTTGCAGTTCCTGCAATCAAAGCAGCAACAACCAAGTATCCTGTGGCAATATTTACAATAATAATGATCATTCTTAACTTTATCCTCATAGGTGATTTCTTTAGTGCATTTAGAAAAGGACCAAAACCTGAAGCAGAGGTGAAATAGAGATGAAAAAACTCTCCGATCTCCTTGGGAGATTTTTTGGCGGTATTGACGAAGGTTTAAAGGAGGCTTCAGTCTCCCTTATCGAAAAAGAATTGGAGGAGACAGAGAATGTTTTTGCGCTTTTAACAATGGGTTTTTTATCTGGAATCCCATCTCCTCCAACCGGTCTTGTCTTAAGGCTTCTTCCATACATGCAGAGAGAAATATACGTAATGATGCTAAGAAGTAAAAATCTTGATGATGTCTTTGCAGAAACTGCAGGAACATTTGATATTGATTAGGAGTAAACAATGAAAACATATTTTTTCCTTGGAAAAGGTGGGGTTGGAAAGACTACTATTGCAGCCTCTTTTGGCGTAGGTATCTCAATAGAAAAAAGAAGTGTACTTGTTGTATCTCTGGACCCAGCTCATAATCTTGGAGATGCATTTAATCTTCCTCTATCCAACAAGATAAAAAAGATTAGCGATAATCTATCAGCTGTTGAAGTAGATATAGAGAAAATGATAAAAGAATATTTAAATGAGCTTGCATATAAGATGAAAAACACCTATAGATACCTTACCACTTTCAATCTTGATAGATACTTTGATATCTTGAGACATTCACCTGGTATTGAAGAGTATGCAGTCCTTGAAGCCATAAAGAGATTCATAAGATTAAAAGAATTTGACACAATAGTATTTGATACACCCCCCACAGGAATCACAATAAGAGTCTTTGCAATGCCAAAACTCTCCCTTCTATGGACAGATAGATTGATAAAGATGAGAAGGAGAATTCTTGATAGAAGAAAAATGGTAGAGAATGTAAAGGGAAGATTTGAAGCTAAAATAGAAGAAGAAACGGTAGTACTTACTTCTGATGAAAAAGAAGATGATGTAATGCAGGAATTGGTTAGATACAGATCTGAAATGGAAGAGCTAAGGAATTTCTTCTCATCTGAAGATACAATAGTTGATGTAGTTACGATGCCAGAGGAACTTGCTCTTTTTGAAACAAAAAGGATATCTGAATCTCTCTCAGAATTTAAGATAAAACTAAGAACCATATTTTTAAATAAAGTAATTCAGTGTAAAAAACCCCCTGAAGGTATAAAAGGTAAGATAAAGGAACAGGAAGAGGTCTTAAAGAAGATGGGAGAGGAATTTAGAGGAACACAAATAAAGGAAATTCCTCTTCTT
>Ga0190359_1001559_pt1 | contig 14348 bp, 24 predicted proteins | sample 48721823_MG_FD_161269 | JGI IMG/M metagenome (GOLD analysis project Ga0190359, IMG submission 161269) | Hydrothermal vent microbial mat bacterial communities from Southern Trench, Guaymas Basin, Mexico - 4872-18-2-3_MG | ecosystem: Environmental > Aquatic > Marine > Hydrothermal vents >... | reverse complement strand
CAAGAGATAGTAGTAAATACTGATGGAGTTATAAAATCTTCTAATTATACTCAAGGATATGATGGGTGGCAAATAGCGTCTGATGGTTCTGCTGAATTTAATGATGTTACTGTACGTGGAACTATTGAATCTGAGGATGGAGAAATTGGTGGCTTTACGATAGGAGCAACTAAGTTAAGTAAGGGTACAGATATAGAGTTAGACTCTGAGGAGTTTCAAATTAGAATAGGAGATAGTAAAGTAAAAATAGGTAAAAATGTTCAAACTTCAAATTATTATGGAATAAAAGTAAACACAGATTATTGGGAAACCAATGGAACTACAACTAATTTGAATCTTGGTGGAAAATTAACATATAATGGTTCAACATTAAGTGTAAATGGAACTATAACTTCTACGTCTGGTTCTATTGGTGGATTTACAATAGGAAGTGATTATTTATTATCAGGAACAAGTAGCACAAATTATAGTTTATTATTAGATAAAAATGCGTCTAATATTTCTATGGATAAAAGTGCTACTGATACTAATCCTTCTCTTAGAATAGGTATGAATGCTGATGGAGATGGAAAAGTAGGATTAGCTATTTTTAGTGGTTTAACTCATACCGATTTAAATAATTATTGGCTTGTTAATCCCGCTGATGATAAAGTTTCTTTTAGAGTAGGAAATAGTTCTAAGTATATGGTTTATGATGGTACAAATTTAACACTTACGGGTACAATTAAAGCTACTGCAGGATATATAGGTGGAACATCTTCAGGGTGGCAAATAGATACTAATAAATTAAAGAATGGTACAGATATTGTTTTAGATGCGTCAACAAAGCAAATAACTATTAAGAACGGTGCTGTAAAATTTGGTTATAGTGTTAGTACTAATAAACACGGTTTATATATTGATAGTAATAATTATTTTGTATATGATTCTTCAGCTTCTAAAGGAAAGTTTAAAATAGGCGATACTTCTAAATATCTTTTGTGGGATGGTACAAATTTAACACTTACGGGTACAATTAAAGCTACTGCAGGGTATATAGGGGGAACGAGTTCAGGATGGTTAATTGGTTCTAATAAAATTTCATCTAATGGTTTAGAATTAAATGCAACTACGCCTTATATTGGTTTAGGTGTAACAGCATATAATAATAATGATGGAATTTGGTTAGGTAAAGATTCTTCATGGAAATTGAGTATTAAAAATAGTGATGGTTCTCGATATTTAAAATTTGATGGAAGTGCTTTAGAAATTGCTGGTACAATTAAAGCTACTGCGGGGTATATAGGGGGAACGAGTTCAGGATGGTCAATTGGTTCTAATAAAATTTCATCTAATGGTTTAGAATTGAATGCAGCTACACCTTACATTGGTTTAGGTGTAACAACATATAATACTAATGGTGGAATTTGGTTAGGTAAAGATTCTTCGTGGAAATTGAGTATTAAAAATAGTGATGGTTCTAAATATTTAAAGTTTGATGGATCAGATTTAGAATTAAAAGCAAATTTTAGAATAGCAGAAGATGATAACTATATTGAATTTATAGATTCTGGTATGAAATTAATAGATGCAGGGTATTCAAATATACCATATACAACACGTGAAATTTCAATAACTGATCCTGATAGTACTGCTTATAATAAAGAAGTACTTATATTTGGTAGTAGGTCTGATTTTGGAAGTTATTTAACTATTTTTGATTTAGGGGGATCTGGAAAATTAAGCTTTTTTGCTCCTTCTGGAAATTCTTCCCCTGGATATATTACTTTTTACAAAGGGGATGGTTTATCAAAGGGATCTCTTTTAATGGAATATGTAGATGGTGGTCCTTTATATTTTAAATTTACACATGCTATTAATGTATTAATTACAAGTGGTCGTGGAGCAGCAAATTTACCTCCAGGTTCAATTTTAGTACAGGGAAATCGTTTATATTATAGAGATGAAGATGGGGATTGGCATAGAGCAGCGATATATAGTGCTACTCCAGATTGATGAGGTGATGATATATGGGAAAAGGAGCTTTAGTAAAACAATATATATTAACGGAATTTCAAAAATTAGGTTTTAATACTTTTGATGAGGCAATGAATTATATAAATAATCATTTTTTTGTATCAAATATGTTTGGGGATGCTATTGCAAATGAAATATACCCAAAAGCTCAAAACATATATAGAATAGTAAATAATGCAATTGAGTATATAAAAACACTTCAGTAAATATTTTAAATTATAAGGAGGGATACGTATGGATACATATAACAAATTACAAGAATTAAAAGGAGAAATACAAAATTTATTGAGTGAAATGGAAAATTTTATATCTGCTCTTGAATATGCAAAGAAAGGTTTTTTAGTAAGTGTAAATGAGAGACTACAAAGTATAAACCAAGCAATGCAACAGATAGAGGAAGAAGTTAAACCGAAGGTATCTAAGGAACAAATAGAGAAATTAGAAAAAGATTAGTAACAAAAACTTAATATTTTGGTAACAAGAAAGAATATTAATTATGATATATTAAAAAGATAAAGGAGGTGTTTTCGTGTTTTATATAATTTTATTTATAAATATAATAATGGCTGTTTTAATGTATTTTATACCCCCTATAGTTATAAAAATAAGAAGATTGCCTTTTGGTCTTTCAGCTATTAGTTTTTGGTTGTTTATTTTTATTAAACAAGAATATGTTTCTGACAAATCAATTCTAAAGCACGAAATTAAACATTTTTTAGATTGTAGATTATTTACTCCATTGATATATTATTTATTATATTTAGTACTTCTTTTGTATACATATTTGAGATATAGAAATTTAGGTATGATGTCAAAGGGTTCAAATATTTTTGAAAAACGAGCATATCATGCAAAATTTAAAGCAAACAAACAAAAAGTTTATTTTATAAATTGAAGGGGAAAATTTAAAACGTGAAAAGGAGGTCTTATTTATGATTACTTTTTTTCAAAACATGCCTGTTATAATTAAATTAATTATTGGTATTAATTTATTTATAACAGGGTATCAATGGGTTGGTCAACCTGTGGTTGTGAATACTCCTTTTTTTGAAAGTTTAAATAGTATAGCAGGTTTTAGTATTGGATTTTTAATATGTATAAATACCAATGAAGCTCAGAAAGGTACAAAATATTATGAAGCAATATTAAGACATGAATATGTTCATTATGTACAACAAGCATATTTTACACCATTAGGGTTTAGTTTGTATACAGTATATAATATAATCAAAAATTTTGTAAAATATGGTTTTAAGTCTTATTTTATTTTGTATTATACAAATAATTACTTTGAAGATCAAGCATATAAATTAATGTATGATGAAAGTATAAAGATACCAAAATTTTTTAGCATAGATTTACCTTTAGATTGGAAAAAATAGCATAAATGTAATAAACAAGTTTTGAAAGGAGGGAAATTTAAATGGCTAATTATTTTACGTTAACATTAGACACAACCGGACCGGCAAATCCTTCTATTTCTTTAGAGTCTGGTGCTCAATATGCAACACAACAATTAATTACTGCTTCCATATCTACGGATGATTCTGATACAACAAATTATCAAATGAAAATTTGGGGGGATGTTGATACTACATATGATGCTGATATTCAGGATACAGAAGGAAATTCTTCTTGGATTTCTTATTCAGAATCAAAACAGATAAAGTTATCTTCAGGCGAGGGTTCAAAGACTATATACTTAAAAATTAGAGATGATGTATGGAATGAGTCAGCACAAGCTTCTGATGATATAATATTGGATACTTCTCTTCCAGTTGTTACTATTTCTGGACCGGACGTATCTAAAATTTCTAAAGTTAGTGGCAAGAATGTATGTAGCTTTAGCTTTACAGTAAATGATGATTTTGTAGAATATAAAGTTAAAGTAGTTGCTTCATCTGGGGCTGCGCATGACACAGGAACACAGATACCTACAACTGGTGGTTCTGTAAATATGTCAGGTTCAGGTTCATTCTCTGCTGATGATCCTATAAATTGTCAAATTTATGGGGCAGATTTAGAATCTGCTGATGCAGGTGATGGAGATAAGATTATAAAAGTATTTGCTAAAGATAGTGCTGGAAACTGGAGCGTTTAGTTCTTTCTAATTTGGCAAATTTGCTATTCAGGGCGTTCGCTGTTGAAAGTTTTATTCTTTTATGATAAATTACCCTTGAGTGCAAAAAAATTTATTACAGGGCATTTTATTAAAATATTCAAAATAAAAATTATTCGTATATTTTTTCTACATATGGGAGGTGTAGTATAGGATGCCTTATCCAAACAGAATAAAGGATATTAGATTTAAAATTTTTAAGTTATCAGATAAGATATATTTTACGAAGGGGGAGCATGCTACATTATTAGCTACTTACCCAGAAATAGCTATTGTAACTACAAAAACAAAAGAGTATTATAAATTATATAGGAGAAAAACAGAATTAGAAGGTGTTGATTTTACATCACAGTTAACACAATTACAAGATAATTTAACTTCTATAAACAAAAAAATTGATATAATAAATAATAACATATATGATTCTCCTTCTAATAAAATTGAAGTAGTTTTGAATTATTTATTAAAAGATAAAAAAAACGAATTGTTAAATCAAAAAAATGAATTATTACAGCAAATACAAAGTATTCAACAACGACAAACAGATATAAATACTTTGATTCAAGAAAAAGAAACACAATTAACTACTTTGTATGATGAAATAATGTCTTATTTAAATGCTTGGGGAGTGCCTTTCCCTACAATAGGAGTTGATTAAGTATGGCTTTAACTAAATCTACTCAAACAACAATTATGAATGCTCAATCAGTAACAGCTGATTCTTCTGCTACATCATCAAGTTACGATGTTACAGGGGCTATTGCTGCTGGTTTTGATGTGTTTTTAGATTATTCGTCAGATCCTACTTCTGGAAATATTACATTAAATGTTTATAGTTCACAGGATAATACAAATTGGAGCAATATACCTTCTTATGTTGTTGATGTTACCCCTTCAACAGATACACGTATTGTTTTTTCATGTGATGTAATAGGAGATAAGTATTTAACGGTTGAAGTTGTTAATAATACAGACCAAGATGTTACTGCTACTATAAAAGCTATAAATACTTCAATATAAGGAGTTATTATGTATTCTTATAAGGTTTATCTTTTAACTTTTATAAATGAAAATACAGGTGATTTTGCTGAATTAAATAATTATGTTGTGAGATTTACTATGCCTAAATTAGAAGGTATAAACCATAATTTTACTAATATTTATTTTACTGATATAAATAATAAGAAATTAGTATTACAATTTATTTCTTGTAATCACAAACATACTAATGCAACTATAGGTGTATTAATTCCTTATATTGCAGATAAAATTCAAATAAAAATGTATATTGATTCTTTTTATAATAACTTAGTTGATAGAGGTTTATATGCTGTCTGGGGGTCAAGAGGAAATAATGCTGTACAAAAATATGATTTAAAAACAAAAACTGTATCTAATGTTTATTCTGGAGATGGCACATATGATTATAGAAGTTTACAGCAAGATGTTTTAGGTTACTTATATGTTTTAGCATATAAGTCTGGTGCGGATTATAAGGTTCAAAAGTTAACTATTGATGGAACTAAATTATGGGAATATGATCCAGAAGATGATAGTTCAAAGCCTTATTATTTAAGTATGTGTCAAAATAATATTGTATATGGTAATAATTATGGGAGTACAAAATTTGCAGGAATAAAAACAGAAAATAATTCTATTGATTTTAGTGTTACAAAAGCTTCTGATGTAAATTACTACGCTGGTTGGAGTATTGACGAATATGGGGAACTATATTCTGTTGGTCAATATAATTGTGTTGGAAAATTTAATAAAAGTACAGGTTTATATTCTTGGAAATCTTCTAATTATGTAGCTCAACATACTCCTGTTTATTATGGCAATTATGTATTTGATTTTTATTCGACTTCTATGTATAGAGTATCTTTATCTAATGGGTCTTCTGTTAAAATAGGTACTTTGGCTGCTTCTCCATTATCTCAAAGTATTGTTATTTCACCAAGTGGTTATTTATATTTTGCTTCTTCAAATAATCTTTTATATAAGTATTCTATAAGTCCTTTTTCTCAATTATGGAGTGTTTCTATTCCCTATTATGCTTATTTGATGGGTGTAACTTTTGGAAGTGATGATTTAGTGCATTTATGGTACAATGGCGCTGGTTCATCTTTTGGGCAGCGGGCATTTTCCCCTGATGATGGAAGTCTTGTTTCACAAGATCCTGATTTTTCTGATAGTGATTTTTATGATGTGGATATTTATCCTACAACAAAATATGTTAGTGGTTCACCTAAAGGGGTTCATTTATTAAATTCTTATGTTCCTATATATGAAAGTGATAGATTTTATTTTTATTCTACTTCAGGAGGCGATACAACACCACCAACAACAACAATTTTGGATACAGATACAACAATTATTAGTAGAGTAGACGGAAAAGATAAATGTACAGTAACTTTTGAAGCTAATGAACCTATAGTTGAATATAGAGTAATGCTTGGAGGAACGAGTTATGATACGGGTACTTTATTAGCTTCTGATACTGGGTCATGGGATAGTGGTGAAGATATTGAGGTAGTTATTGATGATGCAGATATACCTGCGGAAGGGCAATATAGAATTAACATATATACAAAAGATGCAGCAGGAAATTGGACTCCTTATGATTCGTAAGGGGGTATTATATGGCTAATTATTTTGTTTTAACTTTGGACACAACAGCACCAGAAATTATCATAAATGCTCCTTCAACTGTATATGAAGAGCTTGTTTTTACTGTTGAAGCAAACGAAGAATTAGATACTTATCAAAACATTTATATAATTGATGCAGAAGGCACAAGGCATGATTTAATATTATTATATGATGACACATCTTTTTATGGTACAGTAAATCTTAGTGATTATCCCGAAGGCGTAATGACAATTTATGCACAAGTTAGGGATAAATTATTTAATAAATCTGTACTAGCTTCAAAACAAATAGTGAAGACATCTTCAGTTCTAAAGTTTAAGACGTTTAATGTTGAAAAGATAATAAATATCAAAACGCAAGTAAAAGAACAAATCAAGTTTAAAATAAGATTTTGAAGAACAAAATAAAAGATTAAACGTCTAAATAAAGGGGGTGTTCTAATGTTTATATGCAAGAACACAATTAAAGTTTCAGCAGAAATTGAAGATATTAATGGAAATCCTGTAGAACCTTCAGTAATAAAAGTAAATATTTATGATAGTTCATATCAATTAGTTGAGTCTATTACTGATATTTCTAATGATGGAAATTATTATTATATATATTACACATTACCAGATGCTCCAGGAAAGTATATATGTGAATGGTATTGTGAATATTTAAATAATTCATATGTAAAGAGGAGTTTATGGAATGTAACTTTTGTATAAAGAAGGTGTATTAATGCTGTCTATATATACAAATTTTTATTATTTGCCAAAATGTAAATTTGGGGATAATTTTTATAAGATAAATTTAGGGCATAAAACAAATGCTATTGTTGGAAATTTAAAAAAAGCATATAAAACTGATGTTGAACCCTATTTAGACGGCATTAAAGTTAATTTATTACAAGAAAATATTAATTTGTTATTTTTATTTTTAAGAGATATAATAAAGCATAATTATATTTTATTACATAAGAATGATAAGACAATAAATTTTTATATAGCAATACTTTCTTCAGAAGATTGTTTTGTTAATATAAGATGTCCTAAGAATATTGATACAACTACAAAATTTTTTGTATTAAAGGCAGAAAGACCAAAAATTATAAATTTTACATATTTAAAGACAAAACATTTAATGCACACTAGTGGTATTGAATTTATAACAAACAAAGAAAAAAAGATTATAGAATATTCTTTTATAGAAATGCCTGTTGATGATAAAGGGGTTCTTAATTTTTATGAGTTAAATTCAATTATTAATAAACTTCATTTGTTAACAAAACAGAAAAAAGAAAAAAAGGTAATAGAAGAACTTTTAATTTATGCAAAATTTTCAAAAGGTATATATTTAAAAACTGAGGTATTAACATGTGCTGCAACGTTTAATTTTAAGTACAAAGCAAGAGCAGAGATAAAAACTAATAATAATTTATACAAAGTTATAATATATGAAGATTTATCTGATAGAGATATTTTAAATTTTATTTCTTATTTTAAAGAAGTTTTTGTTGTTCATAAAAATAATAATTTATATATTTTTAATTTAAAAGAAGATATTGAATACGTGAATGTATTTTTAATATAGGGGGTTTATTATGGAAATCTATTTGTATAGTTCAAATGTATCAGAAGAAGTACAAATTAATGATACAGAAATTGTAGTAGATAATGTTTATTTATTTTCAGAATCAGATGAAGTTGTGATAGGAAATGAACAAAATATTCAATCTGCTACAATTACACAAATTAATGGAAATACGTTGACTATAAGTCCACAAATGTCTTTTGGATTTTCTGAAGGGGCAGTTATAAAGAAAACAGATACAGTAGAAGGTTTTTATGGAACTACTTTACGTTATGGAACTTGTTATATAGGAGTTTATTCTAGTGCTGATGTATACTATGCTTTGAAAGTTTTAAATTCTTCAGTATTTGTTTCTAATAATAAAAAACATTTATTAAGTGCCGGAGAGACAGAAATTCTTAAATTAACATATAATTTTACTCATATATATCCTTGTACAACAAAAATTTTGATGGAATTAATTACAGATACTAAAAAAACATTAAATTATAATATAGTAAATGAAAATTATGAAATTTTAAATAATGTAATATATTCAGAAACAGATTTATATGACGCTTTAAAGTTTTTGGTTTTACATCTTGATTATTTAGATGAATTAGAATCTAAATTAGTATAAGGAGAGTTATTATGTGGGAAGCGATTGATATTAGTTCTTTTAGTAAATACAAATTAACTAATTATATTTTATTAAAGAAGGAATTAAATGCTTCAGAGCAGAATTTTATTTCTTCAAATACTAAATTTGTATCAATAGTACATTTTTCTGATTATAGAATATGGTTTCCTCTATATTCCTTATCTTCAGAACAGGAGCTAATTAATAAGATTACAAATTTGAGAGATTGTTTTGTTTGTATTATCAATAGTAGTATGTATATACATTTAACCAAAGATTACCCGAAGACTATAGATAAAATACATTTATTTGGAAGGTGATATTATGTTAAATAAAGTAAATTCTAAGGCTTCCTTATACAGCAATGTAGAAATTATAAAAAAGATATTAAATGGATATTTTACTAAAATTGATATTTTAAGAAGTAATGCTACAATTTCTGGATGGTCTTTGGATTATTCTTTATCTGGTTTTACATATGAGAATTTAAATACAGAAGGGTCATATCATATTTTTTCTTTATCTTTGCCTTCTAGTTATACTCATTCTTTAAATAATGCACTATATTATTCAATTTTCAATATAAAATATCTAAAAGCAAAGTATTTAGGAAATATAGTTCCAGAAGATGTTGTATATTCAGATTCTTCAGATTATATAGAATGGGGATATGATGCAAGTAAACTTTATTTATTAATTGCTTCTTCAGGTAAGGATGAATATAAATATTTATTTTGGTTACCAAAAACTTATTCTGTTCAAGAGAAAAATTATTTCTTTAATGTAGTTCATACTTTTTCATTAGATTATGCAACATCATAAAGGAGGGATTATAAATGGCATATAAAGTTCCTGCTGTTAAAAATTCGCCATCTTCTACTAATTCTTCGTGGAATTGGAGTTGGTCTAGAGATGGAAATGCAATAATTAATAAGTTAGGATGGAAAGGTTTAGGAAGAGCTTGTGGAGCTTATGTTTCAGGTTCTGAAAATAAAAGTGATTATCATTTGCCTCACCACAAATTAATTAATGGAAAATTAACAGTTGTTTGGGGAGGGGTAAGAGCTGCAATGCAGAGGTTGAAAGCAACAAATATTCCAGCTACTGTAAAATTAAAGGTTTATTCACATTTATCAAAGCATTATAAGCATTTTGGGAAAGAACCCCCAAAGTATCAAGAAATATTTACAAAGGAAGAATTAGATACTATTATAAGAGAGGTTTGTAATGTTTAATATTCCGTGGGAAAAGCTTCTTGATATAGGGGGGTTTGGTGGATTTTTTGTGGTTTTTGTTGTTTTTATATTATTTGTTTTAATACAAAATGACAGGAAAAATTTTAAAGCATTTACAAAAACATTATTAGATTTAACAGACAAACTTTCTGGAATTGAAAAAGAATTAGATATTATGGTTTCTTTAATTGTAGATATATTTAAAGACCAAATTAGTAAAAATAAAGATTCAGATTCAAAAAAAAGAGGTGATTAATTATGTTTTTTCTACTGTTTTTAATATTAATAGGTTATTCTCTTTGGTGGTGGATGTATTCAAGACATACTTTAATGAATTATTTTTATAAATCTAAAAGTCCGTATCATTTAGAAGAGTCAAGATTTGATATGTTATTATATGATTTGAAAAAATTAAATAAGTTATTAAGAAAACTTAAAGAGGAGAAGGAGGTGAATTAGTATGAGTATAGGATGGCTAATTTTTACGCTTGTATTGTTAATAGGAGGAATTTTTGGTGTTTACTTTTATTTTAAAAAGAAGAATGAAAAAGTAGATTTGATATTTGGTTTTATTGAAGGTGCAGTAAATGTAATAGATAATTTTTTGGAAGAAATAGACAAAAACCCAGATGAAGATACTCCTTTAGAATTATCTGTTGATGTTTTGGTTTTTGGATTGAAATATTTGTCTAATTTAAAAAATAATCCTGATGTTTACACCATGTCTGATGAGGAATTATTGACTTTCATTAAAGAGGATTTGAAAGTTAAAACGTATGAATTTCTTGCAGAAAAAAACATTGAGATTACAGAAGCACAAAAAGAAACTATTAAAACCGTATTAGACATAGTAGTTTTTTTTGGAAAACTCTTTATAATGAAGAAAATAACTGGTTAAAATTATTAAGGTACATAATAATAACTATATCTGCTGTTTTAAAAAAGGAAATACCAGATTTGCCTTGGGATTCTGTTGTATATGCTTTGAATTTAAATGATATGGAGAAGCAGGTTTATTATATGATAACTATTGTAGATAATGGGGATGTACGAATAGAATTAGGCGGAAATTTAGAATATTTAGCTTTTGGTTTAGGAAAAAATATCACAAAAAACTTAGTAATTCATGCAGGAATAGCCCGTAAATATGCGGATTTATTGAAAAAGAAAGGTATAACTAAGTTTTATATAGGTTTTAGTTTTGACTTTTAGGGGTTTTAATATGCAAATAATTATTTTGAATACTTATTGGAATTTAGATTTTACTTCTAAAATTTCAGAGTTAGGTCTTATTAATTATGCTTTGGTAGATTTGAAAGCAAAAAAGATTGTTTTACACAAAAATTTGAAAAAAGATTTGTATTTATTTTATAATACAATAATTCATGAGTTATTGCATATTTACGGGTATCATTTTTCATTGGACAAATTTTATTCATCAGAGTTAGATGAAAAAATAGTTATTGATTTTTCTTTTAAAATAGTTTCTTTTTTATTGATTTTTTCGCATATAACAGAAGATGTTTTATATGCTTTTTTATTTATGTTATTTAGGCAAGCAAATATGAAAGTTAGTTCTAATATGATAAAAAAGATGGCAAAAGATATTTTGATCTTATGGAATGATTGGGGGAATTTATATGATTAAAGGAGTGAGAGCATTAATAAATAAAGTTTGTAAACAAATAGATATAAGTCCAAATTATATATATGGAATAATTATGGCATTAAATGATGGAGATTATGCGCATGTGTATTATAGATATGACAATTATAAAAAAGATTATTATGTTGGAATTATGCAAGTATCATATATAAGAGCACAAGAAATTATTAAAAAATACAAAGCATTATTTGTAAAAAATGGTTTATATAAAAAAGATTTGCAAGTAATAGATTTATTTGATCCAATGTTAAATATTTTTATTGGGAGTTTAATTATTAAAGATTTATATATAAAACACAAAAATTGGGCGAAAATAATATTTGTTTATTATACAGAAATAGAAAATGTAGATGATGCTTTAATTAAAAAAGATTTATTTACATCTAGAGTATTAGCTCTTTCAAAAAGGTGGTTTGCCAACTAAGAACAAAGGGGGTAATTCCTTTGACTTCATTAATTGACACTTCTGTTCTTCTGGATGATTTAAATTGTGTTTTTAATTATCCTGAACCCACATTAATACCAGAAGTTTTGTATGAATTAGAAGCATTTAAGTATCTAAATAATGAAAAAGGATATCTTGCAAGGAAAGCTCTTCATTTTATAAATGATAATGTTGAAAAAGGAACATTAAAATTAGTGAAAGATACAAGGCAACCAAAATCTTCAGCAGATGAAAAATTCATTGAACTTTGTCGCTCTAGAAAATCAGATTTTCTTGTTGTAACTGCAGATTTATCTCTTTCTTTAATTTTAAAATCAATTGGAGCAAATGTAGAATTTATTGAACAAACGAAAGAAATTCCAAAATCTATTTTTGAATTATTTGTAGAAGATTCCGTTTTTGATTCCTTATATGAAAAAGGAGTTGTTAGTTATAAATTAGATTTTCCAGGGAACAAATATGGGGTAGTAAAAAAAGCAGATAATTCTTCTTGTTTAGCTTTCTATTCAAATTGTTTACTTACACATACGAATATTCATTTACCCAGAGATTCTAGAATTAGAACAATAGGGGCAGTTAATAAAGAACAAACTTTTCTGTTTGATGCTTTATATAAGAAAAATGATATTCCTATGGTATTAGTAACTGGACGTGCAGGAACAGGTAAAACATTAATTGCAGTTTATTTAGGTCTTTTGGGTATTTTTGAAGGTAAATATAAACGTATTTTAGCTTTGCAAGCTCCTATTCATGTAGGCGGTATTGATAAGATTGGATACTGGAAGGGAACTAAAAATGAAAAATTATTGCATTTTTTTGGTGGTATTCAAGACAATTTGAATTTACTTAGTCTTTCAGGTAATTGGAAAGAAGATTATGGGGATGTAATTGATTTTGAGTCTATTACATTAACTAGAGGTCATTCTTATGTTGATACCTATATAATTTTGGACGAAGCTCAAAATACAACCCCACTTGAAATGTTATCTTTAGTTTCAAGAGTAGGATATAATTCTAAAATTGTTATATTAGGGGATTTAGACCAAATAGACATCAATCTGCCCTGGTATAAAACAGGCTTAGGGCTTGCAATACAAACGTTACAGGATAGTAATTTGGCTGTATACATAAATATGGTACAATCTGTTAGAAGTGATTTGGCTAAAGAAGCAACTGAAAAATTAACCAAGAAAATTCACGAATCAGTATATTTCTTTTGAAAGGAGTGCTTATATGAAAGTATCAAAAGAGTACATACAAAAACACAGAAAAAAAAGGAGGAGAAAAAAGCCTTTAAAAAGAACTATAAAAGTTTGGGGAAAAGAAATTGAAGTTTGTGCTGATTTAATACATGGGGAATGGATGGCTTGGTTTGATTATATTAGTTTTATTCGAGGTAGAGGAGATTCTTTAGCTGAAGCTCTTGAAAATTTAAAAACAAATCTAGAAGAGTTATATTTACACATAGAAAAAGATATAAAAGAAAAAATTCCATTAGCTCTTTATTTAGTAGATATATATGATTTTTTTAAGGAGGAATAGTATGAGCAGAAGAAGTGAAGAATATCGTTTTCCGGTAAATCATAATCAATGGAGTTATACTACATCAAAGAGAAAAGCAAATCTCAAAGTAAAAAGAGCTAGAAGAAAACAAATAAGGCAATATTTAAAAAAGGAGCTACAAAGAGAATTGCAAAATGAGATTTATTAGTAATTCTGAATTTTAAGGAGGGGGTGAATATGGCAGAAGAAGAACAATTTGTGGCATATGTGTTTCCTATAAGAACTTTTTTTGAAACTACAACTTTTACAGAAACGCATGCTGTTATATTGCCCTATTATACAGCTTCTTTTTTAGGTCAATATGATTCTGTTATTATAGACGTATCTAATGTTAAAATTTCTCAAAACGCAGTAACAATTTTTTATGATAGACTTTGTCAATTATTTGGTTATAAAGTAATGGGAAGAGTTGATTTTGTAGGTAATGATAAAATAAAAAAACCTTATATTCCAGTATA
>Ga0190359_1001555_pt1 | contig 14359 bp, 7 predicted proteins | sample 48721823_MG_FD_161269 | JGI IMG/M metagenome (GOLD analysis project Ga0190359, IMG submission 161269) | Hydrothermal vent microbial mat bacterial communities from Southern Trench, Guaymas Basin, Mexico - 4872-18-2-3_MG | ecosystem: Environmental > Aquatic > Marine > Hydrothermal vents > Microbial... | reverse complement strand
TTTCATTTTCATATCAATAATTACCGGTTAAATTTAAAATTAAAAATTTTATCATTTTATCAGAATCAAAACAGTTTTTTCTCATACACATAGATAAAATTTGTATTATCATTTTTCATCTTAACTATTGCTGTTTTTTATTTCTCATACTCATAAAGATGATTTGAAAAGCCCTGGAAAAGTTAGTATGGTTCGACATAATGAGTATTCGAATATTACTATCGCCAGTGAAATAAACGTTTGCTTGTCCTGATTTTTCATGGTTGTTATACTTTAAATTCATTATATGCAAATTACCTGTTGAAATCAAAAGTCAGATTTAACATCACCGGCTCAGAATCCCAGCCATATTCTGTAACCGGTTGGGAATGCGGACCAAGCATTTCGGTTTTTTTGAACATGGTGCCGATAGGGGGGATGGCATTCAAAAACGACAGGTCTCCTTCCGGGTATTCCACAGCCCCGATACCATAACCTTCCCTGGTATTCTTGTTAATTTCAGGCGTAAATATACGAAAAAAGGTATAGGGTGTATGGCAATAGATGGTCATACTGCTATTATCCTTATTCATTAACCGTGCCCAATACAGTGAGGAGAAGAAACCTTTGAACTCGGGATAGTTATAATTTGTGGCTGGATCGCCTGTAATGGTATTGTTATATTCATTTTCCCACACGGCTAGTCGGGTTCCTTTCAGTCGGTTACGCCATACACGGTATGGACCATCGCCCAGCCTTTTGATGGACTGTATCTTTTCTTCAGGGTAGTCAAAGGAAATACCTTGCATGTTATTACCGGTAACGATAAGATCCAATAAGCCATTTGTTCTTACGATCCACTTGATCTGGTACTGAATATTCACGAACTTATCCTTTCTGCCCTGAAAAGAAAATTCCATAATGTATTGACCATGCTCATCCATGTAATGATGGACCCCTGTAAATTCGATCTTCTCCGTGGTAATAAATCTCGGGCCATTACGAATAGTAATATCTTTATTATCCTTGTATGCTCTGTCAAGTATGCCGGTTTTCTTATCAAATTCAAAGGTGATATTCTGTGATCGGACCAATATCGCCTGACCGGTTTCTTCAACTTTCACAGGCTGTGTTGATTCTGTAGTTTCCCGGTATTTATACTGCATTTCATCCGGCCCTTTCAAAGGGAAACTCCATGTGAATATCTCATTCCCACGCGGATCCAGGGCTTTGATATACAGCGCGTCAAATGAAACCCAGTTGTCCGGCATTTCCACGGATAAGATTCCTTTTTCTCCGGGAGCAAGGTGTACTTTGGGTATATTTGTTTCTTTGACCTGCAAAGGAGTGATTGCTAAATCATCAGGACCCCTGAACCTGATCCATTGTGCCTGAAATTCACACTGATCCAGATTAGTATAATGGTAACGGTTTTCAACGGTAAATTTCCCGTCAAAGGATGGAGTAATAAATTTTTTTATAAAATGTACGGGTGACCAAATTTCCCTGACAGTGAAAAAACTGCCTTCTTTTTGTCGGTATGGGCCCACGATACCATCCTGTGCATATCGACCGTTGGCATCAAGCTGATTATTTCGGTCGGTACGAACCACTGCTTCATCCAAAAAACTCCACAGGAAACCTCCTGCACAGATCGGGTTGTTCCACATTAGGTTCCAGTAGTCTTCAAGACCTGCGCCAAGCCCTTCATCCCAGCAACCATGCAGAAATTCAGTGGATAATAATATCCGGTCTCGCTGGTAACTATCGTAAGCCAGGTAGTTATATTTAAAATAATGTAGTGTATTTATTTTACGGAATATTTGGCGGGGTCGGATCACTTCACGGTGCTGAATGTCCCAACGAGAAAATTCGTCATCCAGAGCCGGGTTCCACCCGCCCTCATTACCGTTATCCCATAGAACAATGCATGGATGGTTTACATCCCTTATGACCATTTCTTTGACCAGTTTCCTGCCAATATCTGTTTTATAAGGTGGAGGACCCCACCCGGCCAGTTCATCCAGCACGAATAATCCAAGAGAGTCACAAACATCCAGAAAATGTTTGTCCGGAGGATAATGCGACATTCTCACAGCATTCATATTCATTTCCCTGATTAACTTTACATCCTTTATGCTTATTGCTTTGCTGGTAGTACGACCCGATGATGGCCAGAATGTATGCCGGCATATTCCCTTAAATTTTATTTTTACGCCGTTTACATAGATTCCGTCTTTTGCCCTGACTTCCACAGTCCGGAATCCTGTACGTACCGAAGTCTGATGAAGTGTTTCATGATTTTTATCCAACAACCTGAATACCAACTGGTAAAGATTTGGAAATTCCGGGTTCCAGGAATGGATATCTTTGAAATGTGTGGATATGCTGATATTTCCATCAGTTGGTTTCTGTATTTTTTCTTCCCGGATAGCAATTTCTGTACCATTTAAGTTTTGCAATTCTACTTCGAGAAAAGCTGCTTTAGATGAACTGAAATAAACATCAGCCTTAAAATCTCCATTTGCCCGGGCATCTGTCGCCACTCTGTCGATATGATCAGCAGGCAATGCCTCCAAGTATACCGGACGAAAAATCCCTCCGAATACCCAGTAATCGCCCCATCGTTCGGCTTCGTTCACCGATGTGTCGGCAGAATGTTTATGCACGGTGACTTCAAGTCGGTTTAATTTATTGCCAAAATTCAATAACTTGCCAATATCATAGATGAATTCATAAAAAGCACCCTGATGTACCGGACCTGCCGGTTTACCATTGATCTTTACCTCCGCATCGGTCATTACTCCCTCGAACACGATCTTCACGGTTTTCCTTTTCCATGTTTCAGGCAGACGGAACTCAAGACGATATATCCCATACTCGTTTAAACGTTCATCCCACGGATCAAGACCGTAATTATATGACCCAAAACCCTGGAGTTCCCAACAGGAAGGAACAGCTATCGTGGTCCATTTTCCGCTATTCATGCCAGCCGAACAGTAAAATTTCCATGGAACCGTGTTATCATTTCCGGTTCCGGAGAGATACCTGTATTCCGTTTCCTGGGCAAATCCAGAAAATAAAAAGGTAAGAAAAACTGTCAAAAGAACAGCTAACCGATATGTATGAAACATCTTCATAATCATCCATGTTTAATTTTTACTTGAATTTTTACCTGCTCATCGGATTGTACAAATTGTATTGGTCGAAAAAGGCATTGGGAATCGTTACTTTCCAGACATTTTCCATGAACTTTTCCGGCATAATATTGATTAAGCATTTTGGCATTTGAGACTTAAAAATACATACTTGATTCCAGACTAATTATATTTTCAGTTCCGGAAACAATGACTGAATCAACTTTTATAAATTTCATTGACGAATGATCTTAACTTGTTTTCGACTTCTAAAATCATAGTCTTACTGATTTAATTTGCCGGCTCAGGCGGTTCATCACTCTGTATGTCAGGAACAGCAATAGTCCCCTTTCGATTACCGTATTTAATGATTATATTTTTTAATATTTGAAAAGGAACATGATAAAAACTGACTATGGTTCCTTCGCACCCCCGGTCCAATACGAATTTAGAATATGTTTTCAGATACTCTTTTTCATAATTAAGAGCGATTATGGATTTCTGAACTATCAGGGAGCTGTCCTGTTTTGAGAGAACAGGTTCAGGATTATTTTTAAACAAAGGATGAAGATCTGCCATGACGGCAAAAGCTTTCAGATAAAGTATTGAACATTCAATACGATTTTCCAGGAACTCCAGGTCTCTTTTCGATGACTCGTTTTTTGTGCCCGCGATGCATTTATGCAGCTCATTTTTAGTTTCAGTATACCGGGCAATTGCCGAAAGAAGCTTATCTTTATGATATCTTTGAGTTCCATAGTGTGATAGTCCGGGTTTTTTATACCACCAGAGTTTTGGACAGAAGCCTATAGTAACTATATTTTCCCTGCAATAATTATCAGTTTCATCAAGTTTCGACATAGCTCTGGCATAGGTGGCAGGATCGGCTATACCTAATCGCTTAGCCAGGGAATTATAAAAGGACAGTGGAGGGATTGGCCCTTCAATCATCGCTTCAGATGCATACCTGGTTGCCGTCCGGTTTTCATAATTTTGCCAGTGGTTCCAGCAAATACCATATAAGGGTTTATTATGGTTAATTTTTAGATTATTATCTATTAACAGTCGGATCCCTTCAACCGGATTTTGCTGCAAATACATCATACCATCCATCTGTATCCAGCTATATACCATTGTCCTGTTTATATCATCAGCAGTAAAAGGAATTTTCGACAAATATTTAGCAACCGTTCGGGCTCCGTGTGCCGGCAAAACAGTCAGGTGCAAGTCCGGAGGAGCAATACTTCGCAGGTAATCAAATCCTTCTTTCAGCTCTTTTGCACTGGTAATATAAACTCCTGTGGAAATTTGAATATTCCTTTCTCTGAGATATCCTTTTAACTCTTTAACACAATTTACATCATTTTTAATCTGGTCTAAATAATTGCGGGCATCTTCTTCGGTGATAAACTCTATTCCGTCAATTAATGGATATTCTTTCAGGATTGCATCACATGTTGTCTTGGCGTAATCTATACCGGGTACGCGTAATTCATAGGAAAAATTCACGGTTAACCCCACTCTTTTCGCTTCGGCCATTACGGCATTCAGCCATTGTATTGCCATTTGACTTCTTTTTTGCAGATCATTCCAATAGGGTTCTATTGCAGGAATACAATAAATACTGTCGTTTCTGATGAGTTTTTTAAGCGTTGTGTCTTTTGGAACCACATCCTGTTCACCGTAAAAGAAATTCCCTGCAAGATGTTCAGTTCCTTTGTATTTATAGGAAAACCACTGTCCGGGATAACTGTGAAATGTAATATAATTCATACGTAACCTTGCCAGATTCCGTATATATTCTTTTGCCTCATCGAGCGGATAAGAGGATATATCCATTACAAAATTAATATGCTGTCGTATTCCCCTGCGTTTAACCACCGGCTTAATGATTTTGGAATATCCTGACAATTTTTGAATGGATGGATTATCAGGTTTTCGAATACCGGTAAGGTCAAAGGTATAACCCATCCTTTCAAGCATGGTGTAGACTGCATGTAAAACGCATGTTTCATCGTGACCGGAAAGATATATGCTCTTGTACTTATTTTCTTTTGATTGCTCTACGGAAAAAGAAAAAGGAACCATTGTGGAATCCGTTTTTAAAACGATGTTCCATTCTGCCGGATTCGGTTTATCAGAGGTTGTTACATTAAAATGCTCACCCAGAATTTTTGATAATTCATCAACACCATACTCCATTACCTCATTGCCATGAGGATCAATAATGGTGATGTGTTCTTTATTGAGCGAACAACGCGTTTGAATCAGTAATAACATTAATACACATAACCATAATAAACGGGTGGAAAATTCGGGTTTCATGATATACAAATATTTTTGTTTTTTTCCTGTGTTTTTAACAATGAGAAGGTCAATTTATAGGTTTTTTTACCGTTAATTTTTATTATAGATATAGCTTTATTTGAATACAAATTGTTCAGTTGGAATAAATTCGAATTTAGTATTCTTTTCAGCCTGATATTTTATCCAGATAATAATCAAAGGATTTCCTTCAAAATCATATTCAATACTATAACGAAAATCTTTTCCCCGGTCAACATTCTTACCATCAATGTTCAGTTGTATATCTGTGTTTATCCAATTATTTATAAGGAATGCAGGATTAAAAATGGGTGAATCATTACTCCCGTTTAAAATAAACCTGATACTTTTTGTATTACCTCTTGCATTTATTAAATATGCACGCTGAGTATAATCATATTTTGCGCTTCCAGGAGAGCTGTCTGAAAAAATAAGCTCAGGAGGATAATTCCATGACCTGGCAAGCGCAACAAGTGATTTTGGATCTTTATCTGTCATTCCATATAAAGCAGCATTCCCGTTGGGGTTTCCCCAGCTTAATGATGAATGTGATGCCCGGTCCGGTGCAACAGCGTGTCTTCCGTCAGATACAATTTGAGCTACCGGCCAGTGATTCCACCACGGGAAGTGCGAATAATCAGGTCTGACTTCTCCGTTGAATACCTTAAAACTACCGCCGGTTCTAAGAATCAGGAATGGTTTGAATCTGGCTTTGAAATTCACTACCTGAATGTTTCCGTCAGGTAAATCATATATAGGATATCCTTTTTCCCATGAATAGGTTTTGCTTTCTCCCTTCATGTTTACTAAAGTAGTGGCTTTTAGTTCAACATTATCTTCAGGTCTGGTTCCGGGTTCATTAAGGAATATGGTTTCCTGCCATCCTCCATGTCCCGGGAGGACTTTACGGACGGTTACTCCATCCGGATAAATATAATATAACTCATTTCCCCACTCACCGAATCCGGTGTTATTTGTCAAATCATTTTGCCTCTGTTTTACATCCATTTGCAGATATTTCCAGTTTACTACGATACGAGCTTCATTGTTTTCAATGATAGCTATACGCGAGCTTGTGCATTTGGTATCCGACATATGCTCCATGCAACCCGTGGGAATTTTGTCTCTTGGCCCCTGAGATAAGAACCAGTTATTTCCGGTTTCTCTGCTCTGATCTGCCATCCATTTACCGTTTTCTGAAACGAAACAGGGAGAATAACGGGTGCCCCTCCAAAACATGATTTTAATAGGAAGCTCATCAAATTGTACCACAATGTCATCGAATGGACCGACAGGCCATATAGCATCCCATTCCGGGTAATACTTCAGTTTTGTATAATTTGCTGCAAATCTCCCTGAAGGCTTAACTGTTGGAAATTTTCGGGGTGAAAACAGCGGCTTATTTTCAGGTTTTAATGAATCGTAAATCCTTTTTATTTCTTCTGCAGACAGACATTTATCATAAATTTTTATTTCATCCACAATTCCATCTAATGAGTATCTTGATGGGAAAGTAGCCCAATCTCTTACCGGATCTGTCGGAGCAAGCATCTCACGGTTCATCCCCATACGAAATCCCTTATCCAGTTCACTATACACAATTCCCCTATGATAGATAAAATCATTGTACGTATTTGCCAGTTTGCCATTAATATAGATGGCTAATCCATTAGCAGGACTAATAGTGCCAACTATATGATACCACTTTCTTAATTCCAGACCAAGTTTCGTAGACGTTTTAATCTTTGAATTACATTCATGCCATACTGAAGTTCCATCTGAAATTTGAATTCCAACCCTTCCCCTGGAATCAACCCCAAAATAAAATCCGGTGATTTTATATTTCCCCATGGTAAGAATTGGGGCCCAGTTCCAGGGATAAGCTCCCAGTGCAATCCAAGTTTCAATACTGATATTTTTAGGAAGTCTAAATCTATTATCAACAATATGATTGTTTCCACTAGAGTTTTCAGGTTTCACATCTATAAATGAAGAAAATCCATCAAACATTATAGCGGAACCTTTTACGCCTGGTACATATTTAGTAAGACCACCGACCTGGTATTCGCTATAGGGTGAAAATTCCTTTGCCAAAGATTTATTTCGAGCTTTTTTATGAATTTCCGATTTTGCGATTTTTCCTGCATCATCGAAGTTCCACCAGAATAATACATGAGAATTCTGTGATTTTACCGGATTTAAAACGTAGAAAAGACCAAATAAAATGATAATTAATTTTTTCATATTTTTTAATCAAATTTATTAGATAAGTGAATTAGAATTAAAAACATATTTATTTAATTTAGATTTGAATTATTGGTGTATTTGCCAAAAGGATTCCATCCGGAAAAAACTGTTTCTAACCAAATTAACATGTTATAAAATTACGTGGATTTTTTTTATTTTTTAGCAATAAATCCGTAAAATCTATCCTAATATTTTGTAAAACAGGAGATGTTGGCAGATTAAGTCCTTTTAATGGCCCATTTCGGATAACAAAGCTATATATCCTTTTGCATTAACTCATCGTAGGTTACTCCTTTGAGTTCTTTAAAAATCTATGCGGAAATAAGTAAGTTAACCGGGATATTGTGAATACCGGTTTTGTGAAAACACCAGGGCAACATAATACAGGTGAAGAAAATTAACATAAAAGAAACCGGTTCAGTTAAAAATAAATATTTATTGCCATGGGAGCGGAAAGGTATGCGCTATTCCTGAAAATCAGAATTGTCTCACAATATGATAAATAAACAAATAAAAAAAAGAGGAAAATAAAATGTGGTTTTCAGAAAAAATGGAATTATATTTGTATTAAACAATGGTGCCCAAAAATCAGGTTTTTAGATGTACCCATAACTAACAGTTAACTAACCGAAAAGAATGAAAAAAATCCCAATCATTTTCATGTTGGTTTTTACCGGCTGTCTTTTTACCAAAAGCAATTATGCAGAGGTACGTTTACCTGCTATTATTTCTTCGAACATGGTTTTGCAGCGAATTACTTTATGGGGTTGGGTTAATGCCAGAGCGAAATTATGCATCACAACATCATGGTTAAAAAATTCCTTAAGTTTTTCTGCAGATAATGCCGGGGATCGGGAAGTTGAAGACCAAACAGCAAATAGTAATGGGCCACAAAAAATTAGAATCAGAAACTCCAAACAGGATATTTCGCTGGAAAAAATCTTCTTTGGAGAAGTTTGGTTGTGTTCAGGACAATCAATTATGGAAATTTTCGTCAGCAGTAAATTTGGTCAGACAGTATATGGCGCACAAGAGGCGATAACGAATTCAAACAGTGAGAATATACGGTTATTTACAGTGCAACATCAAGCTGGTGTATCCCCAAGGGAAAAATTGAGTGAATATACAGGATGGCAGTCTGCTAATCTTGGAAATGTAAGAGATTTCAGTGCAGAAGCATATTTCTTCGGACTGCATTTGCAGGATCTATTGGATGTACCTGTCGGATTGACCCATACTTCATGGAGAGATAGTCAGATTGAAACCCGGATAAGTAAGGAAAAATTGAGTTATAGATTTTGATTATATTTTTCAGAACGGATAATTGGAATAATGCTAAATAATCAGAGTAATATTATAGATTAACACAAAAAAGTAAAACTAAAAAACATGATGAAAATGAAAAACACTAAATTTTCCAGGTTTCTTCCTAAACAAGGAGGAGAATGGTTCCGGGACCTTAAAAAGATGAGATTTTTTATTCATACAACAGAATTGTTCTTCATTGCCAGTCTTCTATTTATGTTGATTGTGCCTCTTTCTTGCAGGCAGAACAAAACCGACAACTCTTATGAAGGCATTATTCGAAAAGGAAATGTTGGCGGGTACACGATTGTTTATAGAGAGGATGTTGATGAATCCTATAACGCAGGGTTCTCGTTATATGCAACAGCCTGGCCTTTACTGAGGGAGTATCCGGGGCGTGATTTTCAATCAGGACTTTTCGGTACCTGGATGCATGCTCAACTTGATAAGCCTGCACCTATAGAAAGAATGTATTCGGATATTGAAGGCGGACTTGGCTGGTGGCGCAGTACTGAGTTTCCAACAGAAACTCCGAAATTTATTATGGGCGGAGTAGAACTCAACTTTGTCGCATGGGCCAATGGTCCTGGTGCCGGCAAAGGCAGGGACTGGAGTAAACCTAAAGGGAAATACGGTGTAGCACAGCTGAGCCCCTGGTTGCTGTTTCCCCCCGATGGACTTAATCTGAAACAGGGTACATGTGGTGAATTATTTGGTTACGGATATTTGCCCTTGCCACTGACTGACCCCAAATCTGTTACGGCAGGCAAAAACGTTCCAACCGGAAATCAATGCTGGACCTTATTTATCAACACAGGAAATTTTAAAGGTCCGGTTGCTTTCTTTACTCCTTATTTCTGGTCCCGTCCGTCAGTTGAAGATCCACGCTTAAGTGGGATGTTTTTAGATTGTCGGCCTTCTAAAGCTAACAAGGCATTTCAGATGGAAACACAATATATTCATTCAGCTGAGGCCACTGACGCTAAAGGTGAGAGATATGTCCGTATTGCTCCAACCCAATACCCGATAGGTCCTGATGGAAAGTCGGAGCTTATGAATCGTTTAATGGTCTATAACAAAAAGGCACTATGGGATGGTGTCAAAGCATGGTTTGAAGGAGGTGATCCGGTTGACGGTACCATTGATCTTAGTGGAGCTTGCCTGCAAAAGTTTATCGGAAAAGTCAGATTAACGTGGAGGATATATGGGGATCATATACCCAAGAATAAACGTGCCATGTTAAATATTAATTCTTTTATAAGTGCTGGTTCAACTGATGCCACTACCTTCAGACTTAGTTGGAATAGCGACCTGATAACCAAAAGAGAAACAGAAAACGGTACGGTAGTGACACTTCCGGAATACTATCATTTGGTGAAAACCGGTCAAGACAGTATTGGTGAATGGGTTGCGGTAGCACCCGAAGATGTTCCTGCTGAAACAGGACTGCACAAGGTTAGCTTCAGCCGGTCCGGGGATAGACCTCCGGAAACTTTCGTTACGCCTGAAGATGAGAAGAGTTGTTGGAAGAATCCCGGTCCGGTTGCCGGACCTTTCAAAGCAAAACTGGGAGATGGCAGTACGGTAACGTATTACTGGTATCGATTCGCCGACCAGCCAGCGTTACTCAATGCAGATTTGACCAGCGAGGAGCGTGAGAAACTGCAAAAGCGAGTGGAGAAAATTCATAGGCTTTGGACAAAAGACCGCGAATACCTTCCTCCGCCAACGACAGGGAAACTGGCAGATGTTGACCCTGCATTGATAGTCGTTCCTCCGGCAGGTTTAGAGGTAGGTTATGTGCCGATCGTTACACGACAGGAAATGGAAAAATAATCACGAAAGTAATGAATCAATTGAATTGCCTAATATTACTTTTTAAAATTTTTTAGAAAAAAGTTAATCGGCCGATAGAAATTAATAAAGTAGATTTTTAGATTCAAGAATTAAGTTGACTTACGTTGATTTTGATTCTGAATAGTTGATGTTTAGATTTTCAGGTTTTTTTTGAATAAATGATTCCAAATTATTTTTAAAAACCTTTAGTAATTATTTTGCGATGAAAAAAAATACAAGAAAAAGATTGATTGCTTTCGGAAGTCTGTTTCTCAGTATTTTTCTGATAACCGTGTGTTCCTGCAAGAATTCAGGATTCAGAACTGACAATAAGGGTACAAAAGAAAAGGATTTATTCGGATATATGATTCAGCCGGTTTCGTACCTCAAAGTCCGGATTAAAGACAATTTCTGGAGACCAAAGATTGAAAAGAACTGGAAAGCAGGCATTCGTAGTGTTTTTAAGGAAGCCTCATACGAGATAGATAATTTTGATATTGCTTCCGGGAAAAAAAAAGGGAAACGGAAAGGAGGACCTGCATGTGATTCCGATCTTTATAAAATAATTCAGGGAGTAGCTTATTCCTTGCATAGTTTTCCGGACCCGGTATTGGAAAATTTTGTTGATTCTCTTATTAATCGTATCGTTGCAGCCCAGCAACCGGATGGATACCTGGATACATACATTATTATCAATGCTCCTGATCGGAAGTGGAAAGACCTGAGAAGGAAGCATGAATTATATGTGGCAGGCCATATGTTTGAATCTGCTGCGGCCTATTATGAAGCCACCGGTAAACGAACTTTTCTGAATTCAGCAATTCGCCTTGCGGATCTGATTGCTAATATTTTTGGTCCTGACAAACGAAAGGACGTGCCGGGACACGAAGAGATTGAATTGGGACTTATTAAACTTTACAAAGTTACCGGCGAAGAGAGATTTCTGAATCTCGCCAAATTTTTTATTGATGAGCGTGGTGATCCTCAACGCATAGCCCCCTTGAAGAAGCCACCTGAACATGATCCCTTTGCCAATACTCCCAAACGCTGGAGGCCACCATCTTACAGCCAGGATCATTTACCTCTCGAAGACCAGCACACGGCTGAAGGCCATGCTGTCAGAGCTGCTTACTTATATGCAGCGGCAACCGATGTTTCTGCCATCACACATTCTGACAAGTATGTACCTGCTTTAAATGATATCTGGTCTGATATTGTAAATAAAAAAATGTATGTTACCGGAGGAGTTGGTACCTCTATTTACCATAATGAAGGTTTTAAAAAACCTTATGAACTTCCCGACGATAAAGCCTATCAGGAAACCTGTTCCTCCATCGGGATGATTTTTTGGAACCGAAGAATGAATTGGTTGGAAGGAGATGCCAAATATGCTGATCTGGCCGAACTTATTATGTATAATGCAGCAATCGCAGGCGTTTCATTGACAGGTGATCGTTTTTTCTATACAAATCCGATCGTGTCCAACGGAAAACATCAGCGTAAACCCTGGTTTAATCCGGCTTGTTGTCCTTCGAACATGGTTCGGTTCCTTCCCGAAATTGGCAGTATGATTTATGCGAAAGATAAAAATGGGATCTATATAAATCAATTTATCGGTAATGATGTGAAAATCCGGCTAAATAACAATGATATCAACGTCAGGATCGAAACGGGATATCCATGGGAAGGAAAAGTGAAGCTGATATTTAATCCGGTAAAAAATAGTTCCTTTGAGGTTCATATTCGCATCCCGGGGTGGGCCCGGGGTCAATATCTTCCTGGAAGTGATCTGTACCAATTTCTGAAAAGTAATAGGGCTAAAAACGAAAAATTTCAGTTGTATATCAATAATAAAAAGGTGCATTCTCCAACGATCCACAAAGGGTATGTGACCGTCAACAGAAAATGGTCAAAGGGTGATGTACTCGAACTTGACCTGCCCATGCAAATACATGCAGTGACAGCAAATGAAAAGCTTGTTGATACACGGGGTAAAATAGCCTTGATGCGTGGACCTATTATTTATTGCCTGGAAGAAACTGACAATCCATTATATTTTAAAAATTCAGAACCTTTACTTTTTCCTGGTGAATTTATTTCTGAATATAAAGAGGATTTGCTGGACGGCGTAACCATTATTAAAGGTAAGGCTTCAATTCCGGGTACTGGTAAGGATATAGTTGTCACAGCAGTTCCATATTATAGTTGGGCTAACAGGACGCCCGGCAAAATGAAGGTCTGGTTGCCGGTAAAAGTAGATTGATCAATGAATAATTACAGATTTTGTAGGAAATTATTATTCTTATTCTTTTTTTCGACTATTTTATCTGATTTTAGTCGGAATATTTTAGTTAACTACCTGAGAGTATTTATTATAGCCAGGCAGTCAAATATACAATACTCAGCTCACAAACATCCTTTTAACGCCACAGGTGACAATCCGGAAACCGGTGACACTTCTTCGTATGGACCAGGGCGGTGATTCGGTTGAAACGATAATGACTGGATAACTTATCTTAAAAAAGGCCTCCCGATGTTTGTGTAATTTACAGGAATGAAACAATATAGTCTGAAGGTGGCTGCACAACAAAAAAATATAGGTGCTTAAAAGAAATGACAAGCTTATGGACATAGAGATAACGAATTCTTTAGTTTATATTGTTAATTTATGCAATTCATAATGCTGAATACGCATTATGTGGATGAACCAAAAAAGTTTTTTCATTGATTTACCATAACTTTCGGCTGCGGATATAAGAGAATGGCTTTGTTTCAAACTTTCTCAGACCCGGACAGAAGAAGAAATGATTGAATTGATGTTTTTCAGGTATCGAAGACAAAAAGATATTAATTGATATATAAATTTAAAGATGAAATAAATGTGTAAAAGTATAAAAATAAAATACAATAAACCGTATATGCGTGATCCGAACAAAGCAGTGTTAATAGGATTGACAGCTGTTGTGATAATGTTTAATACCATGCTTGTTTCAGCACAAAAGAGTAATGTTGAAGAGATCATTCTTGTTTATAAATCGCACTTCGATATAGGTTATACGCACCTTGCCCGTGAAATCATTCACAACTATCGCACTATCATCATCGATGGAGCGCTGGATGTTGTGGATAAAAACAAAAACCTGCCGCTTGAGCAGCAGTTTGTCTGGACTATTCCCGGATGGCCGATGAAAAAGATATTGGAAGATTGGGAGGGGCAAACTCCACAGCGTCGGCAACGTGTCCGAGAAGCTTTCAGGGACGGGCGTTTTGCAGTGCATGCATTACCTTTTACCATGCAGGTTGAGTTAATGGAACCGGAAGGTATGGTACGAAGCTTGGGTTACTCTTCAGAACTTGCCAGGCAAGCAGGTAAACCATTGCCCACCGGGGCAAAAATGACTGACGTTCCGTCATATACGAAATTTATACCAACTTTGCTGAGGAATGCTGGCGTTAACTTCCTACACCTGGGCTGTAATCCGGGAAGTACGCCGCCTGATGTCCCCTTTTTGTTTTGGTGGGAAGGTCCC
>Ga0190359_1001553_pt1 | contig 14370 bp, 11 predicted proteins | sample 48721823_MG_FD_161269 | JGI IMG/M metagenome (GOLD analysis project Ga0190359, IMG submission 161269) | Hydrothermal vent microbial mat bacterial communities from Southern Trench, Guaymas Basin, Mexico - 4872-18-2-3_MG | ecosystem: Environmental > Aquatic > Marine > Hydrothermal vents >... | reverse complement strand
GCCGAGTGGTCGGCGGTGCTCTTTCACTGAACCTCCCCCGCCAAGGTGCCAGGGAATTCGCAAGGGGGGATTCCACCCAAACTGTTTCTATGGCACCTTGTGGGGGGTCAGGGCCCCGGCAAAGTCGTGATTCTTCCGTGATCGAGCAGAGATAGAGAAAAGACTGGCGCCGCACTCCCCGATATGGCACACTCCGGAGCGTGAAGAGCCGACGCCGCAACGCAGGAGCCGCGCCTATTGTGTTTCGGGGCACACGCCTCGATGCGAGGCGGCTGGCGAAGATCGCGCGCCTGGTCGAGGGCGGGCAGGGCCGTACGCGCCAAGATCTCGCGCGTGAGGTTTGTCGCATGTTCGGCTGGCGGCGTCCCGATGGGACCTTGGCGATCCGCGGCGCACGGCAGCTATTGCTTCGCCTTGACCAAGCGGGAGTGATCCATCTTCCGGCGCCGCGGCGTCCGCAGGGGCGGCCCCGCCACGCGCCGGTGGCAGAGGCCGCAGCGCTACTGGAGTGCACCGGCATGCCAGAGCCGTTGCCGCCGGCGGCGCGAAGCTCCGGGGCAGTTTTGGTGGTGCGGCCGATCCGCGAGGCGGAGTTGCTGAGTTGGCGCGCGCACATGGAGCGGTTTCACTATCTCGGGGATGCCGCGCTGGTCGGCGAGTCGCTGCGCTACGTGGCAGAGTTAGACGCCAAGCTGGTAGCCCTGTTGAGCTGGGGAGCGGCGTCGCTGCGCAACGGGCCGCGTGATCGGTACGTGGGCTGGGACGAGGAGAGCAAGCGGGCGAATCTGCATTTGGTCGTCAACAATGCGCGGTTCCTGATCCTGCCGTGGGGCAGACACCCGCACCTGGCATCCCGCGTGCTGGCAGCCAACCTGCGACGGCTGAGCCGCGACTGGGAAGCGGCCTACGGGCACCGCGTCGTTCTGGCGGAGACCTTCGTCGACACGTCGCGCTTTCGCGGCACGTGCTATCGCGCCAGCAACTGGATCAGCGTGGGTGAGACCAAGGGCTGGGGCAAGAGCGGGGCGTCGTATCGCTTCCACGGTCAGCCCAAGTCGGTGTGGTTGTATCCGCTGCGCCGCGACTTCAAGGCGCATCTTTGCGCGAAGTTGGAGCGCAGCAAGCGCGAGGAGGCCTTCATGGCGATCGATGTAGAGAGACTTCCCCTGGATGGGGAAGGGGGGCTGTTCGATCTCCTTTCCGTGTTCCCCGACCATCGCAAGCGCCGGGGCGTGCGCCACGCGATGTCGAGCATCCTGGCGACGGCCATCTGCGCGGTGCTGGCCGGAGCTCGCAGCTTCACGGCAATGGCGGAATGGGCGGCCGAACAGTCGCCGGAGACGCTCAGGCGACTGGGATCGAAGCGCGGCAGACCCCCGAGCGAGCGGACCTATCGTCGGGCGTTCGCCAACATCGACGTGCAGGAACTCGATCGTCGAACGGGAGTCTGGATAGCCGATCAACAGCGACTTCAGGCCGGCGAAGGCCTGGCGCTGGACGGCAAGACGGTGCGCGGCAGCCGTGACGGCGACCAGCCTGCCGTGCACCTGCTGAGCGCCATCGTCCACGGCCGCGGCACGGTGGTGGCACAGGCTGCGGTCGACTCGAAGACGAACGAGATCACCCAGGTCAAGCCACTCCTCGAGGAACTGGAGATCGAGGGGGCCGTGGTCACCACGGATGCGCTGCTGACCCAGCGGGAGATCGCCGCTCACCTCGTGAAGGACAAACACGCCGACTATGTGTTCACGGTCAAGGACAACCAACCGACGCTGCGCAAGGACATCGCGGACTCTTTCGCCTCGCAGGAAGAGGACGCTAGACGCCGGCAGCGTCAACGGCGCGACGCGCCTCCGGAGACGGAGGCTTTTCCCCCCGGAGCACGTGACCGTCGATAAAGGACACGGGCGACTGGAGACGCGGGAGATCTGGACGAGCACCGAGCTGAACGACTACCTCGACTTTCCGCACGTCGGGCAAGTGTTCCGCATCCGGCGCACAACCACCGACCTGCAAGGGAATGTGGTCAAGGGCCGCAAGTCCACCACCGAGACGGTCTTTGGCGTGACCAGTCTCACGCCGCAGCAGGCTACACCAGCGCAGCTGCTCGCCTACAACCGCGGCCACTGGCAGATCGAGAACCGTTTGCACCACGTGCGGGACATGGCCTACGACGAGGATCGCTCCCAGGTGCGCAAGGGACGGCGTCCTCACGCGATGGCGACGCTGCGCAACATCGCGATCAGCCTGCTGCGCCTCGCGGGAGCCGAGAACATCGCCGCGGCGACTCGATTCCTCGGCCGGCAGGCCGAGCGCCCGCTGCGGTTGGTGGGCGTGGCATAAGCGGCAACCAGACGAACCAGGCTGATACCCCCCCACAGCGCTCGCTGTGCGGAAGTGGTACGCCCGGATCCCGTGGAAAACGCCCACAACTCAACCCGCGTGGCCCGCTGGAGCCCTCATCCGCGTCCTCTGTCTCCAGCCACGCCGCTGCCCCCGACGCCCATCTCTCTGACTTTGTCCGTCGCCCTGGGCCGGCGGGTGTGGCCCGCCTTGCCTGGAGACACCGCCTGGTCTATATTGACAGGGGAGGCGGTTACGTGGCCAACAAAGGGAAATTGCCGCGCTTCGCCGGGGCGCAGCTGCCCCGGTTGCGCCGGTTGGTGGAGCTATCGCGAGACATCACCGGGGACCACTTCCGTCTCGGCAGCGAGGAAGTCGACAGCTGGCCGGTGGAGATTCGTACCCTGGCCGATCTGCAGAGCGAGGAAATCCATCCCTCCGGGGTGCTGGCGGACATCGCCCGCTACCAGTACAGCGACAGGTTGTTCGGGCGCAAGCAGGACCTGTACCGGGTCAACCTGCAGGATCACAACATCCTCCGGGTCCTGCGCCAGGACCCGGGGCGGCTCGGCTTCTCGCCCTTCTTGCTGTACGTGCTCACCCACGAGTTGATCCACATCGTGCGTTTCGTCAAGTTCCTGGTGCCCTTTCACACCCCGCGGGAAACCCGCCAGGAGGAGGAGCAACGCGTGCATCACCTCACCCAGGCCATACTCGGCAAGGTGCCCATGCGCGGGATGGAACGGGTTCTGCGGCACTACCAGAAGCTCGCCGGCGGGAGGGAATAGGACCAGCGCCGCGGAAACGAACGCCGGGCAGGGAAGTTCCCGTCTACTGGGCCGGCTGCTCCTTCTGCCCGGTGGCCTCGGGAGGTTCTTCCTCGTCGAGCTTGGCCATCCTCTCCACCCAGTCGGCGGCCAGCTTGCCCAGCCGACCACCCTTCTTGGCCTGCTGGTGGAGGTACTGGTGAAAGGCAGTCTTTTTCTCGCCGTGCAGCGCTCCCACCACGATGTGGGCGGCGGGATCCTCGTCGTAGGCGATGCCGGCCCGCAGGGCCGCCTGGAGGATGTAGGCGGGCTTGGCGTTGGCCAGCTTCACCAGGGGATCCACGTACTCGCTGCGGGGTTGCGCGGGGGCGTCGCGGCAGGCCCGGTACACCTTCAGTGCGGGCCGGAAGTTGCCGCTGTCCGCGGCGCACTGGCACAGGCCCTGGAGCAGGGTGCGGAAGGCGTCGCTGTCGGCCTGGTAGAGCTTGTCCTGGGCCGAACCGTCGGCGGGGAAGGCCTTGGCGAAGGCCTGGCAGTCGCCGCCGGATTTCCACACGGCATAGAGCAGGGCCGTCCGCGCCCAGGGGCCCTTGGCCTTGCCGGCGTATTTTCCGGCAATCTCCTTCTGCTTGGCCTCTGCCAGGGCCAGGGCGGCCTGGACCTGGTCGGACTCGGCTGCCTGGGGATCGCGTAGCTGCGCCAGCGCGGCCAGCGGCGACGGCGGCGACACCGGCATGTTGCCCTGGAGATTGATTTCCTTGTCCAGTTGCCCGAAGGCGATGGCCACGTCGTCGATGGCCCAGCCGTCGGCTCCCTGTACGAAGGGAATGGCGCCGCTGTTCTCGCCGTCGTCGACCAGCAACAGGCGGACCTTGCCCGGGGCCCGGGCTCCCTTGATCTTGACCTTGTCCAGGGCACCGGAAGACGCCCGCTCGATGAAAGCCTGGGCCTTGGCGGTGAACTCGGCCGGCGGGGTGGCCGTCAGGGCGGCATTGCTGAAGTGGTGCAACAGTTCGAAGGGATCCCCCCCCTGGAGTTTCTTGGCCTCCTCGACCAGGGCCAGGTAGCGTTCCTTCAGTGCCTGAAAGACACTGGCCGACGCTTGCGGCAGACGCTCGTACTTGTTCTGGCAGGCACAGACAGCCGTCATCACCGATACCAGTACCGCCCCCAGCAGGCGCTTGCGGGATGAACTCATGAAACACCTCCTTGCAACTGCTTTGATCTCAATTTCCCACCCGGCGGGTGAGGGAACTCGGCACCTGGCCGATTGTTTTCCGACGAGGCAGACTTGGGCAAGGAACACCCCCACCTGCGGAAATCAGTCCTTCAATTCCCGCAGGAATTCTTCCTTGGTTACCAGTCCCTTGCGGGCCATCACCCGCATCAGGGCCCAGAAGTATTTCTCCAGCTTCTGCAGTGTCTCCCATTCACCGGTCTGTACTTCCTTGAGGTAGTCCTCCATGGCTTCGTCGGAGGAAATGGCACCGGCCCGGTTGCCGACACGCGCCGCCCGCCGGGCCTTGATCTCGGCAACCTTGTCGCGGACCTGCCGGGAGTCGGGTTCGGCGTCACGGTCTGCCCGCTTCCGGGCTTCCTGGTAGGTGGAGGTGTCAACCTGTTCCATCTCTCCGCCCGGCCGCACCAGCACCATCTTGCCGGTGTCGCGGTGCTGGGCGTGGTACAGGCTCAGCGGCTTGATGTTGGTGTTCTGTCCCCGGTAATACTTGCGGATGGCCGACTGGATGGCCGATATGGTGGCCAGCACCGGGCGTACCTTGCAGCCGGTGGTGAACTCGATCTCGTCGATGACGGCGATGTTCATGGGATCCGACATGGCGATGGTCATGATGCGCGAATGCCCCTGTTGTTGCAGGTCGATGGGGATGAGATCGTTGTTTTCGCAGGTCTGGTAAGGCACCAGGCGCAGGGCCTCGCCGTCTATCTGGGCCTGGGAGAGATCAACCACCGGCAGCGACATCACCTCGCCCAGTACCTTGGCCAGCATGCCTTCGGTGATGAATCCCTTGGCTACCAGGGCGGTTCCCAGCCGGTGTCCCCACTGGCGCTGGTAGGCCAGGGCGGCATTGAGTTGATCCTGGTCGATGATGCCGCGTTCAAGGAAGATCTCACCCAACTTTTTCCTGGTCATGGATTTCCTTTTGTCGAAAGTTCCGGGGGGATGGTACCAGAGCGATGCCGGGCAGATCAAGCCCGTTGCCCGGGTTACGCCAGCGACGGCACTGGCGGCTCGGTGACGGTGACCTGTCCCTTCGTGTTCTCTCCCTGATGGGGTCGGCGCAGATAGCTGTTGACTACCGTCCCTTCCTGGAATATCTACCCCTCGTCACGGTGGCCGCGGTGACAGGGAAGTCGGTTGAAAGCCGACGCGGTTCCGCCGCCGTGAGCGAGGACGAAACCGGCAGCAGTTCGGCCACTGGGCCCGCGGGCCTGGGAAGGCGCCGGGAGTAGGGAGATTCGCAAGCCGGAAGACCTGCCGCGGCCGCAGACAGTATTTTCTTCTCGAGAAAGGAGAGATACTGGCCATGTCGGTCCACTGAACCAGGAAACAGCCAGGAATCTCCGCACGGTCGTTGCCGCCCGCTCTGCACCGGGATGACGGCCACGACCGGCTACAACCTCCCGGTGCAGGCAAGGAGAACGACCATGAAAAAGCTGACGGTGAGCGTGATGGTAGCGGCGACGGCAGCGTTGCTGTCCGCCTGTGGCGGCTCCCAGGAACAGCAGGCCCTGGAGATCGTGGGCAGCTATTCCGACGACTGGGGAACCACCCATACCATCACCGAGTCCAGTTGGACCCAGCACTCCGAGGGCATGGACGACTCGGTGTTCGAGATCGCCGCCTACGACAACGACGCCGATTTCCTGGTCGCCCAGGGTGCCGCCGGCAATCCCTTCAACCCCGGCAAGTGGAGCCGCTTCGACTGGACCGAGAGCGCCGGCGCGCTGTACTTCTGCCAGATCGTCTTCGACGCCGAGACCCAGGAGGCAGCCACGGCCAACACCGGCGCCGACCGCAGCGATCTCGAAGCCGGCTGCAACGGCTTCGGCTGGTCGAAGCTCAACCCCCAGTAGCGCGACGGCAGAGTTCGCCTGGCCTCCCGGTGGTGGTGGACGCGCCCCGGTCAGCCGGTTCTCAGGTCTCCCCGCACCAGGACTGGCCTCCCTCGGTCTTGTTGTTGCCGTCGTTGCACTCGAACACGGTGTTGTCGGGATCGACCACCGCCCAGACGGTGACCAGGCGCAGGGGAAACTGCGACAGGAAAGCGGTGAAGGTCACGCTCTGGCCGGGGGGGATGACATCGGGCACCACCTCCTCGTGGATGACACTGCCGCCCTGGTCGGGATCGCCGGCGAAGTAGCGCACCAGCACCGCGCTGGCCGGCAGCGACCCGTCGTTGTAGACGGTGGTCTCGACGCTGGGGGTCGGGCACCAGGCGTTGTCGATGGGGCCCAGCTCCAGGCGCAGGTCGGCCGCCTGCTCGCCCGCCGCCACCGGGGCGGTGATACCGTTGTTGTCCTCCCGGCACTCGCGTTCGGAGTCGGCGGCGTCGATGCTGGCGGTGATCTCGTCGGGCAGCCGGCCGGGGGAATTGTTGGCGGCGTCGTAGGAGGCGTTGACCAGGATGAAAGCCCCGGGGGCGATGTTGTTCTGCAGTACTATGGTGAGGGGGTCGCCCTGGTCGTCCAGCAACGGTTCGCTCAGGGGGATGTCGGTCCAGTTGCCCGTGAATGATATCTCCACCCCGGGTCCCACCCGCAGGTCGCCGTTGTTGGCCACCACCAGGGTGATCTCCAGCTGTGAAGACAGCTGGCCGCAGGCCGATCCGGGAGAGGTGAACTGCATCCCGGTGGGTTCGAGGTCCGGTCCCCAGGCGTAGGAACGCGGGTTGGAGCGGTAGGTGTTGTAGCTCCGGCCGTGGTAGCTCAACCAGCTCTCCGGCTCCCGGCGGGGGATGGCTCCCGACTCGGTGACGTTGGTCACGTGGTAGGCATGCTGGTTCCAGATCCGCCGGGCCGAGACCCAGGTGTCGGAGGCGTCGCCCCACACCTCGATGCCGGCGTTGTACTGGTTGTCGAGGTTCTCCGAGCAGAAGCCCGACTCGGTGGTGGTGCAGAAGACGATCTCGGCATTGCCGTCGTTGTCGACGTCGGCCACCACCGGGTACTCCACCCGGGTGCGGCTCTCCGACGGTTCGGAAAAGAGGATCTCGCCGTTGAGCCCGTTGTAGATGCGGAACCGGCACTCGTCGTTGTAGATGACCTCGGCGGCACCGTCGCCGTTGAAGTCGAAGACGCTGGAACCGGTCACCCGGCTGGAGTCGTCCTCGGTGCGGCTCTGCCAGCCGTTGTGCAGGCACACGCACTGGCCCAGCAGGGGATTGCATACCGCTTCGCCGGCGGTGCAGTCGGCGTCGCTCGAACAGGCGCCTCCCGGCTGGCGGGCGGGGTTTCCGGCCGGGGGCGGCTGACCCTCTTCCAGTACCTCGGGCCAGGCCGGGCAGGCGGCGCTGGGCGACTGGAAGTCGTACATGATATACCTGCTCAGGAAAGCCGTTCCCAGCTCGGGAAAGCCGTCTCCGTCGAAGTCGTCGACGTTAGGCGCGCCGCCGCGGGAGCCGTCCTGCAGGTCGATGTCCCGCTGCAGGGTGCCGTCGCCGGCGCTGAAGACGAACAGCCGGCCGTTGGCGATGACCAGAATCTCGGGCCGGCCGTCGAGGGGATTGTCCGGACCCGGGTCGATGGTCGGGTCGGCACCGAGCACGTCGGCCACGGCGCAGAATCCCTCCTCGTGGTTGCTGTCGATGGCGCCGGGGTTGACCTGGGCCCCGTCCCAGAACACCGGCAGCCGCCCCTGGCAGAAGGCCACCTCGTCGGGGTCGTTTTCGTTGCCGCTGCATTCCGCCTGGCGGCTGACCCCGGCCGGCGGCCGGGGCAGGCGATAGACCACGGTACCGGCCACGATCTCGGCCCGGCCGTCGCCGTCGAGATCGGCCACGCAGCTTATGGGCCCCTGGCCGTTCTTGCCCACGGTGCGGTTGCCCTCGAAACGGTCGAGCAGCCGCAGGGCGCCGCCGGCGTCCTGCTCCAGGGTGAACACCACCCGGCCCACGACGATCTCCGCCAGGCCCTGGCCGTCGACGTTGGCCAGTGACACCGCCGGGTTCTGCCCCCCCAGGGATCCGGCGCTGTTGGTGGACATGATGTCGCCGTTGTTGCCGTAAATGGTAATCCCGTCGTTTTCGCCCACGGCCACGATTTCCGGGACCCCGTCGCCGTCGAGGTCACCGACGGCCAGGCTGGTGGTGGAGTCGATGTCGGCCGAGCCGTAGTTGCAGCTCATGCCGATGTCGTCGCCCTGGTGCCAGACCCGGCTGCCGCAGACGGCGAAGTAGTCCTGGCCGCGTTCCGCGCCGCCGCCGTGGATGGCGCGCAGCACGCCGTTGCTGGTGTAATCGTGGGAACGGAAGGACAGGAAGACGATCTCGGGAATGTCGCGCTCGTCGATCAGGCCGTCGCCGTTGTCGTCGTCGAGGTTGGCCACCAGCGGGGTCATCACCACCTGGGAGGCCTGGGGAAAGGGGCTGCCGGCGGCGCTGGGATCGGCCGCGTCGCCGCCCCAGACGATCTCCGGGGTGGGCAGCACCTGGTTGAAGGCCAGCGGCTCCAGCCGGCAGGTGGGCTCCCGGCCGGTGCCCTGGCAGCTGCCGGCCTCGCAGCGCATGTAGGCCGGGCAGTCCCAGTCGTCCTGGCAGGTGCAGTGGGCGGCGCAGTCGTCTTCGTCGATACAGTCGCTGGTGAAGTGGGCGTCGCTGGAACAGGTGGCCAGGTTGTTGAAACCGGCGCCGTTGGCGGCACATTCCTGCAGGGCGTTGCCGCTGCAACGCCGGCAGCCGGCGCTGCAAACATCGTCCCGGCACAGGCTGCCGTCGCAGAAACGCTCCGGCGGGCAGTCGATGTCGGAGTTGCAGGAGATGTCCACGCACAGGGCTCCCCCCTGCGGCTGGGGCTGGCACTCCTCGGTGGGGGCGCACTGCAGGTCGTCGCAGTTGTTGTCCACGCAGCCGGCGTTGCCGCCCTGGATCTCGCAGTGCTGGTGGGGCGGGCACTGCAGCTGCTCGCAGGGATCGACCTCGCCGGCGTCGCCGGCATCGGCACCGCCGTCGCCGTCGTCGCCGTCGCCACCGTCACCGTCGCCTCCATCCCGGGGAGCCAGCGGCCGGCAGTAGCCCGCCCGGCACTCTTCTCCCGCGCGGCACTGCTCGTCGAACTCGCAGGGGACCAGGCACACTCCCGAGATGCAGCGCTGTTGGCCGGAACAGTCGGCCGAGGTTTCACAGGCCGGCAGGCAGAACCCCTCGCTGCAGGTCTCCCGGGGCTGGCAGTCGGCGTCGCTGCTGCAGGGGGACGGCCGACCCGTCGTATCCGACGAACAGGCGGCCAGGAGGGTAATGGTTGCCGCCAGCAGCGGCCAGGTTGGTAATCGTCGTGACATGGTCGGCTCCTCGATTTTTCCAGGTGCCCGCAGGTGTCCCGGCAGCGCTGCTCGGCACCGTTGCATCCCACCGGACATCATAGCCGAAGTGACGGGAAATGCCCAGTGACCGCACCGGCATGGGCAGCGGCGGTGCGGCCGGTTCTCAAGAGAGGAAGCTTCGCCCCCAGTGGTCGAGGTGCACCCGGGCGGGATCGTAGCGGTCTGCGGGGGGCTTGCTCTCGGCCGGGTGACCCAGCGCCACCAGGGCAAAGGGCACGATCGCCTCGGGCACCCCGCACAGCCGGCGCAACCCGGTCATGCGCTCCTGGCGGGGGTACACGCCCAGCCACACCGCTCCCAGCCCCAGGTACTGGGCCTCGATGAGCAGGTTCTCGGTGGCGGCGGCGCAGTTGGTGACCCAGTAGCCCTCGTGGGGCTCGAGCCCGGGATCGGCGCACACCAGGATGGCCAGGGCCGCTGTGGGCACCATGGCGGCATGGGGATGGAACTCCGGTACCCGGGCGAGCAACTGGCGATCGCGCAGCACCACGAAGTGCCAGCTGCGGGTGTCGCGGGCCGACGGCGCGACCATGGCCGCGGCCAGGAGCTTGCTGACCTGCTCGTCACCCACCGGTTCCGTGGTGTAACGGCGTATGCTGCGCCTGGCGAAGATGGCGTTCATGGGCACCCTCCCGGCCGCGGTCGGATCCGGCAGCGGCCGCCCCCCATGATATGGCAGTTGCCGGGCTGCTGCCAAATGCACAAAAAAAACCCGCCGGCGCCGGGCGCCGGCAGGTCGAATGTCCACAGCTGTATTCGACTTGTCACCGGGTGTGCGAATGCGCACGGCGGCAGCCGGCGTACCTGCTCTGCCCGCATTGTTCCTGCTTCATGCTTGAGCCGGTGTGAACGATGATGTATGTTGTCCGGGCAAACGATCGGGGAGAAAGACATGAACGCGATGCAGATACTCAGGCAGGCCATGAAGCTCGAGCAGGACGGGCTGGATTTCTACCTGGCCGCGGCCGAACGGGCGCACTTCGAGCAACTGATGTCGTTGTACGAGAGTCGCTTCGGTTATCCGCGCTGACAGCCACCGGCCCCTGGCCGGTGGTTTTCTTGCCGATTACCCGGGGAGGTAGTTCGCATGGCCGCTGACCGAACGAGCGAAAATCTCAAGACCGCCTTCGTGGGCGAGGCCAAGGCCTGCCTGCGCCTGCTGGGTTACGCCGAGCGGGCCGAAGAGGAAGGTTATACCCAGATGGCCCGGCTGTTCCGGGCCATCAGCGCCGCCGAGCGGGTGCACGCGCTCAAGCACCTGCGCCTGTTGCAGATCGTCAAGTCCACCGAGGAAAACCTCAGGGCCAGTTTCGAATCGGAGACGTCGGTGAGCGAAAACGTCTACCCGGAGTTCATCCGGGTGGCCGAAGAGGAAGGCCGGCGGGACGCGGTGCTGGACTTCAGCCACGCCCGCGATGCCGAGGGGTTCCACGCCAGGCTGTACAAGAACGCCATCGACAGCATGGTGGCCGAGCGGGAGGCAGACTACTTCGTCTGTCAGGTATGCGGTTACGTGGCCGAGAAGCAGGCCCCGGACAAGTGCCCGGTGTGCAACGCGCCCCGGGAGAAGTTCCTGAAGGTCGACTAGTACGTCGGCCGGTTGGCATGGCGGCCGGCAAGGAGGAAAGACATGGATTACCTGGCATCGCTGGAACTGGCAATGCAGAACGAACGTACCGAGATGGAGTTCTACAACGACCAGGCCAGTCGTTCGCGCAATCCCCTGGCCCGGAAGATGTTCGCGACGCTGGCCGGGGAGGAACGGCAACACCTGGTGCGCATCAGGGAGCTGCACGCCGGGCTGGTGGCCGACGGCAGCTGGCCGGAAGACGTTCCCCTGCAGGTGGCCGACACCGATGTGCGGCGGGTGCTGGAACAGGTTGCCAGGGCGGATGGTTCGGCGGCCGAGCACGACGACGATGACCTGCAAGCCCTGCAGCGGGCCAAGGAGTTCGAGGCCCGCGGCTCGAAATTTTACGCCGAGCTGGCCGCGGCCTGCAGCAACCCCCGGGAGCGGGAATTCTTCCAGTTCCTGTCCCGCATCGAGAGGGAACACCAGCTGTCCATAGAAGATTCACTGGCCTACCTGCAGGATCCCCAGGGTTGGATGATGCAGAGCGAACACTCCGGCCTGGATGGTGCCTGAACCGCCGCTACGACCACCCTTCCCAACATTCCCTTTTACTCCGTAGATCTCATTGGTGTATGGTGCGTATGAGCACGAGAGAGTGAGCAGGCCGCCAACCGGGCGGGAACGCCCGGGCGAGGTGGTTGTCAGGAACACGAAAGGAGGGCGCATGAACTCCGGCAAGGCGAGCAGGGGTTGGAGCCTGTTGCTATCAATGGTGGTGCTGGCGGCGGGGTGTTTGCCGACGGGCAAGCAGGGAGGGCAGGTGGCGGTGTCCGGCGACAATGGTGGGGACGGGGGAGTGCCGGGGGTCGATGGCGGACAGACGGCGGTCGAGCCGCTGCCGGTGGTGAAATGGACGGGCAAGTACGACGAGGGCTGGAAGCAGGTGAGCAAGCTCAGGTCCGAGCAGAAGTACGAGGCGGCGGCGAAGCTGGTGGGTGAAATCCTCGAGCGGGCCCGGGCGGAAAAGCGCGTGGAAGACTGGCTCAAGGGGCTGGTGCGCACGGTTCAGCTGCGCTCGGCGTTGCACGGCTACGAGCGGGCGGTGAGGTTCTTCCGCCAGCAGCCGTGGCCGGAAGACCTGCTGGGGCAAACCACCTGCGAGCTGTACTACGCGGAGCTGCTGGTGAATTACGCCTCGCGTTACCGCTGGGAGATCCAGAAGCGGGAACGAGTGGAGACCGGCGGCGAGGTGGATCTCAAGAAATGGACGCTGGAGCAGATCTACGCCGAGGCGGGACGGGCCTACGGGAGGTTGTGGGGTCACCGGGAACAACTGGGCAAGCAGAAGGCCAAGAGCCTGGGCGAATACCTGAAGCTGGGCAACTACCCGCGGGACATCCGGGGCAGCTTGCGCGACGTGGTGACCTACCACTGGGTGCAGTTGCTGATGGACCGGAACGGATGGCGGCCGGAGCAGAAGAACGAAGTCTATGCCCTGGACCTGGACGGGTTGCTGGGGCCGGCGGGAAAGCGGCCCCGGGGGCTGCGGCTGGCGGACGGCGGGGTGCATCCGTTGGAGAAGGTGGCCTTCCTGCTCAAGGACCTGGAGAGCTGGCACCTGGCCGGGGGGCGGCGCGAGGCCGGGCTGGAGGCGCGCCTGGTGCTGTTGCGGCACCTGTATGCCGCCTGGACGCAGAAACAGGACCGGCAACGGATCGCAGAAGCCTTGCGCCGGCGCCTGGAAAAAGAAAAGGACATCGCCTGGTGGGCGGTGGGCCGGGCGCAGCTGGCACAGTGGGTGATGGGACACGACGAGCCGGGGGCGCTGGTTCAGGCGCGCCGGATTGCCCTGGACTGCCAGGAGCGCTTTCCCAAGAGCATCGGCGGGCAACGCTGCCGGAGCATCAGGCAACAGATAGAACAGCCGGCCTACCAGCTGGAGGGCATGGCCAGCGACGGCCCGGGGAAACGCTCGCTGCTGGTCAGGCACAAGAACCTGGCGCGGGTGTGGTTCCGGGCCTACCGGATGGACCTGCGGGGAATGATCGCCGGCGCCGACGACTACAACATCTTTCCGCAGTGGCGGCGCATCAAGAAGCTGCTCGCCGGGAAGGCCACGGCGAGCTGGAGCACCGAGCTGCCGGCGACACCGGACTACCGCCTGCACAAGACCTTCGTCACCCCACCCCTGGAACAACCCGGCTATTACCTGGTGGTGGCTTCGGGACGGGAGGATTTTTCCGGCGATAACAACTTCCTGACGGCCTTGAACTTCATCTTGAGCGACCTGGTGCTGGTGGAGCGGCAGCACGGCCGGCAGGTCGAAGTGACGGCGCTGTCGGGAGCGAGCGGGGAGCCGCTGCGGGGTGTGGAGGTGGATCTATACCGGTACGACTGGCGGAGCGGTCACCGGGCGGTGGCCACAAAGACGACCGGGCGCGAGGGTACGGTGAGCTTCCTCCGGGATGATAACAAGCAATATTTTCTCTACGCCCGGCGGGGACGGCAGGTGGCACTGGATCCGAACTACCTGTACCTGTATGCCCGGCGGCCGGTGGAGAAGACGACGGCGACGTTGCTGTACACCGACAGGAGCGTGTACCGGCCCGGGCAGAAGCTGAAGTTCAAGGCGGTGCTCTACAGCGGCAGGCGCAGCCGGGCCGATTACCATACCCTGGCGGGTCGCAAGGTGCGGGTGTGGTTGCAGGACGCCAACAGGAAGAGCGTGGCCGATGCCACCTTCACCACCAACGAGCGGGGCACGGTGGCCGGAGAGTTCACCATACCGGCGGGAAGGATGCTGGGACAGTGGCAGCTGCGGGCGTCGCCGTCGGGGCGGGCCCTGGTGCGGGTGGAGGAGTACAAGCGGCCCACCTTCGAGGTGAAGATAATCGAGGCCAAGAAGGCACTGCGCCTGAACCGGCGGGCACGGCTGGAGGGGCAGGCGCGCTACTATTTCGGATTGCCGGTGAACGCCGGGCGGGTGAACTGGCGGGTGGAGCGCACGCCCTTGTATCCCTGGTGGTGGGGCTGGTGGTACGGGTCGGCGGTGGCGCAGAGCCAGGTGGTGGCCACGGGGACGGCCCGGCTGGACGAGGAGGGGAAGTTCGCGGTGGAATTCGTGCCCC
>Ga0190359_1001552_pt1 | contig 14384 bp, 16 predicted proteins | sample 48721823_MG_FD_161269 | JGI IMG/M metagenome (GOLD analysis project Ga0190359, IMG submission 161269) | Hydrothermal vent microbial mat bacterial communities from Southern Trench, Guaymas Basin, Mexico - 4872-18-2-3_MG | ecosystem: Environmental > Aquatic > Marine > Hydrothermal vents >... | reverse complement strand
TGGTGGAAAACGTGCGCACCTGTGCAGCACACCGGAGCCCGAACACCGGCTGATCTACCAGCGCCTGAACCTCAAGGAAACGCCGCTGCCACGGAAAATTGCAACCGTAAAATGAGTAGTGACCACAACCCTGGCTAAACGCCCGAAACATCAGCGTCTGCGAAAAATTTTGGCGAACTTGGGCTAAGTTAACGACATTGAGTGTTCGTCGAAAAAATGGTTGAGCTTTTCGTTGAGCTCCCTGAAGGCTTCGAATTTCAGCTTCACTCGGGCCTTTGACAGGGCCGCCTTGGTCACAACACGCCTTGCGACGTCGGTTTGTTGCAAGGCTTTGAAGAAGTGATCGAGCTCGTCCTGGTAAGATCCCCGCATCAGGTTGAGCATCAGCAGGATCGGGTTGGGCTAATTACACCTCCATGCACGAACCCATGTTGCTGCTTCAGTTGAGGTGTAATTTTGACGGTCAGTTCAACATGCCCCGGCAAAAAGGCGGTTAATTCTGCGCCAACAAGCTCGCTAAAAGGTTGTGACGCCAGAATTTCTTTTCCCAATTGTAATAATTCATCCATTTTCAGTTACCTCATGACACTGATTAGATTGACCCGCATAAGACACCTTCAGATATTCTGCCAAAGATGGTTTAACCCATTGTGATTCAAAAGCGACTATCTTTCGACTATCAAACAACAAACCCCACCCACCGGTTTTTGGCGATTGGGGTTTCAGAGGCCTGTTTTCATGGCATCCTCTCTCTTTTAGTTAGTGTCCATCCAGAAATGAGAATTTTTGTTCAAGATCAAGGCATGCGAAAAAAATAACCGCAGGCATATGGTTGATATTCCGAGGATTATTTTTTGAGCAGAACGCAGAGATTGGACAAAAAGGCCATTTATGGACGGACACTAGTTATTCCTTTGCCAAGTCCATGCCAAAGCCGAGAGAGGATGTCAAGGCTTCCGGTCTGGATTTTCAAACCTGTTCTCCCGACGTCCGCGGCTCGATCCGTGTCACCGGGGGCAAGGTGAGCCGACAATCTCCTGCGTCATCAGTTTGACCGACACCCCCATGCCACTCAGGGCCTCCGCGGTTTCTTTTTACAGGCCGAAAAGCTGCGGCGGCCCTTTGCGTGGCCCGACACGGTGCTGGTAAAGGCGGGATACGGCCAGTGGCTTCAAGCACAGCCGATCATCGCCGGCTACCACGGCCGGGGCGGCGACGAGCTGGTGAACCGGGCGCATACGATGGGTTGCCTGACGGTATTGATACATCTCGATTTTCCTGTTGCCCATGGCGCTATCTCCCGGTCTGTCGTTTGCCGGTAGGCTACCAGACGTTTCTGTGGGGCCCGAGATGCTTTTTGGCGCTCAGCCGGAGCCCCCCTGCGGGTGGCTCCATTGGCTTGACCGTAAGGTGACCTCGTCACCCGAAATCGTGCGAAAAAGGCAGACACACGCTGAATCTCGTTCGTTGCGGCAAAGCCCTGCTGCGTCTGCGTTTGTGCCAAATTCGCATTCCTGCAAATCCCAAACGGGAGACCAAGACGTCTTCCCAAAAGGGAGTGAAAATGTTAAGGCGGGGCCGGACTTCCAATATTCGGTGTAAGCAGTAAGTCAAAAGGCACATTTTCTTTCTCGCCAGTCAGGAGGAATTCGTGTGGGTGAAGAGGGAGCGAGGGCGAACCGTGTGCCAGTCCTTCTGCCCATATTCCAACGTGCGAGAGTGAACCTTTTACGAGGAGTCAACTCCATGCAGCTCATAGGCAGGACCATCCGCGCCCAGATCGTCATCGCCTTCCTTGTCTGCTTTGCGTTTATGGCCAGCGTCATCACCATCAACTATCAGTTTTTTCGTGAACTGTCCCGTTCCATGCAGTTATTTGAAGTGGCCAGCGAACTCAACAGCACGCTTCTGGAGATGAGACGGCACGAGAAAAACTACTTTCTCTACCGCCAGGAATTCAATTATGAAGAAAACGTCACCTATACCAACCGGCTATCCCTCCTCCTTCGGCGGGAGAAAGACGGCCTGCTCGAGGCCATCGGCGGCAACAACTACGATCAGTTTCTCAAATATGTCGGGGAATACTCGGTCATGATGACCCAGCTCAGGCAGACCCCCTGCGAAACCAAGGACTGCGTTGCGCTGGAAAATAAGATCCGGGGCAGCGGACACAATCTTCTCCTCCTTGCCGACGAGTTCCTCACGACGGAACGACGCGCGATTGACAGGCTCATTCAGCAAATGATGCCCCTCCCCCTCATCGCTCTCTTGATGCTCGTGGTCCTGTCCGGATTCGTGTTGTATTTTATCGGTGAACGTGTGATCCGCCCGCTGGCCAGGATTACTCGCGAATCAGAGGCGGTTGCACGGGGTGATTTTCAGCGGATCACCCCCTATGGGCATCCCAAGAACGAAATTCATCACCTGGTGTCGGCCATCAACCGGATGATGGAAGAATTGGAAAAAAGGCAGGAACAGCTCGTCCAATCGAGGAAGATCGCTTCCATTGGCACGCTTACCGCAGGGATTGCCCACGAAATCAACAACCCCGTCAACAACATATCCTTGATTTTGGAATCCCTGATCGAAGACGGCGACACCATGGATGACGGAGAACGCCGAAACCTGTATCAGGAGGCCATGGACCAGGCCGACAGGACCAGCGAGATTGTCAAGAACCTTCTTGAGTTCTCGAGGGCGAGTCACCCGAGGATGGAAGATGTGGATCCTGGTGAAGTGGTGGAAAAGACCGGTCGCCTCCTCCGTAACGAGATGACACTGAAAAACATCCGGTTCATAAAGGAGATTCAGTCGGGAATTCCCACTGTTCGCATGGACAAGGGCGGTCTCCAGCAGGTCCTCCTTAATCTATTCATGAACGCCATACAGGCCATGGAAACCGGCGGTGAACTGAAGGTGATGGTTGGGCGGGCGGATACCCCGGGTGAGGTCCGCATCGATGTGATGGACAACGGTCCCGGGATTCCGTCGGAATACATTGAACGGGTGTTCGACCCCTTTTTCACCACCAAAAAGGAAGGCGTGGGAACCGGGTTGGGGCTGTCGGTAAGCTATAACATCATCAAGAAAAACGGGGGCAGAATGGAGCTGGATAGTCAGCCCGGCCAGGGGGCGCGTTTTTCCATTTTCCTTCCCCTCGGCGGGAGCGAGCTCAGGCAGGGATAGAGATGGATCCATTCAAGATTGCGGTCATTGACGACGAGCCAATCGTCTGCAGAGAAATCAAAAGGGGCCTGTCCAAGGAGGGCTATGCCGTAGATACCTTCAACGATGGCGAGTCGGGTCTGAAGGCCTTCAAGCAAAAAGATTTCGACGTGGTGCTTTGCGATCTCCGGCTGCCGGGGCTGGACGGGCTGGAAGTGCTGAAGCATATTCGCACGCGTTATCCACAGACAGAGGTGATCCTTATCACCGGCTACGGGTCCGTGGATTCGGCCATCGAGGCCACTCGGGCAGGGGCCTTTCATTATGTGATGAAACCGGTGAAGATGCCGGAGCTTCGACTTCTGGTCAAGCGGGCCATGGAAAAAGTCCTCCTGGTTCGAGAAAAGGAGGCCCTCAAAGAGGCCCTCTTCTCCAAGAACCGGCCGGCGGAGATGGTCGGGCATAGCAAGTCTATGCAGGAGGTGTTTCGGCTGATCGAAAAGGTCGCGCCCCTGGACTGCAACATCCTGATTCAGGGGGAGAGCGGCACCGGCAAGGAGATGGTGGCCCGGAGCCTTCACCGGAGAAGTAAGCGGAAGGCAGGCCCTTTTGTTTCCTTCAACTGCGGCGGTTTCACCGAGGAGTTGATCACCAACGAGCTGTTCGGCCACGAAAAGGGGGCCTTCACCGGCGCCAACGAAACAAAGGTCGGCCTCCTGGAAGCCGCCCATAACGGGACCATCTTCTTGGATGAAATCAGCGAAATGCCCACCACCATGCAGGTCAAACTCCTCAGGTTTGTGGAGGAACGAGTCCTCCTTAGGGTGGGAGGGGTTAAACCGATTCCTGTGGATGTCCGTCTCATTGCGGCCAGCAATCAGGAACTCAAGGAGATGGTGAAGAAAAAGAAATTCCGTGAGGATCTCTTCTATAGGCTTAATGTCGTGGCCATCACCCTGCCGCCGCTTCGGACCCGACGGGACGACATTCCCCTCCTGGTGCGGCATTTCCTGGCCAAGTACGTCCGCGCCTTTAACAAGGAAATCAGCGGGGTGTCTTCAGACGTCATGCAGATCCTTTCCCGGTACCCTTTTCCAGGAAATGTGCGGGAACTGGAGAATATCGTGGAGCGTGCCGTTGCCCTGTCCGAAGAGGCGCAATTGTCGGTTTCCGACCTCCCTTCCGACCTCCAGGAACTCTCCATCAGCAGCCTGGAAAAGAACCGCCGGCCGTCTCTGGAAGAAATGGAAAAAGCCTATATCCAGGAGGTTTTGATCGAAACCGACTACAAAAAAGGGGCCGCCGCCGAGATCCTCGGTCTGCCCAGGACCACGCTCTGGCGCAAAATGAAGCAATTCGGCCTTGAAAATGCTTAGCGAGCGAATCCCCCGCTGCTTGCGACGGGGAATGCGCTCGAAATATAAAATGGTTAACCCCCCTTACATTTGGGAGATTCCCTCCATCTCGTTGCAGGGTTCTCCGATGAGCCTTTTCCGGAGTGGCCCCTCCTGATACCAATCAACTCAAACATTTCAAAATGAAACGCAAGGGTTACCCTCCTGGATTCCTTGATTGTTTCCGCCCCGCCTCAATCTTCCCCTCCGCCTTGATCGTTCCAAAATGAAACCTTTCCATTAAAACCACGACAGAGCTTTTTCCACAACCAATTGTTTTTGCTAACATTCTTAGCCATGGCACAGATATTGTGTTGAGGACGACGGCGACGATGGCAAGGTGTCTCGTCCACAAGAGAATCAGCGACAATGCAAAAAAGAATACTCGTCCCCATTGGAGCGTCGGAAAAGAGCCTGAGGAGTGTCCATCATGCCCTGGCGTTGGCCAAACGGCTTGATGCCCAGGTCTACATCCTGCAGCAGGCGGCCAGGAGTTCAGTCCCCCCTTTTGGATCTACTCTCGAAGATGCCCTGAACGACCTCATCAACAGCGCGCGGGAGGACGGCCTGACCCTCTCGCACTATATCGCCACGCGGGATCTGAAGGAGGAGATCATCTCGGTGGCCAGGGAAGAGGGGGTGGATCTCTTGGTAATGGAGGCAGATGATGAGACGGGGCTGCGACTTGTGCGTCAGGTCGAGCCCCTCTTTGCGGGTCAGATTATCCAGGTGAGAGGAAAAGACGACGGGGAACACGGCCTTGACGAGCTGCCTCACGAGGAGGACGGGCACGACATGACGCGGTTAGCTCCACGGTAACCATAGTAGCCCAAAGTTTTTACCGTAGTACCGCCGGAGCCGCCCCGGGAGACAACCGCCTCAAAGGTTCTCACATCTGATAAGGCGCGCTTGAAACAGGATGAAGCGGCCGGAAGCGGCTATCCTGAAGAGGAGGAAAGCATGAACTTTAAAATACTCGTTATCGATGATGAACCGATCGTAGGAGAGCGCCTCGAAGCCCTGCTCGCGAGGGACGGGCACCGGGTGGAGAGCTTTGTCAGTCCCCTGGCGGCCATGGACCGTCTTGGAAAGACCGATTTTGACATCGTCATCACCGATATCCGCATGGGGGAAATGGACGGGATCCAGGTGCTGGAGAAAGTCATGGAAAAATCCCCATCCACCCGGGTGATTATGATCAGCGGATACGCCACGCTCGACCTGGCCAAGGAATCCCTTAACAAGGGGGCTTTTGACTTCATTGCCAAGCCTTTCAAGCTCAAGGAGGTTCGGCACACGATCAAGAAGGTGGCCAAATTCCTGGAGCGGGATAACTCCCGGCCCGCAGGAACGGCAACCGCACAAGGTTAAACAAAGGGCGCCTTATTACATGGCAGCCCTCCAAAAACCGCAGCACTCACCCAAAGCGGTAGCAGGGAGGAAGAATAAGAATGGAAATATATAGAAGTCAAATGGAGAAGATCCTTAAAGAGGCGGAAGACGGTATTATCATCACCAATCCTAAAGATAGGGCCAAAGCCCTTCGGCTCAAAATTTTATACAGATGGGCCTACTGGATGGATCGCGTAAAAGGTCGCATTCGCAGACACCCGGATTCTCAGCCCCCGGTCCAGAAATAACCCAGGAGCAGGAACTAGCCAATGGAACCATTGACAACCCAAATGATTCTGGTCATGGGGATGATCGGCCTGGCCGTTTTTTTGTTTGTGGTCGAGTGGGTGCGCGTGGACGTGGTGGCCATTTTGATGATGGTTTCCCTCCCGCTGCTTCACCTGGTCACCCCGAAAGAGGCGTTTATAGGCCTGAGCAGCAATGCCGTGGTCTCCATCATCGCGGTAATTATCATCGGCGCCGGACTCGATAAAACCGGCATCATCAACAAGATGGTCAACCCCATCGTCAAACTGGCCGGCAAGAGTCCCTCGCGGATTGTTATCGCCATTTCGCTCACGGTGGCGTGCATTTCCAGTTTCATGCAGAACATCGGCGCTGCTGCGCTTTTTCTGCCCGCCATACAGCGCGTGAGCAAGTCGCTCAAGATCCCGATCAGCAAACTGCTGATGCCCATCGGCTTCAGCGCGATCCTTGGGGGGACCGTGACCCTGGTGGGATCCAGTCCGTTGATCCTTCTCAACGACCTGGTGGCACCATTTCACCTTGAGCCCTTCGGTCTGTTTGATGTGACTCCAATTGGACTGGGGCTGGTCCTCAGCGGCACCGCCTGTTTCGTTCTCTTTGGAAGGTTCATTCTGCCCAAGGGGGCGGAAGCAGAATCGGAAAAAACGAGCGGAGCAGAGGAATTGAACCATCTGGAGCAGATTGGTGAGGCCTATGAACTGAGGACGCCGGATAACTTTACCCATTATCGGGACCCGGTTCATATCGAAGATCTTCGCAGGCGATACTTGGTCAACGTGGTGGCGGTGATGGAACCGCCGGATTTCAAACTGCTGAGCCCGACGCCGGATATGGAGGTGAGATCCGGCGTGGACCTGGCCGTGTACGGCACCGAGAAAAACGTGAGGCGCATGGCCGAACAGGAAGAGATGCTCCTGAAAGATACCTTAGAGGTCTTCGCGGATGAGATGGCGGAAAGCACCTCAGGGACGGTGGAAGCGGTCGTGGGCCCCCGCTCGCCCATGGCGGGGAAGACATTGAGGCAGATCCAGCTTCAGGAACGATTTCATGTGACCCCCTTGGCCATACATCGACATGGGGAAACCTATCAGGCAGAGATCGGGGACCTGATCCTAGGGGTGGGGGACGCCATCCTTCTTCACGGGACATGGAATCGACTCCATGCCCTCCATGAGGAAAAGGCCCTGTTGTTCACCACCCCGATCGACGTGGACCTGATGAGACCCGAAAAGGCGGCTTTCGCCGGCTTCTGGCTGGCGACGGCCCTGATCATGATTTTAATTTTCCATATTCAGTTGTCCGTCTGCCTCATGACCGGGGCCCTCGGGATGATTGTGACGAAGGTCCTCAGCATAGACGAAGCCTACCAATCCGTGGACTGGCGCACCATATTCCTCCTGGCGGGCTTAATTCCCCTGGGGATCGCCACGGAAAAAACCGGGACCGCCGCATGGATCGCCCATACGGTCCTGAATGCCACCGGCGCGGTTTCTCCCATCGTCCTATTGTCCATTGTGGGCGTGTTGTCTACGGTTTTCACCCTGGTCATTTCAAATGTGGGCGCCACCGTTCTCCTGGTGCCGCTCGTGGTTAACATGGCCATAGCGGCCCACGTGGATCCCCGGATGACCGCCTTGGTGGTGGGACTGGCCACGAGCAATTCGTTCATCCTCCCCACGCATCAGGTCAACGCCCTCTACATGGGCCCCGGAAGGTATCGGAGTGTCGACTTCATGAAGGCCGGCGCTGTGGTCAGCGTGGTTTTTCTTGTGGTGATGATCGGCATCATTGCACTTTTTTACGGCATTTGACCCTCCCACCGCCCCTTCATGGGCAGATGGAGGGAGCCTTAACGCGCGGATATCTCAATCGAAAGGGCGCCTCTTTTTTAGGCAAATGTCATCGATCCAAAAAGACTATCAGAAATTGGATAAAAAGGCCATTTATGGATGGACACTAGAGTAAAGGAGTCATCGCCTTATGGCAATCATCACCATTTCACGCGGTTCATACAGCAAGGGAAAGGAAGTGGCCGAGAAGGTCGCCAAATGCCTGGGATACGAGTGCGTCAGCCGGGAGGTGCTGCTGGATGCCAGTGACCGGTTTAATATCCCGGAAGTGAGGCTCGTCAGGGCCATTCACGATGCGCCGACCATACTGGAACGGTTCGGCCGCAAAAAGCAGGCCTTCCTGGCCTATATCCGCTATAGCCTTGCCCGCCGGGTTCAGCAGGACAATGTGGTATACCACGGGCTGGCAGGTCATCTTCTACTGAGCGGCATCCCCCATCTCCTGAAAGTCAGGATCATTGCCAGCCTGGAGGACCGGGTCAAAAGCGAGATGCAAAGGGAAGGGGTGAGCGAGCATGAGGCCCGCACCCTCATTATTCGCGATGACCAGGAAAGGCGAAAATGGACCCAGGCCCTTTCCGGGCTCGATCCCTGGGACAGTGCCCTTTACGACCTCGTTATCCACATTCGTGAATTGACGGTGGACGATGCCGTGAATTTCATCTGTGAGGCGGCTCAACTGGCGCCTTTCGAAACCACACCGGAAGCGAAGCAGAAAATGGATGACCTGGTTGCCGCCTGTGAGTTAAAGGCGGCTCTGGTGAATGAATATCCGGATGTGGGCGTCATATGTAAATACGGGACCGTCCTGATTTACACCAAATCAGGAGAGCGCGTACAACACAAAGTGCGCGATCGGGCCAGGAAGTTGGCCCAGAAAATCGACGGCATTCACCACATCGAAGTCCATGCGGGTGTCACACCGCCACCCAGTGCGGTTTGACCTACAAGATATGCGGTGTGGGAAAGTAAAGACGGAAACCTGATAAAGGGGGACATGAAATTGTCCATCATTATTCTTTCCTCGGATTCGGTGGAAATGGAAAAAGAAATAGCCCAGAAGACTGGCAGCGCCCTGGGCTACGATCTCCTGGACAGAAGACTTCTAAGTGTGGTCGAGTCCCGATACGAAATCCCGCTGGATAAGCTGGAGTGGGCCTTGGAGGAATTGGCCTCTTCCCGAAGGCAGTCAGTCGATCTGCAGCGGCAGGCGCTGGCTTACATCCAGGCAACCACTCTAGAGGAGCTTCTTAAAGACAATTTGGTCTGTCACGGGCTTGGCGCACACCTCTATGTGCTCGGCGTCTCCCACGCCCTTCGCGTGCGCATCCTTGCCGCCCCCGAAGAACTTATGGAAGATATGTCCACGAAAAAGGCCCGTGACCGGGTGGATCGTCGGCGGAAGCTGCGCCAAAACTGGTCCCTGGCCCTTTATGGCCTGGACGAGACCGATCCTTCACAGTACGATCTGGTCATCAGTCTCAGCCAAATTGATACCGAGGAGGCTGTCAAGATCATTACCCAGACCGCGGGCTATCGCCGGTTCGCGCCCATGACGTACTCCATCAACTGTCTTAGGGACGCCGAACTGGCGAGCAGGGTTCGTGCCCGTCTCTGGGAGCAATTCCCCAATGTCAAGGTGCGTGCCAAAGGAGGCACCGTTGTGGTCGAGACAAAGGGGGCTCTCCGTAACAAAATGAAGACGGCCGCCACCATTAAGGAAGTGGTCCAGCCCATGGAAGGCGTGGATTATGTGGAGGTCCATGTGATGAACAAGCTTTTCAAGAAGGCCCTGCCCCTTTCCAGATGATCCTGACACACCGGCCATTTGGCCGAAGCAAATAGGAGGGTATAACCCATGTCCGAAAGGCTGGCCGTTTTACTCATAGACGATGAGCCGATCGTCGGCAAACGCCTCGGGCCGTCCCTGACCAAGATCGGCTGTGACGTGGAGGCGTTCGAGGATCCGAAAAAGGCACTGGAGCGAATCGATGAAAAGTCCTTTGACGTGGTGGTAACGGATATCCGGATGGGAGAAATCGACGGCATGCAGGTCCTTGATCACGTCCGGGCGAGATCGCCCCGGACGAAGGTGATCATGATCACGGGATATGCCATGGTGGAGTTGGCGAGGGAAGCCATGGAAAAAGGCGCCTTCGACTTCGTCGCAAAGCCGTTCAGGGCCAAGGACTTAAGAGAGGTTATCGCCAGGGCCGCCGAAGCGCTGGGCGCATCGGTCGCCTTGGATAACGCAGGTATAAGCCGGGGGGACGAGCATTGATTTATTGCCCCTGCCGACATATCGTCACTGCGTGTTGTTGGAGGCCCTCGGGGCTTGGGGGGGCGGTGGGTGATGCCCCCCGCCGCCCCGGTTCTTCCAATGCCAAGCTGTTGAGCGTATCGTAGAGTTGGGACAGCCGCGCCATGGGCGACGGCTTTCCTTTGCGGCAGCGCCAGAGGCCGAAGTGTTTTTCGACATCTGGGGTGTGGGGCAGTTTGGTAGTGGAGCCATCGACGGCCAGCAGCCGAAAGCCGTTCCATGTTTTCGGGTTGAAGTGTTCGTCGAAAAAATGGTTGAGCTTTTCGTTCAGCTCTCTGAAGGCTTCGTATCTGAGCTTCAATCGGGCCTTTGACAGGGCCGCCTTGGTCACAACGCGCCCTGCAACGTCGGTTTGTTGCAAGGCCTTGAAGAAGTGATCGAGCTCGTCCTGGTAAGAGCCGCGCATCAGGTTGAGCATCAGCAGGATCAGGTTGTGGAAAGGCAACTTTCGATCACGGGTGAAGTTTTCGGGAAATAGGCGGTGGCGGGATTTGAAATCGTCGGAGAAGATGATACTTCTAATGAAAACAAACAGTTTGGCACATGATTTGGAAAGCAGGTTGCGTGCCAAGTTGATCTGGATTAGGATGAAATTTCGGCATGGTATCCTCCTTTCGTGACGATTTTGGAAGGTTGTTATCGAAAGCGAGTATACCATGCCGAACCTTTTAAAATCAACGTTTTTGTGTGTTATTTTGAGGTGTTAAGCTATTTTTTGGCGGCTTAAGTTAACGACATTGACCGTAAAATGAGTAGTGACCACAACCCTGGCTAAACGCCCGAAACATCAGTGCCTGCGAAAAATTTTGGCGAACTTGGGTTAGCCTGCATTTCCAAAAAGCGGCACTGATGTAGTAGCGTATGTGCCAGAGCCAATGGCGATTATTCGACCATCTGTTTTTGTAACCACCTCCATAGTGGCAGTTGAAATTCTTTTTCCCAATTTGACCAGATGACCAGTCGCAATCAATTCATCATTTTCTGAAAAATCCAAAAGTCGAGTTGAAAACTCTACAGTTGCTATCCAATTCTCAAAATATTGGGCAATCGTAAACCAACCAGCGTTATCGATCATTGTTGCAATCGCCCCCCCATGGACTGTTATCCCATTTGTTAAATTTTCATCAAATGGAAGTGTCCAGACAGCTTCGTCTTTCTCGTTGTATTCTAATGTCATACCAAATAGTTGGACGATAGGTGCTACTTTCGCTCTCATCATGAGAGCCTCGCGCTGTTTTTTAGGGTCTACTGTGCTCATCTACGTTTCTCCTTCTTACAGAGATTTATGGGAGTGGATCGACACCCCCCAGGAGGTCTTGCCGATCGTGCCCGGCCCTGTCCAAAGTCTTCTGCCACTTCGTTTTGAACAGCAGTGATCAAGCATCAAACCTCGTTTCTCCGCTATCCGCTCTCCCCGCTCGACCGCATAGTATACACCCCGGCGCTCGTCATTTCAAAACAACGGGCCAGTTCAGCCGCGGACAGCCCCACTTCTCGCGCAGCCCAATAGCATGCGAGACTACGCGCCATGCTCCGCTCAGGTTCCCGCCCCCCGGACAGCACATGCGCGCTCGGCACATTGAAAATCGCCGCCGCCCTCTTCCAGCCCGTAAAGCCGCGCCTAAGCGTAGCGCCGACGAGCCTGGGTTGTCTGCCCAATTCGGCGCTCTTGGTGACGTATTCGTGGCCTCATTACGGTGACCATCAAGTGGCTCCATTGGCTTGACCACAAGATGGCCTCATAGCATTGGCCATCAACACGGCACGATGGGCGGTTGATTCCGACTTTGACCGGCACCCACCGCCACAGACGAAGGATTGACAATTTTGCGGCGAGGCATTAGGGAGGTTTCTAAACGTATATCGATGGCGTCGAGAATTGCAGGTATTTCGTAAAACCCGAGAGGCAACCATGTTCGTTCGCTACCCCCACGGTCTGCCCCCGAACCGCTGCGTTTTTGGTCGGCCGTAAAAAAACCATCCGCATCTATGTCAGCACCGACGGCAGAGAGCAGCAGTTTCCCATCGCCCTCGACTAGATACGGTCCAGCGATGAAGTGTACGATATCGAAGGTGCAACCTACGTGATCAACCACGACTTTCTTCAGACAGTTCAGCCGCTGCGCGCCGATTACGGCCCGGAGGGTTTCGCCATCTTTTCTCCCATCGACCTCAAGGCCCTGAAGTGTGTCGGCTGCAAGGCCACCGACAAGTGCGGTATCTGACCGCGGCCGAACAAGATTCGCTTTTCAAGTTTTCAAAACCGGTTCCGAAACACCTCCAACCGCCGCCGGAGTTTCGCCGGTCGGTGGTTTTGATTTGAGGAAAATGGATTGAGACCACGCCAGCCCATGGCTTCTCAGGGCCGCCACTACCGTAAGATCCTGCGCATCAGCCTGCCGCTGATGGCTACCATGGGCGCGACCGTGGTGATGGAGTTCACCGACCGGATGTTTCTGGCCGGTTATGGGGTGGATGCCATCTCCGCGGCCATGCCGGCCGGGTTGCTGGCATTTTTGTTCATCACCCTGGCCGCCGGGATGGTCGGCTACGTGTCGGTGTTTATTGCCCAGTATGCCGGAGCCGGTCGCACCGGCCGGATCGGGGCCTACCTCTGGCAGGCCGTCTGGTTGGCCCTTGGCACCGGCCTGGCCTTGGCCGGCCTCTCTTTCATCGGCCCACCCCTCTTCGCGCTGGCCGATCATCCGGCCCCGGTCCAGGCCCTGGAAAACATCTATTTCAGCACCCTGCTGCGCGGGGCCATCATCCATGTGCTGGGCAGCGCCTTGGCAGGATTTTTTACCGGCCTGGGCCTGACCCGGCCGGTGATGATCTCCCACGCGGCCGGCACCGCCGTCAACATTCCCCTCGACTATTGCCTGATCTACGGGATCGGACCTTTCGCCGAACTGGGTATTTTCGGCGCCGCCCTGGCAACGGTGACCGCTTGGGCCGTAACCACCCTGATGCTGACCCTGGCGGTCTTCTCAAGGACCAATGATCGCATCTACCGGGTTCGCCGATCCCGGCGCCTGCGTCCGGACCTGATCAGGGAGTTGCTGAAGCACGGCGTCCCTGCGGCCCTGCAGATGACCCTGGACCTGGTGGCCTTTTCCTTCTTTGTGCTCATGGTGGGACGCATCGACCGCCACGCCCTGGCGGTGACCAACATCGTTCTGTCGATCAATTCCTTGGCCTTCATGCCCATGCTGGGCGTTTCCATGGGCACCAGCACTCTGGTAGGCCAGGCCATGGGCCGCGGCAATCCGGCCCTTGCCGAGGCCTTCACCCGCCAAACCCTCCATCTGGTCTACATCTACCTGGCGGTGGTGGCCCTTCTGTTTCTGGCGCTACCCGGCATGCTGCTCTCCTGGTTTCGGCCTCCGGACCTCACGCTACCCGAATTCGCCCGCTTGCGCCATGACGGCATTTGGCTGCTGCGCCTGGTGACGGGCTATATTTTTTGCGATGCCCAATACATGATCTACGTGGGGGCGTTGAAGGGAGCCGGAGATACCCACTTTGTCGGGCGGACCGTCGGCCTGCTGTCGATTCTGGTAATGGGGGTCCCCCTGGGTTTCGGGATATCAATTTTCGGCTGGGGACTTTTCGAAGCCTGGGGCTGTGCCACGCTCTTTATTTTTTCGCTCTTTTTCGTCTTTCGCCAGCGATTCAGGACCGGTCGATGGCGGTCGATGCGGTTGGTAGCGGCGAAAAACGGTTGAAAGGTTCGCGCAACGTCTTTTCTGTAAATTCGTTTCGAGCCTACTCGGTGAAGGTGGAGTCAGCTCGGGGGGATTTTTGAAAATTCCCCCCGGATGGCGCCCCCGGGTCATTGAGGAAAGAGCTTGAAGTTGGTGGGTCAGAATCAGTACTCCAAAGGTTCGCCAAAACCAAAAATGGAGGAACGGAAATGACCCACCACGAGGAGAATACGGCAATCGGGCAGATGTTGGAAGCGGTAATTGAAGACGGCATGGAGGGGCTGGAGGCTGC
>Ga0190359_1001550_pt1 | contig 14397 bp, 9 predicted proteins | sample 48721823_MG_FD_161269 | JGI IMG/M metagenome (GOLD analysis project Ga0190359, IMG submission 161269) | Hydrothermal vent microbial mat bacterial communities from Southern Trench, Guaymas Basin, Mexico - 4872-18-2-3_MG | ecosystem: Environmental > Aquatic > Marine > Hydrothermal vents > Microbial... | reverse complement strand
TGACCGCTGACGGTACCCGTCCGGTACCAAACAGGCTTATCATTCCCGCCATAATAGACCACTGCAAATTAAAGTCTGAAAATGTGTCAATTCTGGTTGGCACTGGTTCGCACCGCCCGCATTCCAGGGAAGAATTACTTGGACTTCTCGGCCACGATTTAATGAGTAATTGCCGTGTTATCTGTCATGATGCTTCGGATAAGAATGATCTGCGGTATATAGGGATTTCTTCGGGCGGTATCCCGGTTTATTTGAATGAACATTATCTCAAGGCATCCAAAAAAATCATCATCGGTTTTATCGAGCCGCACTTTTTTGCCGGTTTTTCCGGCGGCGCCAAGGGAATATGCCCGGCAATATGCGGCCTGGAAACAATAGATGCATTTCATGCTTATGATATTATAGGTCACGCCGATTCCGATTACGGCAAACTTGAAAATAATCCCCAGCAGGCGGCCGCCCGGGAAGTGGCTCTCATGGCGCCTCCAGATTTTTTGATCAATGTGATCCTGAATAATTCTCATGAGGTGACCCATTTATTTTCGGGTGATTTAATCAAGGCTCACCGGGCCGGATGCAAACAGGCGGCGGAGGCGGCGATGGTGGCACTAAAGCAAAAGTACCCGGTAGTCATCACCTCCAATTCCGGCTATCCGCTTGATCAGAATTTGTATCAGACTGTCAAGGGTATATCAGCCGCGGCATTGATAACGGAAAACGGCGGCACGATTATAATCACATCCGAGTGCAGTAAAGGTATTCCGGACGACGGCAATTTCGCGAAAATATTGGAAATGTCGGATAGTCCGGAATCCCTGCTTGGCATATTATCGGACGCGGATTTCAAAATGATGGATCGCTGGCAGGCGCAGAAACTGGCGTTGATTTTGAGAAATAAAACCGTCAAAGTATTTTCATCGCTCTCCCGGGGAGCCATCAAACGGTGCAAAATGACCAAAGTGAATGATATTCAGGCGGAAATAGATAAGACAGCCGCTTCGTTCGGGACGCGTCCCCGAATCGCGGTGATGCCTCACGGTCCCCTGACAATACCTTACCTTACCGAATAATCGCAACTTTTTTCCGGAAAATAAGTATATTAGCTTTTTATTGCCATAAGAGAAAAAATGAGTACCGTGATCGAAAAGAAAAAAAGTGATTATACCGAGGGTTCCATTATTCAATCCATCCTGAAAATGGGCGTACCTTCAATGATCGGATTTCTTGCCAGCCATATTTATTATATGGTCGATATGTACTGGCTGTCGCATCTTCCTGAAGGGGAGATGGCTGTGGCGGCAGTAACCATCTACTCAAATATCTCCTGGGTTTTCTTTTCATTCAACAGTCTGATAGGAACCGGGTCGGTGGCCATAATTTCCCGGCGCTATGGTGAAAAGAATTATGAGGCTGCCGAGACAGCTATCAAGGAGACATTTCTGATGAAATGGCTGACCGGGATGATGCTGGGACTGATAGGTTATCTCTTTATCGAAAAGCTGGTCTTTATCGGCGGTGCAAGGGGGGAGACACTGACGCTGGGGATCGAATATGGGCGGGTGATCTTTTTGGGCATGGGTTTTTCCTATGCCACCTATTCTGTTTATACGGCCATGCGGGGGATAGCCAATCCCAATATGGCCATGAGTATAATGCTCGGTTCGACCGTACTGAATCTTATTCTCGATCCGCTGTTCATTTTCGGTTATCTCGGATTTCCCAAACTGGGTGTGGTCGGTGCCGCGGTTGCATCCGTGACATCATATACTCTTACCTTTCTCACAGGGACGGTGATTTTATATACCGGGGTTACAAACGTCAGATTACATCTGATAGGTAAAATCCCGATGTCGATAAAAACCATGTACCAGATAGCCAAAATCGGAATTCCGGCCTGGATAGGCGACATGTCATATTCAGGATCACGATTTATTGTCATGCCGATGATCGCGGTTTTCGGAAATTCGGTGGTGGCCTCTTACGGTGTGGGAATGCAGATATCAGCCATCGGCTTTTCAATCCTGGTCGGTATCGGCCTTGGTCTGGCCGCGCTGATCGGACATAATCTCGGCGGTCATAAAAAAGAGCGAGCAAAAAAAACCGCCAACCAGGCCATCTTGCTGGCTATCGGGATTATGTCGGTGCTGGGTGTGGCGGTTTATTTCTTCGGCGGGTCCATCATGTCCTTGTATTTTGACTCCGCCGATACGATTGGTTACGGAAGTGCCCTTCTAAAGATCTTTGCCATCGGTTTTCCCTTTATCGGGGCCCTGATTATGATCGAGCAGATCTATACCGGGGTCGGGCTCAACGTGCCGGCCATGATTACCAATGCAGGTAATGCCTGGTTATTGCAGATTCCGGCCATATATATTTTAACGCAGATCCTGAATTTCAATCAGGATGCTGTCTGGTGGACCATGAATTTCTCCACGATTATAGCTGTGGCGGCACTGTATATGTATTTCCGCCGCGGCCAGTGGTTACATGTCAAGGTATAAATCAAATTTATTGCAGGCAAAGTATTATACGCAGACTAAAAAAAGAAGCTGTCCTCGAAACAGCTTCTTTTTATTCAGGCAGATGTTATCATCAGTCTAAGGTGTGCACAGGTAGCAATCCGGAGAGGGACATACCGGTGCCGGGCCGCCTTTATACAAATAGTTGATAATCGCAGTGACGTCGAGGATATTAATAGAACAGGATGCATTTGGATCAGCGTTAGCAGGACATGTCGGTGCCGGGCCACCTTTATAAAGGTAATTGATGATAAACGTGACATCGAGGATATTTATCGTCTGAGTGTCGTTGGCATCACCGGGATGATCCATGCAACAACACGCCGGTTCCGGCGGCCAGCTGAAAACTTCCGGATGGCCGGCAATCCATGTTCTGGCCCGGTCGATGTTCATTTGCAATGACATCAGTCCCTCGTAGGTCGATGAAAGGATTTTGACGAAAACCAGCGTATCGCCGGGTTCCAGATCGCTTTGGGCAAAAACCGAGATCATATGTAGATCCTGATAAAGCGAGTCCTCAAGTGTCGGATTGGTGGCTTCCCAGGGCGAATAACCGGTGATACTATTCATCAGTTGGTACAACTCACCCGGGACAAAACCGCCGGTGGGATACACATAATCGGCATTCCTTCGCGTCCACATGGATCGCGGACTGAGGAACCTGTCGTTTGTAGGACTAATGTATGGCAACTTGAATCCGCCATAATAGGCCAGCCCGCCCAGACGCTGGTCGGCCAGAATACAATCCTGATTGGGAACACTATCGGCCTCATATTCGGCACCATAGCAATACATCAGCATTCGAACGGCATCGAAATCGGAACCGTTTTCACTTCCCGAGTCCGATGGTATATCCCAGTCGATGGCATCACCAAAAAATACCTGGCTGAAAGTTTCACTGGATTGATTAATGTAGCGCTGTTTCATGACGATAAAATCGCAATCATCGGTTGCAGTCGGTGCGAAATATTCGCATTCAAGGGCGATACTGGAATCCTGCGAGACAAACCGCCCCGAGTAACCATACTGATAATCGGAATATGTCGTCGAATCAGCCACAGGACTTTCAAGCGGTCTAAAACCATTGTCGTCCAGCCAATTGGCACCGAACATGTAGTAATTCAGAACCGTATCGGACCCGTTCAAATAACAGATAAAAGGGCTTCCTGAATATAGGTAGACCGATGACAGATCATCAGCTCCGGAAACGTTTTCGGTCGTATCGCAGTCATTGAAAAAGTCCAGGTTATACCCACCATTACCGTTATATCCGCCGCCGCTTCCAATATTACCGGCATTGCTGAACACAAGCCGTGTACACTCAGTTCGAATATCGGCTTCATCGGGGAACTGGACGGTATCGGCCACTATCAATTCGATAGAAATCGAGTCCGTACTGCCGCCAATTGCATCGGATTCGATTATAATATAACCAGTAACAAGCTCCGGAGTAGTCGTAATGGCTCCGCCATTATTCAGATACATCTCGAGTTGTGTGGAATTCGGGCTTAAATGCGAAATCGAAATCGGGCCGTAATTGCTGATATCGAGCCAGCCCGGTGTACCGTTTACCTCGACCACGGAAATCGATGATATGAATAAAGGCGCATTACCGACATTCTCCAGGGTAACCGTGTCGGTCAACTGTATACCCGGTTTTGTCCATGTCGGCTGGGTAATTTCCTGCGGTGTATAAACCAGAACAGGATTGGGAACCGGTTCGACGCATGGCAGGCGGAACCACTTAACAGGATTGGTTGTCCATATCCCGATGTTTTGCAGGCAGGAACCCGGGAACTTGTCATTGATATAGAGAACATCGAGATAATAATCGCCGGTGTAACTGCCCGAAGGATCGACGACCTCGATCAACTCAAAATCGGAAGAGGGATCGACCAGCATGCCGAATCTGGAAACGGTCGGGTAATGATCGGCATCACATTCATAAGGCACTCCCGAAGTATCACATAGCGGGGTCGGCGTATTGGTCAGGTTACGGGCGATATCCCAGTTATAGCCGCCGTTATCTGATACCGAAACATATATTTCGCCGTTTGCGGTTCCCGAATATCCGGCGCCTTCCCACCTGAGCGCCGCACAGTCATTGTAAATGCCGTTGTCCAGATCCAAAAATTGTACGAAAACGGCATAGAATTTTCCATCGCATTCCGAGAGCTGAGGTTTGCCGATACTCATTTCATTCCAGGCGCCACCCGTACAGGTGCTGTCATTGATTTCTTCATCGGCTATATTCCAGTTGGCGTCCTTGACTGTCCGAATTTCGTTATTGGCTTCATCCCAGTGAAGAAGCCGCGAGCCCCAGAAATAGGTGTAATCGCCCAGTCCGCCGACGGCCGGATCGGGCGGATTGATAACGCGGGCCGGCCAGAGGATGTGCAGGTAGTCCTGCGAATCGATCAGGATAGAAGCATCGGAATGTGCCAGATAACCTCCCTTGGTCGAATCGTAGGCGCTGACATTGACTTTGGGTCCCCAATTGGCGCCCATGTCGGAGGACATCATATAGTAAACATCGTTGGTACGCTGGTTAACACCCAATCCATCATCGATCCAGTCACGATCCCATGACTCAGGATCGCCCGGGTATGCTCCCGGAGGCGCCAGCCAGACCAGGGCGACTTTTCCGCTGATGCGGGATGCGGCAACCATCTGCGAAATACACGGGATGGTGTCCACGATCATGGGGGGGTACTCCCAGTAACCAAGCGTGTCCGAACCAACTCTTCTGAAATAGTGAACGAATGATTCGTCGATTTCGTTCTCGAGTTGCATTGCAAAGACATGAGTGACAGTATCGCCGTCCCAAACATGATAGGCCATATCCGGCCATACAAAAACATCTTCACCGCTTGTGATCTGGTCTGGTGGAACACCATATTGCATAAGGGAATCAGGGACTCTTCTTTTGTATGGAGAAAAGAAACAATTGACTACATCGAAATCATACCAGACTGTTGATGCATATCCGGCGCCTTCATCATGATGGTTGGCAATGACGGCCTTGCCCTCGGTATCGACATCAAGGGCAACATAGCCCGAGAAGTTGGTTCCCTGGCCCAGACGCGGATGAATATCACAGCCGCCGCCGATGCCGGCAAAAACAAAATCACCATCACCCGGATCGAAGGCCTCATATCCGGTGCCGCCATCGCCCCCACGGATATAGTCGGTTTGTTTAAACCAGATAATATGGACAATCTGATTGGCGCGCCAATCAATTTGCCGATTGGTGCGGCCGTTGCTCTGAAAATCGTGAGATGTAATTCCTATCTGGGTACCCGGCGAAGCAGTCTCAACGCCTGTAAATCCGAGTAATGCAGTACCGGGCGAGCGTTGTAACGGCCGATAATCTATATTTCTCTCGGCTCCGGCAAGTTTTGTTTTTGAATTCCTGGTTATGTATTCCCGATACTTCCAAACATCGTTATCGGCGGATTGTGAGGCGGAAACACTGAGTGCCAGACCGGCTGCAGACAATAAGGAGAGTATAACAAACGCCGATAGTTTTCGTGACATCTTTTGCTCCTTTCAGATTCTCTTTCTTCCATTTAGACGGACACAGGATGCAAAACATCGGAAAGTATATAACTTTCCAATATGAGTCGCAGAATAAACCTGTATTAATATTATATCGACCTGTCACCACCTCCCTTCACACAAGATTATTTCCTGCTTTAAATTATAAATTATATCATATCATAATTTAAGCCCGTAATGGTACTTGAAAAAACCGGAGATTTTAATATGGCGGTAAAAATGTTATGCTACCCAATATACGCAACATCAACAAATTGAGAACTGCTTACAATTAAATATCTATATTCATTCCAGTTTTGTCAATTATAAAATGGCAAAATAAAAACGGTATTCACTCTTAAAATCGTTAATCCTCTTATACCATAGTTGATTATGAGAACAAAACAATTTTTTTATATCATTCCGTGTCCATCATAAAAAGCATAACCTAGATCTTATCAGCCGGAATACGCAACATGGACTCCTGTATAGTGTGGTGCTTCTTGATTATTCTTCTGGCGCGAGATTTGGCAAAATTTTGACTCGGGCATTGTTTTTATGAATCCTTTTTGGTAAATTTTGCTCTAATGAACGAAAAAGAACTGATAATACAGGCTCAAGGCGGCGATTTTAAGGCATTCAGCCGCCTGATAGAGAGCCGCAAGGATAAAATATACCGTCTTGCCATGAAACTTACGGGCAACCGGGATGATGCTGAAGATATTGTGCAGGATACGCTTATGAAGGCAATTGATGCAATTGACAAATTTCGTATGGAATCATCATTCGGGACATGGTTATATACCATCGCCCTGAACAATATCAGGGCCCATGCCGGTGACAAGAAGAGGGAAGCCCTGCGACCGATCGATGATTATCTGCCGGGTTCTCATTCCGAGTCAACAAGTAAGGAGCTTTTTGACTGGGGCGATCCGCATCAGCAGTTCGAGCGCAAGCGATTAAATGATATGATTGAGACCGCGCTGGCGGAATTGCCGCTGAAATACAGCGCGCCGTTTACGTTAAGATATATAGAAGACATGCCTGTCAAAGAGGTGGCCAGAGTACTGGATCTCTCGCTGTCTGCCGCCAAATCCAGAATTTTGCGTGCCAGGCTGGCCCTTCGAGAGAAACTTTCAAATGTCTTCCGGGAGAAAAACAATGAAAGGCTGTAGCAAGCATATTCAACAGATTGCCGAATATATCGATGGCGAACTGGATGAAGCCCTCTGCACCCGCCTGGAGGAACATCTTAAAGAGTGCAATAACTGCCGGATAATGGTCGATACGCTCAAGCAAACGGTTGTTTTATGTCGCGAGGGCAAAAAAGAGCGTCTGCCCGAAGATATCGAATCCCGCCTTAATGATGCTTTGAAGAATAAGTGGGAAAAGAAGTTCGGGAAAAAATCCTGATTTAACCCGCCTGTTGCGACCGGTCGATTTTCCTCGTCATTTATTTATCTGCCCGTTTGTTGACTGATTTGATCCCTTTTTGATAGAATATCAATATTTTTTAGTCCTCACCATCATTTTTTATCGCCAGTAAGGTGTTGTCCTGTAATGCAATTTACAAAATATGACAAAATTTGTATTTTTTGTGAATCGTTTTTGGGCCTTTCCTATCTAATGGTTTAAATAGCGGGAAAAATAATCAGGAAAGGATAACCGATGAAACGATTTCTTACAGAATTTTCTATCAATCATCCCTGGGTGGTCATAGTGGGAGTGGTTTTGATAACCGCTCTCTTTGCCGCCCAGCTTCCGAATATTAAAATTGATACTGACCCCGAGAATATGCTTGAGGCCGATGAACCGGCCCGTATATTCGACCATGAGGTAAAGGATGAATTCAGCCTTTATGATTTCATTGCCGTCGGTCTGGTCGTGGAGGAAGGTGCTTTTAATCGGAAACATCTTTCCCATGTCTATAATATAATAGACGAAGTTTCCGAGATCGAAGGAGTCATTGTCGATGACATTATGTCTCCGTCGACTGTGGATGATATCAAGCAGGGTGATGATGGCATTCTGACCATTTCAACTCTTCTTGAATATGAACCGGAAAGCGATGAAGATGCGCGGTACATTCTGGGTCGGATAAAGGACAATCCGATTTTTAAGGGCAAACTTGCCTCCGACGACGGCAAGGCTGTGGCCATGTTTATTCCGATTGAATCAAAAAATATGTCGCGTTCGATTGCCGACGAAATTCAGACCATAATTGATAAGTATTCCACCGCCGACGAACAGTATTTTATCGCTGGTTTGCCCTTGGCCGAGGACAGCTTCGGCTCCGAGATGTTTAAGCAGATGGCGGTATCGGCGCCGTTTGCAGGAGCCATCATATTTTTATTGATGCTGATCTTTTTTCGTAATATAAAAATAATCCTCGCTCCCATGGTGGTGGCGATCATTTCGGTCATCTGGGCGATGGGATTACTTATTCTGACCGGCAATACGGTTCATATCATGAGTTCGATGATACCGATCTTCCTGATACCGATTGCGGTACTCAACTCGATTCATATTATTTCGTCATTTCACGACCGGTATCAAAAATACAAACACAAAAAGACGACTATCAGAAATACCATATCCGAATTGTTTATTCCGATTCTGTTCACCACGGTGACGACAATTGTAGGCTTTCTTTCTCTGGCGCTGACCCCTATACCTCCGGTGCGGGTTTTCGGGATTTTCGTGGCTTTCGGTATTTTTGTGGCGTGGTTCCTTTCTATCACCTTCAATGCGGCTTTTGCAGTCCTTATATCCGACAGGGCGCTCCGCAATTTCGGGCGCTCCGATGACAGTCACGGCCCGCTTTCGTGGATCATGCATGTCTTCCGTGATTTCAGCCGGAAACATTACAAGGGTATTCTGGTCGGGACAGCCGTGATCCTGGTGGTTGCCGCCGTCGGCCTCAATTTGATTGTCGTCAACGATAATCCCGTCAAGTGGTTCAAGCAGAATCATCCTCTACGCGTGGCCGACCGGACCCTGAATAAGCACCTGGCTGGAACTTATATGAATTACCTGGTCCTTGACGGCGGTGAAGAAGACGCCCTGAAAGATCCAGAGACCCTTAAATATATCGAGAAACTGCAGCGGCATCTCGAAAAGAATGACGTTGTTGGCGCCGTCACCGGTGTCACCGATGTTGTCAAGAAAGTTCGCTATGAACTGTTTAACAGTGATCCGGCAAAATTTGCAATTCCCGACAATCAGGACGAAGTTGCTCAAAATCTGTTCCTGTTCGAAATATCCGGAGGGGATCCTGATGATTTGTTCAAATTTGTCACACAGGATTATTCACGGGCCAATCTCTGGGTCCAGCTTCGCGAAGGCGACAATGAGTCGGTCATGTCGGTCATAGATGATGCCGAGCGGTATTTCGAAGATAATCCGCCTCCTGTCCATCTCGAGGCTAAATGGGCCGGTCTGCCCTATGTCAATGTTGTCTGGCAGGAAAAGATGGTCGGCGGGATGCGTTCGGCCCTGTTGAGTTCATTCGCCGTTGTCTTTATAATGATGGTCTTCCTTTTCCGTTCGCCGTTGCTCGGATTCATTTCGATGCTTCCTTTGAGTATCACCATCATGGCCATCTATGCGGCGATAGGTTATATCGGCAAGCCTTACGATATGCCGGTGGCCGTTCTATCGTCACTGACGCTGGGGCTGTCGATCGACTTTGCAATACATTTTATAAAAAGAACGAAATATATACATGAAAAAACAGGGAACTTCAATCAGACATTCCCTCAGATTTTCGAAGAGCTGGGCCGGGCGATCGGCCGCAATGTCCTGGTGATCGCGATTGGATTTGTCCCGATGTTTTTCTCGACGCTGGTGCCGTATATCACGGTCGGATCGTTCTTCTTTGCCATCATGATGGTGTCCGGAGCGGTGACGATGTTGCTTCTGCCGTCGATATTTATAATCTTTCGCAACCGTCTTTTCCCGGCAGCGGAAATTGTCAGTGAGAAAAGTAAAAAAATAGCCGTTACAGAATAGAGTTATTAAAACAGAAAATATTTGGAGGATAAAATGAAGTTTCAGAAGATTATTATGGTAATACTGCTGGCCCTGTTTTCCGGCTCAGTCAATCTCGCAGCGCAGGATAATAACAAGGCCGAAGAGATCATGAAGAAAGCCCATCTGGCCCTGTTTTATGCAGGTGATGACGGCGCTGCCGAAGTCACGATGAAAATAGTCAATTCCAAGGGCAAAGAGCGTCTGCGCGAGTTTACCATGCTTCGCCTCGATATCGAAGAGGGCGGCAAACAGGATTATTATACTTATTTCAAGAAGCCCAGCGATGTTTCGCGTTTGACTTTCATGGTTCACAAGATTCCGTTCTCGTCGGATAATCGCTGGCTGTATATTCCTTCCGTCGATCTGGTCAAGCGGATTTCCGCCGATGACAAAAACTCAAGTTTTGTCGGCTCCGATTTTACCTATGAGGATGTATCCGGCAGGCACTGGTCGGAAGACAATCATAAGCTGATCCGTGAGGAAAAACTCAATGGCCGTGATGTTTATGTTATCGAATCAGCACCCAAAGAAAAGTATAAGGGATTTGCGCGCAAAGTGTCGTTTATCGACAAGGAAAATTACCTGCCGCTGAAAGAGGAATACTACAACAAGAAAGACGCACTCAAACGCGTTTTCACGGCAGAGAAAGTCGAATTGGTGGATGGAATCCAGACTGCGACCCTGCGCAAGATGGTCAATGTTAAGAAAGATCAGTACACCACGGTGGAATTCAGCAGTATCAAATACAATGTCGGAATGAAAGAAGAAGTATTCACCGAGCGTTTTCTGAAAAATCCGCCGCGTAAATATATTCAATAACTGAGGGGATGATAACGATGTTAAGGCACAAATTTGTAATAATCACTTTTGCTCTGCTATTACTCATGGGTAGTCCCGCTACAAAAGCCGGGGAGATTTATCTCTCCGGCTTCCTCCAGGGCCTTTACGGCGGCGGACTCGACAGCGATAACCCGACTCCGACTGAGCTGACCGCGTCCGAAACCAGGCTGCAATTGAAACTGGAATCATTTTCGGACGGGGCTGAGTTTTTCGGCCGACTGGACTTTGTTTACGATGATTACAATGATCCCGGTGTGGACCTTGAACTTCGCGAGGGATACACGAAATTCCGTGTCGGCAACAATCTTGACTTTAAGATCGGCCGCCAGATTGTGACCTGGGGCACCGGCGACCTGATATTTATCAACGATCTTTTTGCCAAAGATTATCGTTCGTTTTTTATCGGGCGGGATGACCAGTATCTGAAAGCGCCCCAGAATGCTCTTCGGGCGGCCTATTATACCGGCCTGGGGACCTTTTCGGGAGTCTATACACCCCGTTTTACGCCAAACCGTATTCCGACGGGCGAACGTTTGAGCTATTATAATCCAATGGTCGGCGGTATTGTCGGCGGAGAGGATTTCTATTTTGAAGGACGGATGCCGGAAGCTAAATTGAAAAACGGTGAATTCGCCGCTCAATTCAGCAGATATTTCGGAACGGCCGATGTCGCCGCATACTTTTATCGAGGCTTTTATAAAAATCCGACAGGTATGGACATGGTGAATATGGAGGCCTATTACCCGCGGTTGAATGTCTATGGCGCCTCGATAAGAATGCCGGCCCTGGGCGGCATCGCCTGGCTGGAAACCGGGTATTATGATTCTCGAGAGGATATTGATGGCGATGACCCAACAATTCCCAATTCGACACTGAGTAGCATGATCGGTTTCGAGCGGCAGTTGACCTCGACTTTTACGGCTAATCTGCAATACCAAAATAAGACCATACTCGACCACGACACTTATCTGGCCAGCCTTCCGGAAGGATTCAATGAGACGGATGAGATGTATCATCTGATAACCAGCCGCGTTACCAAGCTGATGCTGATGGAAACACTGATCCTTTCCGGGTTTGTTTTCTATTCGCCGTCGGATGAGGACTTTTATGGAAGATTTTCCGTGAGTTATAAATATACTGATGCCCTGACCCTGACCATGGGTGGAAACATTTTTGATGGAAATGACGGATATACCGAATTCGGGGCGTTTCAAAAGAATGACAATGTATATATTAAAGTAACTTATGGATATTAAGGAGTGAGTATAATGACGCTGGAAAATAGTATCAGGCTTCTGGCCGGAATGTTGATTTTATTATCGGTCACGCTGGGGTATTTTGTTTCTCCCTGCTGGTTTTTTCTGACTGCCTTTGTCGGATTCAATCTTGTGCAGTCATCATTTACGAAATTTTGCCCGGCAGAGATGATTTTCGTCAGGCTGTTCTTCAATCGAAAAGCAAATTGAATTTCACAACGGGGGCGATTTAATTCGCCCCTTTTTTCTTATATCACCTCGACTTGTTATATCAATTATATTGACACAAGAGTCTTATTGCCTTATTGTTAAGCCCGATTCGTCAATTTCGATTTTAATATAAAAATCAGTTACATATATCTTCTGTCCGTATATGTATAATTGATTTTACAGAACAAAATAATAAATTACGACAATTATGAGTATTTGTAAACTTGTTGGAACAGACGGCAAACAATTTTATTCCCTTGTATTAACGCCGGGCAAATATATGGTCGGCCGTAATGCGGAATATGAATTATCCATAAGGCATAAAACGGTATCGAGAAATCACGCCGAGATCGAGGTCGAGGAAGATAGCGGCAAATGCTATCTTACCGATCTGGGGAGTCGCAACGGGACCTTTATTAATGGTCAGCAGTTGACTGGCCGCAGGGCGATCAAAATCGGCGACGAAATCATGTTCGGGCAAACTGAGTTTAAACTGACCGATTCCGATGTCCGTGATTCCGCAGGCCATGAACCGAATTTAACCCGGATGATCGATCCTGACCTGCAGAACTCTGTATTTATGTCGATTGATGAGGCGTTAATGCCTCTTAGGGCAAGGGCCCGGGAAAAGGGTGAAATCCTTTCGACCATGTTCGATATGGCCAAGATGCTGGTTCTGCCTGAACCGAAAGAGGTAATGCTCGAAAAATCGCTAGAGCTGGTCTCGCGGATTATTCCTGCCGAGAGGTTGGCAGTATTATTTGTCTCCGATGAAACCGGTGAGGTCTTTACCGGGGCCACCTTGTTGCCCGGAGGAAAAGATCCGGGGGATTTCAAACTTTCCAGGACCATTGTCAATCAGATTATCCATGGGAAAAATTCTATTCTGATCCGGGATCCTCATGAAGATCCGCGATTTGCCGACCAACAATCTATCATAATGTCGGAGTTGAAATCGGCCCTGGCGGTTCCGCTGTTCGATGTCGGCCGGGTGCTGGGAATTCTATATGCCGATTCCACCAGCCCGCTTCATCAATATACCGATGAGCATCTGCGTATTTTGGCCTCATTTGGAAATATTATCGCATCGCGGCTTCTGAATTATGAACTCCTGACGGAGAGACAGCAAAAACAGATACTTGATGCCGAACTGAGCCGCGCCTCAGCCATCCAGAAAAATCTCCTGGTATCCGACCCGCCTGAGACAGAGGGCTTTAAGATCTGCACATTTCAGGAACAATCACGTTCTGTCGGCGGAGATCTCTATGATATCGGGCGTTTGCCCGATGGACGGACTCTTTTTCTGCTGGCCGATGTTTCCGGCAAGGGGATGGGAGCGGCGCTTCTGATGTCGAATATTCTGGCCTCATTCAGGATTCTATATGACTCATCCGATTTTGACCTGACCCATGCCGTCGAGCGAGTCTCATCCCAATTGTTCCGGCACAGTGATCCGGGTGATTTCGCCACGCTCTTTATCGGGCTTCTGGAACCGGGCAAAAATAAGATTCGTTATATAAATGCCGGCCATAACCCGCCTTTGCTGGTCCGAAAAAATGGTGAAATAGAACATCTAATGGACACCGGTATGGTTATCGGGGTCCTCGATATACCTTCATGGAAGGAAGAAACAGCGACTTTCAATGAGAGCGATATCCTTTTTGTTTTCACGGATGGTATAACCGAAGCCCAGCATGAAGATGAAGAAGAGCAGTTCGGGGATGAACGACTGGAAAAGTTGATTGTAGAGAATCGGGATAAATTGCCCGATGACATTGTCAGATGTCTGATGGACGATATAAATGATTTTATGGGCGATGCTCCCAGATCGGATGATATAACCATTTTGGCCATTAAGAAGGCGAGACAATAATATTGGATGCAGATCAATCATTTGGGCATTTCAGGATAATCAAAAAGCTGGGTGAAGGCGGCATGGGAGAAGTCTATCTGGCCGAAGACCAGAAGCTGAAGCGAAAAGTCGCCCTGAAAATATTACGGCC
>Ga0190359_1001549_pt1 | contig 14405 bp, 12 predicted proteins | sample 48721823_MG_FD_161269 | JGI IMG/M metagenome (GOLD analysis project Ga0190359, IMG submission 161269) | Hydrothermal vent microbial mat bacterial communities from Southern Trench, Guaymas Basin, Mexico - 4872-18-2-3_MG | ecosystem: Environmental > Aquatic > Marine > Hydrothermal vents >... | reverse complement strand
GGATGTTGCAGAAACTATCAGTTATTTTAAATCAACTTGTATTATGGGCAGATTTTTTGTCTTTTTACAAGTTTATGAATTATTCAGGATAGGTTATCCTCTTCTGGCAACAATCCATGTAGAATTAAATCCACAATTGCTTTTTTTCTCTGCCCGATAAATTCAGCCTCAGATTCAGGACTAATTTGCCAAATAATCTGGTTGCTGGGTTTGGTAATGAAATAAAATGCGCACACACCGATAATACTAATAATTGTTTGTGTCGCATCTACGTGGCGTAATTTTCCTCGTTTGATAGTATCTTCAAGTAATCTCAATAATTTTTCAGGCATATTAAAAACAGAGTCACTGCCGCGTTTTTCCATTAGCCTTTTAATATGTTCACCACCACTGGCGTTCTCCCACATCATAATTCTTAATAAAGATGTATTTTGATTGAGAAAAGTAATATAATTTTCAACCAGATAGGCAAGAGTCTTCTTAAATTCCATATTTTTATTCAGGATTATATCAACATTGCTAAATGCTTTATAAAATATTGAAGACAGAACTTCTTCATAAAGATTTTCTTTGCTTTCAAAATAATAATAAATAATTGATTTATTTAACCCTGACTTTTCTGCAATTCTTTGCATGTGAGTTCCGTCATAACCATATTCGATAAATTCTTCTACTGCGGTATCTAATATACGCTTCTTTTTTTCTTTAAAGTCAAGTTGTTTCATGTTTTTCCCCAATTGTTTCATAAATCAATGTTAACATTTTTTGCAATATTTAATAAAATCGTTTTGGTTATTTTTGAAACCCGATTTTTATGATATATCGGCGATACATTTAATTGTTTTTCAAACTTTTCAATGGAAAAATTTAGTAAATCCAGAGGATACATTGGAAAAAATCCGCAATAAACGCCACAACTACCAATAAGAACTAATTCGGGCGTGATATATATGTTATTTATTGATTCCATTTGCATTTTTTATTATGAGAAAATTTTACTGCTAATTATTCCATATAATTTACCTAACCAAAAATGAGCGAATTTACGGCAGAGCCGGATTGTGAAGCCGAACGATTTCGTCCGTAATAAAAAACTTTTCTATTTTTCAACCTCTTGATCTTTAAATATTCCAATATTAATGCCTTGTGCATTTCGGTGCGAAACTCAAAAAAACGCAGGTTTTTAAAAAACCGTAATATCATGCTGTTATTTTTCAATCGCTATTAGCCCAAATTAATGCCAATTTTTGATAACAAATAGCTGCAATAAAAACACCCCTGCGAAGGTTATTTACATCATAATTCGTACCCAACATATTTATCATCGTATGACCATCATAACACATCACACAAACCTTCGCAAGGGTTAATAACTTTAAGCATCTTCACCATGCAATTTATTCATAAAACCTTTTTCCGTTTTATAGGAAATATGATCAACAATGCTATAAACAGCCGGCACAATTACCAATGTGAAGAATGTCGCCGATATCAGACCGCCAATAACCGCGATTGCCATTGGCGCTCTCATTGCTGCACCCTGGCCTGTACTGACTGCCATTGGGAACATTCCAATAATAGTCGTCAGAGCTGTAATTAAAACCGGTCTCAGACGGTCGCCACCGGCTTGAATAAGCGCCTCATGTTTTTCCATTCCCCCTATTCTTAATTTGTTGGCACGATCGATCAGAACAATTCCGTTATTTACCACAATTCCCGCTAAAATTATGGCGCCCATGAGAGATACTATACTTAAGGTAGTACCTGTCACAAGGGAAAGTAAAACTACACCAATTAGAGCCAATGGTAATGTAAACATAATTACAAAAGGATGGCTGAAAGATTCAAATTGAGCCGCCATGATTACATACATAAGGACGATGGCTAAAAGAAGCGCCTGCAAAAGCGTTGTAAAGCTTTCTTTCATGTCTTTATACGAGCCACCATATTCAATGAAATAGCCGGTGGGCAGGTTTCCTTCAATATCTTTTATTTTCTCTTTTACATCGGAAATAGTGCCGCCAAGGTCTCTGTCAAGAATATTGGCTGTTATCGTGGCTACGCGAACCTGATGTTCTCTTTCAATTTTTAACGGACCCTCACCGGGCAAAATTTTTGCCACGTGGTTCAGGGGAACCGTAAAACCCAGCGGCGAAGCAATATTTATATGTTCAATATCCGGCAGGCTGTTTCTGCTGTTTTCATTTAACCGGACACGGATATCAATTTCATCTCCGCCTTTTCTAAATTCTCCTGCTTTTGTGCCCAGGGTCGCGGTGCGTACTGCTGAAGCAATCTGTGCCACGGTAAGTCCATAGCGAAACGCTTTATCCCTGTTGATTACAATATGTTGTTCCATGTTTGCTTCTTTTAAGGAATTATTGACATCCCGAATACCGGGAACATCAGTAATTCGTTTTTCAATCGTATTACTTATATTTTTGAGTTCAGAAAGATCTTTCCCAAATATCTTTATCACGACAGGTGCAGATTCTCCACCTCCCATCATCATACCGGAAATATCGAGGACAGAATATCTAACACCTTTCAATTTCGGAGCCTTGCTTCTTATTTCCTCCATGATTTCATCGGAAGATCTGTCTCTGTCTTCGAGATCTTTTAACTTCAAAAACAAGGTGGCTTCATTAACACCACCAGGGCTGCTGGGGTCGGAAACTGCCATTCCTTCTCCCATAGTGCCTATGTTTACCAAAAATATTTTTACTTCATCAATGTTACTTACAATTTCTTCAATCTGTGAAACGACTTCATTGGTTTGTTCAAGTTCAGTACCCACCGGCATTGTTATTTTTAAAACTTGCATGGGCATATCGGACTTGGGCATAAATTCCGTTCCCATAAAAGGAATAAGCCCCACAGAGATAATAAAAAGGACTGCCACAATGCCGATAGTAAGCAGGCGGTGTCGCAACGTCAAATTTAGCAGTTTTAAGTACTTATTTTTGAATTTTTCAAACCTCTGCGAGCCGGAAGCTTTTTCATATTCTTTTTCCGAGCTTCTTTTTTTAAATAATATGGATGCAATCATGGGCACAATAGTAAGCGCAACAAATAATGACATAAAAAGGGCAAAGGACACTGTCAACGCTAATCCGCGAATCATTTGACCGGCAATACCGCCGCCAAATATCATAGGTAAAAACACCGAAATAGTCGTTAAAGTGGATGCGGTAATTGCCATTCCTACTTCAGACGCGCCAAGTTTAGCTGATGTAATTCTATCGTCCCCCAATTCAAGATGCCGGTATATATTTTCTATGACCACCACCGCATTATCCACCAGCATCCCCACACCGAGCGCCAGGCCCGCCAGTGTCATAATGTTTAAAGAATAACCGGCTAAATAAATAGGAATGAAAGTAGCAATCAAAGAAATTGGAATAGCCAGAGAAATTGCCAGAGTCGGGCGCCAGTTTCTTAAAAACAGAAACATCATTATAACAGCTAAAAGCCCGCCAATGATAGCGTTATTACTTGTTCGCGATGTAACCTGTCTGACTATTTTACCCATATCCATAATTTCCAGGAATTGCAGATTTCCAGGCAAACGTTTTTCCAGCGCGGCAATCTCCTTTTTAACAGCTTCGGCTACTGCTAAAGTATTGGCCCCCGATTCCTTGGAAACCATCATCATTACCGTCGGTTTTTTATTTGATCGGATATAATATCTTTGCTCTTTAAAACCGTCGATTACAGTTGCGATATCTTTGACATATATCGTATTTCCCGTTTGGCTTACTGCAACCGGCGTATTCTCAATTTCCTTGAGAGATTTGTATTCACCTATCGTCCGCACAAGATAATCATTTTGATATTCGGTTAAATGCCCGGCTGGCATATTTAAATTTTGCGCCGATAAGATTCTCACTACATCGTCTATAGAGATATGGTTTTGCTCGAGTTTTGCTTTATCTACTATGATCTGTTTTTCCGCTTCCTTACCGCCCATTATCATTATGGAAGCTACTCCGTTGATATGTTTTAAATCGGGTTCTACATCATCCTCAATAATTTTACGCAATTTATATGTATTTTCCACACCAACCACGCCATACATCAACACAGGCATTTGCGATAAATTTATTTTCAGCACCATTGGTCTTTCTGCATCATCAGGAAGCTGATCGGATATCAAATCAATTGCATCTCTCAAATCCTGGGCCGCAAAATCAAGATTTGTGCCCCATTCAAATTCAACAGAGACAACAGAAAAGTTCTCCTTGCTTTCTGATCTTAACGTTTTCATATCTTTTACAGAAGCAATAGCGCTTTCGATTGGTTTTGTCACTGTTTCTTCGATGTCTTCAGATGAAGCGCCGGGATATACTGTCACAATCGTCACTTGCGGATAATCAATTTCCGGCATCATTTCCAGACCCAGTTGTCGAAACGCAACTATGCCCAAAATTATAACTAAAATTGTCAGCATAGTTACCGTAACTTTTCTATTAACAGAAAATTCTGGTAATTTCATATTTTTAACTCCTTATCACTTTAGCGTTGCTTCAAAACAGACGCTTTTTTATCATTATCAATTCCTCGAATTAACTTTTAAAATTAGTTGTTCTGAACGGTAATCTTTGTGCTGTCTTTTAAACCAACATTACCGCTAAAAATAACCATTTCACCTTTTTGAACTCCGGAGAGCACCTGAATTTCATCTTCAGATTCAATACCTGGCACAACACTTCTTTGTTCGGCAATATTATTAACTGCAACAAATACAACAGAACTATCCCTGATAAAAGCGCTCTTGGGAATAACTAATGCATCTTTTTGTTCCTTAACGGCAATTGACAAGTTCACAAATTGGTTGGGCTTTAATTTATGATCTTTATTGTCTATCTTAATTTCAACTGTAAATGTCCCCGACATGGGATCTGCTTCAGGGGAAACAAATGATACTTTGCCTATAAATTGTAGATCAGGATAACTTTCTGTAGTAATAATTGTTTTCTGGTTTAATTTAATTTTGGAAATATCTTTATCCGATACCGTTATTTTTGCTTTTAATTGATCGATATTGACCAGCCGTAAGATTGCCGGTCCTGCCGGACTAAAAGACATCGGCATATATACTTCTCCAACATTTTTCATCTTTTCTGTAATAAACCCGTCAAAGGGCGCCCTTACTCTATTATTTCCTTTCATGAATTCGTAAGCAGCTTTTGCTGCAATATAGCCAGCTTTGACCTGGTCAAAAGTTTGTTGGTCTATAGTACCTGTTTTTTTTAATTTTAGCATGCGACGATAACTTTTAGCCGCGCTTTCATACTGTGCTTTTGCTTGCACGAACTGGGTGCTGTCCATAATTGCCAATAAATCACCTTTATGAACATAGTCCCCTTTTTTTACTTCAAACTTTAATACTTTTGCTGCGACATCAGGAGCAATATTAGCTGATTTTTCTGAAAAAAGCATGCCCGAAAAATGTAAATATGACGCGAAATCCTTTTGTACTACTGGTGCAATTTTAACATAATTTACGGATTGATAGGACTTTTTCTCATCAGTGCCATTATTTTGGCAGGACAAAAGCATAAGGCTTATTATTAAAAAACTTACTATCGTAATAGACTTTATTATTTTTCTCGTTGACATTTTATTTCTCCTCATTGATTTGGTGATTTATTTCGCAATGACTTTATCCAATTTTGCCAGGGCAACCTTATAATCTGCTAACGCGGTAATGTGATTTATTTTTGCCTGCGTCAACATCGTATTTGCATCCAATAAATCTGTGTTTGTCGCCATGCCTTGTTTAAATTTTTCATCTGTAACACGATAGTTTTCTTCTGCTTGCTGAACGCTTTTTTGTGTTGCTAACACCCTTTTTCTTGCTTCCTTTAGTTCGAAACAGGCTTGAGTCACCTCAAGAGTAATACCGTTCTTTAACAATTTTTTACCCTCTTCCATTTGCATATATTGATGTTTGGAATTAGCAATCTTATAATGAGTACTTCCCCAATCAAATATATTAAATTGTGCAACCAAACTAACGTCCCAGCTTTTATAAAATTTGTTTTCATATTCGCGGTTGGGGCGTTTATAATTGTAATTTCCCACTAAAATGATATTGGGCAAATATTCAGACCTTGCTAATGACACTAATTTTTTCCCAATTTTAAGATTTAAATCCATTTGTTTTAATTCAGGACGATTTCCTAATGCCTGAGCAACCGCACTTTCGGCGGGAATGTGTTTCAACTCATCGATCGCTTCAGAATCAAGTGTAGGTTTTAAATTTATTTTTGAATCCAATGGAATCCCAATTACATTACAAAATGCAATGCGGGCAATATTGACGATATTTTCCGATTTTATTTTAGTTACTTCGACATCAGAGAGCTGCACCTTTGCTTTTAAAAGCTCATTTTTGGTTAGCAACCCCACTTCGTACATTTTATTTAAATCATTAATATGCGCTTTTAATAAAGCGACGGACTCATTCATTGCTTTAAAAAATTGCTCTGCTTTGAGCACATCATAGTAGCTTTTTTTCACGTCAAAAATCAATTCTGATTTGGACTTCTGGTAGCCATATTTTTCCGCCTTGGCGCCATAGCTGGCAATCTTGTATCCATTTAAAATTTTAAATCCGGTAAAAATCGGCTGTTGAACTGTAATGGCTGCCCCATAAATATCATCATCGCCCATGGTTATTTTATCCGGAAAGCTAATTGGGCCGGGTGGCATTAATTCACTCATTTTTTCGAAAGAGATGTAAGGCGCCACATCGAGTCTTGTATAAGTAGCATTTGCCGAAACTTTTGGCAAAAAATTAGAGCGCGCTTCTCCGACTTTTGCTCTGGCTGCCTCTAATTTCTCTTTTTGCATTTTTAAACTGTGATTCTTTTTTAATGCTATTTCAATGCTTTGCTCCAATGTTAATTCTATTTTTCCCTGAGCAAAAACATTCGAAACCAATAAAATTGTTGTAAATAAAAAAATAATTCTTCTCATTAGTGTTTCTCCTTTTCAACTAAAATTCCGTTAAAAAATATTTCTTTTAACGCAGATAATTCATCCTCAAAACAAGAACTTTTTTTTTCGAATAGCCATTTAAAAAGCAAAGCATCAGTCATCCCCATTAAAGCAATGGAAGTGCTCCTTGTATCAATATTTTTGAAAATGCCTTTTTCTATCCCAGTCTGAAAAACATTCTCAATAATATGTAAATGTGCAAAATACGTTTCTTTAAATTTCCTGGCAATTTCATCCATAAAATTGTATTTTTCATAGATTAGGACTCTATAAAATCCTTTATTGTTTTTGTAAAAATTAAAATATACTTCAAGTGCCGTATTGATTTTCTCAATCTCATCATCAATTCCTTCAATGTTAGTTAATATCCCATCTTTTAATTGGTTCAATCCCCATTCTACTAAAGAGATAAAAAGATTTTTTTTACTCTCAAAATAGCGGTAAAGTGTGCCCTTGCCGATTTTAGCCCTTTGGGCTATTATGTCCATGTCTGCTTTATAATAGCCATTTTTTGAAAAAATCTTTAACGCAGCTTTATAGATTTGCTCTTCACGTCTTTCTTTGAGGTCTTTTTTTTTAGCCACAATATTGTCCTCCATTATTGTCAACACTCTTATAAGACGGACTCGTCAGTCATTCAATACGGACGGACTCGTCAGTCCGGTAAATATAATATAGTTTATTCTTAAAGTCAATACTTTTTTTCTAATGTGAATTCAAGTTCCAATTGTGACAGATTTAATTAATTAAGGGCTCTCCTGAATAAGAGTCCTAATATATTGGGAAAAAAGCAATTAGGAATTATAATTTAATTATTAAAACCATATATTTTATCAATATATGTCCAAAAAAGCCTGAAGTAGAAATGATGAAATACAGAAGTATATAGCAGCTTTTGATTCCTTTTCGCAGCGTTGCGGAACAGACTTGGAGTTGAATCGTTTGAAAAGTTGAATCAATCATTTATAGCAGGAATAAGTAAAGCAGAACATTCCGAAGAGTCCGTTAAAAAAGGAGATAATGATAAAGGGGATTCAGGCGGGACACCTTCAGGGAAGCCGGATAAAAAAGGAATTTTGATAATAGATGCATCAGTAGCGCTTCAGGATATCCAATTTTCTACTGACATTGATCTGTTAAATGATGTTAGAGAACACACAGAACGGATAATTGATGCAATCTTGGAACCTGGAGAAGGAGTTTGTGTAGATTATTTTCTGTGAAATTTTTAAAAGGTTATTATATATTCCACTTTCTCAAGTAGCTGTAAATTCCACTTTTTTGCGAACCGGCTCTTGACTTTTTATCATCATTGATAAAATAGATTTTTAAAAATTCATATATTTTATTGTAAAGAATATCACTTACTCTTATTTCCCTGTTTATGGTTCAGAATAAAAATAGGTCTGTAAAATTTATCCTGAATGGGTAAAAAATAGTTATTTATGGTTAATAAGTACCTGGTTAATATTGCCTAAAAATTTAGCCCTTTTTATAAGCTCAATAATATTAAATAATTACAAATAATTTATATGGCACATAATTTGCTTATTAACCGGACGGTTAATAATTGAGTGGAATTTGTTATACAGGGAAATGGAATGAGTATCAAAAGGAATATCTTAGTTGTTGATGATGAAGAAGGATTCCGAAAGCTGTTGAAAAAAGGACTTTCCAGAAAGTATCCTGACTACCAAATTTCCGAAGCAGAAAACGGTGAGCAGGCTCTTAATGTGCTTAACTCAGGAAGTTTTGATCTTGCCATACTGGATGTTAATATGCCTGAAATGGATGGATTTGAAGTCCTGTCGTATGTTCGTAAAAGCGAAGAAATAAAAAATATGCACGTAATAATGTGTACAGGATCTAATGATAAGGAAGATGTCCTAAGAATTATTAAGATGGGGGTTTCCGGTTATATTGTAAAATCAACAGATACGGATGAAATGTTAAAAAAGCTGTTCGGATTAATTGATAAGATATTTTCATCAGACTTGCTTATTGCCCGGAACAGTAACGAACAGGAGAAATTGGATAGTATAAAATCTGCAAATTTTAAGCTTATAATTGCAGATGAAAGTTTTGAATTCAGGCAGCTTGTATCAAAACTGTTTAGTATGTATTACACAATTTATGAATGTGAAAATATGAGCAGTCTTCAAAAAATTTGTTTCTCAGAAAAACCTGATGTTATTCTTTTTGGAAAAACCTCAGATACCCATGATTTGAGGATGATGATTCCGAGAGTAAGGCAGTTTGCTAAAGAAACAGGCGCTGTGTTGGTTATAGTTTATCCTAATAAAAATTTTAAAGATATGGAAGGACATAATAGCAATATTAACCATGATATATCAATTATAAGAACATTGAATCCCGAACTTCTTAAGGAACAAATCCGGAGAGTTCTTAAAATTCCCGAATTTAAATTTTCAGTAAGCGGCAGCAGTCTTAACATTGTTTTAAGAGAGGGATATCCTGGTGATGAAAATTCATCTGAAGAGTTGAAAACCAAGATAGCAGAATTACTGAACGATAATTATTCCGGATTGTATTTTGATTTATCACAATGGAAAAATGAATCTGAAGAAAAAGCGGAAAAAGAAAAACTGCTTTCAGGGTTGATACAGGATTTAAAGAAAGCAGACAAAAAAGTGTATGTCACAGGTAAAGATTTTTCAGAGGACAGTCCTCTTTCTGAATATGTTTTTAAGGAGAATGAATCAAAAGAAAAAACAGAATAGACATAATTTATAGTAAGGAGAATGTTATGGCAAAACAGAGAATAAAAGAAGAAGTGGAAATTGCTGTGCCAATCGGACTGCTTTGGGAAAAAATGCTTATAGTGCCTGTTGTTGGTATTCTGGATTCACGAAGAACACAAATTTTGATGGAGGATATGCTGGAGAGCATTCAGTTACACAAAGCAAAGGTCCTGATACTTGATGTGCTTGGTGTTGCTGCAGTTGACAGTGCAGTTGCAAATCATATTATAAAAATTACCAAGGCGACAAAGCTGATGGGGTGTGAGTGCATTATATCCGGCATTTCTCCTGCAATCAGCGAGACAATGGTAAGTCTTGGTATTGAAATTGAAGGCGTTGAAACAACTTCAGCTCTCAGTGATGCATTGGAACTGGCCTTTAGTAGGGTCGGGTATCGTATTGTAAAAAAAGAGAATTAGCAGGATTGCTTAATGGCTTTGATATCTCCTAAAAGGTCTTATAGTAATCCACTTCAAAGTATTGCTCTTGACGTAAGACGCAATTACATATCGGTGTTTATTAACATTGAACCGGACGATTCTGTTCTGGAATATTTAAAAAACGCTGTTTTACAGGAAATCCGTATCACTAGGGTAAAAAAAGTTATTATAGATCTCTCAGGTGTGAGGATTGTGGATTCCTTACTTTTTAAAAAAATAGAAGCTCTGTGCAAAATGATAAATATGATGGGAGCTGAGGCTGTTTTAACGGGGATCAGTCCGGGTGTGGCAGTTGCTCTTGTTGACAGTGGAGTTGATTTCAGTGATGTTTTGATTAAACAGTCCGTAGAAGATGCAGAGGAGTATATAGCTCAATTATGCAGGGGAAAATCGACATCGCAAAACATTAATGCGGATTATGAAGACCCTGAATCAAAGGACAATACTGATAATTCGGGGGAATAATTGAAATCTCAGAGAATAAAAGAAAAGGAACAATCAATCCGGATTATAATCAGAGATGAAAAATCAATTACCAATGCTGTTTATAAAGCAAAGGTTGCAGCACAGAACTGCGGATTCAGCAAGATTGACAGTACGTTAATTGCAACTGTTGCATCTGAACTGGCAAGAAATGTACTGGTTCACGGGTCAGGCGGAGAAGTTTCTATTGTAACAGTAAACAGCAATGGAATGTCTGGTGTTGAAATTATTGCAGAGGATAAAGGCCCTGGTATCCCTGATGTAGAGCAGGCTTTTAAAGATGGTTACAGTACAAGAGGGACACTTGGAGTAGGGTTACCGGCTGTAAAAAGAATAATGGATGAAGTGGAAGTTTCTACAGGCAGCAAAGGAACCCGCATTTTGTCAAGAAAATGGATCAGAAGATGATTAGTATTGATACGGGAATGTTTGTAAAATCATTGGAGCCGGATTTTTGCGGGGATGCTGCTGTGATCAAAAAATATGAAAATCGCACACGTTGTTTTTTGTTTGATGCCCTGGGACATGGCGAAGAAGCATGGAAAAGTGCTGAGTTGTGTGTCTCCCTGGTAAATGATAGTAACATGATTGATTTTGTTGCACTTGCAAAATTGATTCACAACGGGATAAAAGCAAAGCGTGTGCGGGGGGTTGTTGCAGGTTTTTGTGAGATTGATCATTCTGCACAAAAGATGGAATATCTGGCAATGGGTGATATTTCAATCAGGATTTTCGGACCAAACAGGACAAACTTAGTTTCATTCCCGGGAATAATAGGAGAAGTATACAGAACTCCTTTTGTCAGGAAAACAGATGTCTTCCCTGGTGATATTATTGTGCTTAATTCAGACGGGCTTCGAAATTCTGTGGCTGAAAATGAAATACAGAAGTTTCTGTCCGGTTCTGCTGAACAAACAGCCAGGCAGATAGTTACGAATTTCCGGAGAGAAACAGATGATGCTTCATGCATTGTCCTGAAGGTAAACAAATGACCCAAATCGGCAGTATAGTAATAAAAAATCGAAGCGAACTTACGGAAAAACGTACCAGGATTGCAGATTTAACTGCAGGCCTTGGATTTTCTGAAATTTACGCTACAAGAGTGGCAACGATAATTTCTGAAATAGTTACCCGTACACTAAAAAAAGACAGATTTATTCTTCTTAATGCTTTTTTAAAAAAGGAAGATAAAAATCGTTTTATTATATATGAAATAACTGCAAAAACAATAGATGTCGCAGATCTGAAGGATTCGATTTTGTCCGTTTTTAATAAAACAGAAGAGATGATGAAGAAAGACGGACAGCAGGTTTTCAGAGGATACTGTGCTTTGCCTGAATTTATTAATCCGCCGAGTAAAAAGAATCTGGACTTTTTAGGAAATGAATTCACAAAGCTTACAAAGGAAGAAGCTCTTGAAGCTGCAGAGTCATCCCACAGGAAAATTAAGACAGTATTTGATTCTGCGGTTCAAATATTGATAATAACCACAGACATAGAGGGTATAATAACGCTGATCAATTCAGGTACCCGAAATTTACTGGGATACACTGAAAAGAATCTTGTAGGGCAGTCATTTACAGATAAGATTATTGTGCATGAAGAAGTAAAAGAACGCTCTAAACAGTTTCTGAAAGAGACAGGCTTGTTTGTAAAGGGCTTTGCTTTATTTGCGGAGCGTATTCAAAGGTACGGCCAGGATGAGTGGGAATGCTCATACAGAAAAAAAGACGGTTCAACAATAATTGTAAATCAGGTCGGAACTGCAATAAGAAATGAGGACGGAGAACTTACAGGTTACCTGTTTGTTTCTCAGGATATATCTGCAAAAAAAGAAGCGGAAAAAGAGATACTGCGGCTTGCATCGGTTGTAAAGCAGGCAAAAAACACTATTGTTATAACTGATTTGAATGGTAATATAGTTTACGCCAATCCTTTTTTTGAGGTAACTTCCGGTTATACTGTAGAAGAGGCTCTCGGGAAAAATCCCAGAGTTTTAAAATCCGGTGTACAGGATGAGAAATTTTATGAGGAACTGTGGGGAACCATAACAAAAGGCAAAACGTGGAACGGTGTATTTGTAAATAAAAGAAAAGACGGAGCCCTTTATCATGAAGAAGCAACCATATTCCCCATACTTGATTCAGCAGGTGATATTATTAATTATGCGGCTGTAAAACAGGATGTTACACAGCGTATACTGGCGGAAAACGAGCTTAAAGAGAGTGAGGCGAAATTAAGATCTATAACCTCATCCGCTCAGGATGCAATAATAATGATGAACGATGAAGGGAAAATAACTTTCTGGAATCCTGCAGCGGAGAAAATTTTCGGATATTCAGTTGAAGAAGCGCTTAACAAAAAAGTTCATGAATTTATTGCACCAAGTGAATACAGGGGTCAATTTTATAAAAATTTCAAAAACTTTAAAAAAACAGGCAGAGGAAATGCAATAGGAAAGATTGTGGAACTTGAAGGTTTAAGAAAAAACGGCGAAAAATTTCCTGTGGCTCTTTCTCTCTCAGCAGTTCAGATCAAAGGCAGATGGCATTCTGTAGGAATTGTTCGAGATATTACTGATCAGAAAAATGCAGAAAAAGCATTAAAGGCAAACATGGAAGCCCTTAAAGAGAGCAATGAAGAGATAAAACGTTTTGCTTACATTGTATCGCATGATTTAAGAGCGCCGCTGGTTAATCTTAAAGGTTTTTCCGGAGAATTGAGAAGAGGTATGGAAATTCTCAATCCTGTAATTAAATCCGTCATTCAATCACTTGATAAAGATACGGCGCAGGATGTAAGGTACGCTTTTGAAGAGGACATTCCCGAAGCTCTCGGGTTTATTGAAACCTCTGTTGATAAAATGGACAGATTTATCTCTTCAATACTAACTCTTTCGAGAATAGGAAGGAGGGAACTGAAGTGGCAAACAGTGGATGTTAAACAAATTGTTGATGAAATTGTCAGGACTTTGTCACATCAGATTGGGGGAAAAGGTATTACAATTAAATCGGATAACCTGCCTGTAATTAAGGCTGACAGAACATCAATTGAACAGATTTTCGGTAATCTTCTTGATAATGCTGTAAAATTTATGGACAGGAAAACAGACGGAATCATAGAAATAGGTTATAAAGAAGATAATAAATTTTATACATTTTTTGTAAAAGACAACGGAAGAGGCATATCAGAAAAAGATATAGAAAAGGTTTTTGCTTTGTTCCGAAGAGCCGGAAAACAGGATAAACCGGGAGAAGGTATGGGAATGGCATATGTTCAGACTCTTGTTAAAAGACATGGAGGCAGAATCTGGGTTGAATCTGAAATGGGCAAAGGAACGGTTTTTTATTTTACAATATCAAAAGAACCTGAAAATACAAGCAGGAATTAAATATGTCAGTTAAGCAGACAATTCTTGTTGTAGATGATAATTACGGCCATGCAAAGCTGATTATGAAAAATTTAAGGCGGTCGGGGCTTAAAAATCAAATGGTACACGCAGACAATGGGAAAGAAGCGCTGGATTACATTTTAGGTCAGGGAAAATTTAAAGGAGAAGAACATATAAACAATGTGATTATGCTTCTTGATCTTAATATGCCTGTTATGGACGGATTTCAGGTACTTGAATATGTGAGGAGAAACAGTAAAATAAAGCATATACCCATTATTGTTCTTTCAACTACTGACGATAAAAATGAAATAAAAAAGTGTT
>Ga0190359_1001547_pt1 | contig 14412 bp, 9 predicted proteins | sample 48721823_MG_FD_161269 | JGI IMG/M metagenome (GOLD analysis project Ga0190359, IMG submission 161269) | Hydrothermal vent microbial mat bacterial communities from Southern Trench, Guaymas Basin, Mexico - 4872-18-2-3_MG | ecosystem: Environmental > Aquatic > Marine > Hydrothermal vents > Microbial... | reverse complement strand
ACAATGAGAATCAATATCATACCACTCACCAGAAACCAGATCCGGATTTTTTGTGCCTGAATTTCCTGTTGCTGTTGATTGAGCTGAACTGTTTTCTGATGGGTTTCAAAAGCAGTTTGAAGCTCGGCCAACTGCCAGCTCTTTTCATTGTTAAAGATCGTGTCTTTCAAAGCTATGTATGACTGGTATGCAGTCAGTGCTTTTGCCGGATCTCCGCTTTCTGTACAGATATGGGTCATGGTCAGCCACCCCTCCAAAAGGCGGTCTTCAAGATGATAGGTTTTGGCCTTTTGAATTGCCTGTTGATCCAGCATGATCGCCTGATCGAATTGCCGGTTCCTGGCAGCAATTTTCGCCAGTCCGATTAAAGCTCTGATCTCCTGATCGTGGGCATCAATCGATGCAGCCAGCATTAATGCTTTCTGACGATATTTTAAAGCTGTATCTGTTTTGCCTTCAGCGAAACAGACTCCTGCTTTTCCGTTCAAATTGGCAGCTTTCTCGAAAGAACCACCCGATGCAGCGAAGATATCCCCCGCCAACCGGTAATATTTCATAGCTTCATGATAACGCTGTTCTTCAAAGTAATTTTCTGCCAGCAGCGAATACACTGTGGCAAGTCCGCGTTCATCACCATGCTTTTTACGGTATGCCATCGCCTCATTTAAATACTTGTACGATTGCTGATAGTCATGTTGGTAACGGTATAAAACCCCCAGGTTGACAGCACAGTAAATCATACCTTGGCGATCATTAACCTGCTCAAACAGATGGTAGGCCTTAAGGATATGGTTTAAGGCTTGAAAATAGGTGCTTTTCAGCCTGTACATACCACCGATGTTGTTATGACCGTAAGCAATTTGAATGGTATCGTGTCTTTTCTCTGCCAATTTCAGGGCTTCACGGAAATAGTTCATGCTGCTATCGTACTCAGTGATTGTACGATAAGCCAACCCGATAAAACTGAGAGTTTCGGATTGATACTCGTCATGACCGGAATTCATGGCCAGTTTCAATGCTGCATTACCATAAAAGATGGCTGAGTCGGGTTGGTAATTGCGGTAAGCCCAGGCCAATTGATTCATGATCCGGATACGCTCCGTAACCGGTCCGGCTTTTTTTAATTCTGCTTTAAGGCTGTCGGTGTCGGTATTAGGGTTGTTTGACAACACTGCTACCGGTATAACCAACAGAAAACATCCAAGCCAATAGATGATTCTCATTAGGTTTAGATCAATAGACTTTCCTGCAGGTCAAAAATAACATGGATCTTATAAAAACATAATGGGCTAAGGTAATAATTATCAACTTTTTGACAAATGAATGTAAAAAAAATTGGAGATAAACAAAGAAAGCCTGTATCTTTGTGCTTTCAATTAAAGAAGCTATGACAAACAATCTGCATCGGCATTTTCATCATCATCATGTTATGAGGTGGAAAACCTTTGCAGACGCGTAAGATAAACCGAAAAAAAACGGAAGAGGCTTGCAGTTCTGCAAGCCTCTTTTTTTATGTTTATTATGAACACATTAAAAATTGCAATTCAGAAATCCGGCCGTTTGAGTGAACATTCTGTTACTATGCTGAAAGAAGCCGGAATGCATCTGACCAACGGCAAGCGAACCCTGTTGGCCTACTCCTCATCTTTCCCACTTGAAATTCTTTATTTACGTGATGATGACATTCCGCAGTATGTGGGAGATCAGGTTGCGGATGCCGGGATTATCGGAGAAGATGTACTGGTTGAATCCGGGAATAATCTGGAAATAATTCAGCGTCTGGGTTTTAGTAGGTGTCGTTTAAGTCTGGCTATTCCAAAGGAGATAGATTATAACGATCTTGATTGGTTCTCAGGGAAACGGGTTGCAACCTCATTTCCGAATATTTTACGCAACTATCTGGAACGGCATAATCTCCATGCTGAGATCCATGAACTGAACGGGTCTGTGGAGATTGCTCCGGCAATCGGACTGGCAGACGGTATCCTGGATATTGTATCTTCAGGAAGTACGCTGATCAGTAATGGATTGAAAGAGGTTGAAGTGGTGATGCAATCTGAAGCCATACTGGTGTCTTCTCCAAAACTCAGTCATATAAAACAGGTATTGCTTGAAGATTTCCTCTTCAGGATCCGTGCGGTACTCGCTGCACGGGATAATAAATATATCCTCTTGAATGCTCCTAATGACCGGATTAATGAGATATGCCGCATCCTGCCCGGAATGAAAAGTCCGACAGTGATGCCTCTTGCTGAACCGGGGTGGAGCTCGGTTCATTCGGTATTGAGTGAATCGCAGTTCTGGAGTGTCATCAATCAACTCCGGGAAGTGGGTGCAGAGGGTATTCTGGTGATCCCGATTGAAAAAATGATTGTTTAATTCAAACCGGATGGTGATGGAATTGATCGTTAATCCGAAAGAGAGAGACTGGAATATCATCCTGAAGCGGCCTTCACTGCGAAATCCCGTGCAGGAGCAACAAGTAGCTGATCTTATGAAGGATCTGAAAAACCGGGGATGGGAAGCCGTATTGGAGATGACCCGAATGTATGACGGTTATCTGCCCGAACCGGCACAGATCAGCCAACAGCAATTGAAGGAGGCCGGCAACCGGGTGCCTGTTGCTGTGAAAGAGGCCATTGCACAGGCAGCCAGGAACATTCAAACTTTTCACGAAGCACAACGACCCAAAGAATTGGCCGTTGAAGTATCCAAAGGGATTACCTGTCGCCAGCGTTGGGTTCCCGTGGAGAAAGTGGGATTGTACGTACCGGGTGGAACGGCACCGTTAATTTCTACCGTGCTGATGCTGGCTTTGCCTGCGCAAATTGCCGGATGCACCGAAATCATTCTTTGTACACCGGGTAATGATCATGGTGAGATTGATCCGGCTATCCGGTATGCTGCACATTATTGCGGAATAACACAACTATACCGGTTGGGAGGAGTACAGGCAATTGGCAGTATGGCATACGGACTCGGATCTGTTCCGAAAGTCGACAAGATTTTCGGACCGGGAAATTCCTGGGTCACCCTGGCTAAACAATGGGTAGCCGGTGAGGGGGTAGCCATCGATATGCCGGCCGGTCCTTCTGAAGTTGCTATTATAGCAGACCGCACCTGTCATCCCTCTTATATTGCCGCCGACCTGTTGTCTCAGGCTGAACACGGTAGTGACAGCCAGGTTTTGCTCCTCACGGATCAGGAGGATACTGCCCGTGCAGTACAGGCTGAAATCAATCGACAGGTAGAAACACTTCCAAGAAAGGATTTGATATTCAGTTCATTATCATCAAGTTACATGGTGGTGCTCTCCAACCGGGATGCAATGATCCGGATGGTCAACCGGTATTCCCCCGAACACCTGATCATTGCCATGGATGATTATGCAGACGTGGCCGGACAGATCCGGCATGCCGGATCAATTTTCCTGGGGCATTGGTCACCGGAAAGCGCCGGGGATTATGCTTCTGGAACAAACCATACCCTGCCTACATCCGGATTTGCAAAAGCTTACAGCGGGGTCTCCCTGACCTCATTTATGAAAAGCATAACCTGCCAGGAATTATCTCCGCAAGGCCTTCAATCTATCAGTATGTCTGTGACAAAACTGGCACGTGCCGAAGGTTTGGAAGCTCATGCCCGTGCTGTTGAGATCAGAAAAACCGGCAACCCGCAACCACTTTCGCTGCAATTACTGGTCAGATCCAACATACGTGCGCTCGAACCCTATTCATCTGCCCGAAAGGAATATGCCGGTCGGGAAACTGTTTTTTTGGATGCCAATGAGAATCCGTTTGGCAACGGGATAAATCGCTATCCCGATCCCCGTCAAAAGGAACTTCGACAATCAATTGCTGAATTAAAGGGTGTTATACCCGAACAGGTGTTCACAGGCAATGGCAGTGATGAAGTCATAGACCTGCTGATCCGGATTTTTTGTGAGCCCGGCCAAAGCCGGATATTGACATTAGATCCCTCGTACGGAATGTATGAAGTAGCAGCATCCATTCAGGATGTTAAAACCGATAAGGTGCTGTTGAATAGTGATTTCTCTATAGACATTCAAAAAATATCGGAACGGGTGTACTGGAATACACGCCTGCTTTTCCTCTGTACACCCAATAATCCGACCGGTAATATTATTTCAATTGAACAGATCCGTATGCTGACAAAACAGTTCAGGGGAGTGGTCGTAGTGGATGAAGCCTATATTGATTTTGCCGATGCCTCTTCGGCACTAATGCTGCTGAATGAATGTCCCAACCTGGTGGTTTTGCAGACCTTTTCAAAGGCATGGGGTTTGGCAGGTGTCAGACTGGGGATGGCATTTGCCCGGAAAGAGGTTATCAGTTTACTTGACCGGATTAAATCTCCGTATAATGTGAACCGGTTGACGCAGGAGGTAGTATTAAGCAGGATCAGGGAGGAGATTAGTGGAAAAATGACAAAGTGGAAAAGTAACAAAGTAAAAGAGATTGTGGCGGAACGTGAGCGAATGAAAAAGCAACTTCCTCAGTTTGATTCCGTGGTGAAAGTCTATCCGTCACAGGCCAATTTTCTTTTAGTCAGGATGACCGATGCCCGGGCGGTTTACCACTATCTTCTTGAACAGGGTATTGTAGTACGTGACCGATCCTCACATCCACTATGCGAAGATTGTCTCCGTATTACCATAGGAACTCCTGAAGAAAACGAAAAGCTGTTGCAATCCCTGCAAAAATTCCCGAAAACTTATACCAATACATACTAATTACATGGCAGAACGATATTTATTTATTGACCGTGACGGCACTCTGGTTGAGGAACCTGCTGATGAACAGGTGGATACATTTGAGAAGATTTGCTACCTGCCGGGCGTGTTTACCCATCTTGGAGAGATCGTCAGAAGGCTCGATTATAAACTGGTTATGGTGACCAATCAGGACGGACTGGGTACTCCGGCAAATCCTGAAAAGAGATTTTGGCCGGTTCATACCCGTATACTCGAAACATTGGCCGGGGAGGGAATTATTTTTGAGGAGGTGCTGATAGACAGAAGCTTTGCTCATGAAGGGCTGGATACCCGAAAACCGGCAACCGGGCTTTTGCAATCCTATCTTAACGGAAAGGCTGATCTGGGTCATTCATACGTGATCGGTGACCGGGAGTCAGATATGGAACTGGCCCGGAATCTGGGATGTCGGGGGATAAGAATATGGCAGAAGGCAGAAGGGAAAAGGCGAAATGAAGAGGAGGAAAGGCTGAAGGAGAAAAACGGAAGGGGAAAGATTAAAGGAATAAGGGTGGTTGAGAAATGGAAAGAGGTTGCAGATTACCTGGTACGCAGTGAGATGAATGCTGAAGTACATCGAAAAAGCCGTGAGACGGATATCCGGGTGCAGGTGGTGTTGTGGGGAAACGGCCAATCGCAGATTGATACGGGTATCGGGTTTTTTGATCATATGCTGGATCAACTGGCGCACCACAGCGGGGCCGATATCGAGATTATTGTGAAAGGGGATCTGCATGTGGATGAGCACCATACCGTGGAGGATACGGCTATAGCACTCGGACAGGCACTGCGGGAGGCATGGGGTGATTTGAAAGGGTTGCAACGGTTTGGGTTTGTGCTGCCAATGGATGATGCCCGGGCACAGGTTTCAATTGACCTGGGAGGGCGCCCCTACCTGAAATGGGATGCAGTGTTCAAACGAGAAAAGATCGGGGAATTACCCACTGAATTACTGCCCCATTTTTTCAGGTCGTTTGCGGATGCATCGCGGTCGACCATCCATATCAGTGCTACCGGAGAGAATGAGCACCATAAAGCCGAAGCTGTTTTCAAGGCGCTGGCCCGGGCTCTCCGTCAGGCCTGGTCGGGGTCGGTATCTGAAAATGAAATACCCACTACAAAAGGAATGATCGATTAGATGCAGGTTGTTATCATTAAATACAATGCCGGAAATATCGGTTCTGTACAACATGCCCTGAGGCGCCTTGGGGTGCAGGGCATGGTGACGGATGATCCGCAACTGATCAGGCATGCCGACCGGGTGATTTTTCCCGGTGTCGGTGAAGCAGTCACTACCATGAAATACCTGAAAGATAAAGGATTGGATCAATTAATCGGCTCGTTGACCCAACCGGTGCTCGGGATCTGCCTGGGGATGCAATTGATGTGCCGTCATTCGGATGAGGGTGCAACGACCGGAACCGGGATTTTTGATACCGCGGTAAAACGATTCAGGATCGATGAGAAAGTTCCTCATACAGGATGGAACCAGATTATCATCGGAGATTCTCCTTTGTTTGACGGATTAACAGCTGAACCATATCTCTATTTTGTACACTCTTATTATGCCCGTATCTGCCGGCATACTGTTGCTGAAACCGTTTACGGGATCCGGTTCAGTGCGGCATTGCAAAGGGATAATTTTTTTGCCACGCAATTTCATCCTGAGAAGAGTGGCCGGGTGGGCAGGCAAATCCTTAAAAACTTTTTATCCTTATGATTCATCTTATTCCGGCAATAGATTTGATGGAAGGCCGGTGTGTACGGCTCCGGCAGGGTGATTTTCATTCGGCTGTCATCTATTCGGATGATCCGCTGGCCCGGGCGCAGGCGTTTGAAAAAGCGGGTGTCAAATACCTGCATGTAGTAGATCTGGATGGAGCCCGGACCGGTATTCCGGTCAATATCCGGGTATTGGAAAAACTCATTAAAGAGACATCACTGAAAATTGATTATGGGGGAGGGATACGCGAGCTGAAAACTATCCGGCAAATACTCCGGATCGGTGTGCACAGGTTAACCATTGGCAGTCTGGCAATAACCCGTCCCGATAAATTGCTCGAATGGATTGAACTCATAGGCGCCAACCGGTTCATCCTGGGTGCTGATATATCGGATGATAAGCTGGTATATCACGGCTGGCAGGAGATCTCTTCGGTCACCTGGAGGGAGTTCATCGGCAGATGGAGTGGAGCCGGAATAACCCGTTTTATGGCAACCGATATCAGGCGGGATGGTATGATGCAGGGTGTGGCTATCCGGCTTTATCGGGAGATCAAATCCCAATACCCGGATATAGAGCTAATTGCGTCCGGAGGAGTTTCAGGATGGGAAGATATTCAGGCATTGAAAAAAATGGAATTATCCGGAGTCATCATCGGGAAAGCATATTATACAGGAAAGATCACACTTGAACAAATCCGTAAATACAACCGGTCATGTTAGCTAAAAGAATCATACCCTGCCTGGATATCCGGGATGGAAGAACGGTCAAGGGGATCAATTTTGTGAACATCCGGGATGCCGGTGATCCGGTTGAACTGGCTGTTCGTTATGTGGAGGAGGGGGCTGATGAGCTGGTGTTTTTGGATATTACCGCGACACACGAAGGGCGTAAAACCTTTGCCGGTCTGGTGTCACGCATCGCACGGGAAGTAGATATCCCCTTTACCGTGGGTGGGGGGATCAGTGATTATACGGATGCAGCCAGACTACTGGATGCAGGTGCCGATAAGATCTCTCTTAATTCGGCAGCGGTGAAAGATCCGGCGGTTATCGATCAACTGGCCGGGCGATTTGGCAGTCAGTTTGTGGTACTGGCCATCGATGCACATGATCCCGGCCGGGAGATTCCTGATACGGGAAGGGAGTGGGAGGTTTATATCCACGGGGGCAGGATTTTGGCCGGCCGCGGGCTATTTGAGTGGGCTCGCGAGGGACAGGAACGGGGATGCGGGGAAATTCTTTTTACCAGTATGGATCATGATGGATCCAAAAATGGCTACGCATGTGCCACACTGGCAAAATTGTCGGGAGAGCTGAATATCCCGGTGATTGCATCCGGCGGGGCGGGATCCCGGGAACATTTTCTCGAGGTTTTTACTGAAGGCAAAGCAGATGCCGCTCTGGCTGCCAGCGTATTTCATTTCGGGGAGATCCCGATATCCGGATTAAAACGGTGGCTTGCCGATCAGGGAGTGCCGGTTAGATTAAGTTAACAGCGAAACAAAATAATTTTCAAAACCGATATGGAAAAACCGAATTTTAATAAAGAGAATGGATTAATACCGGCTATTGTACAGGACGAGCAAAGTCGAAAAGTATTGATGCTGGGTTATATGAATGAAGAGGCTCTGCAAAAGACCCGCGCAACGGGAGAAGTGACTTTCTACAGCAGGTCGCGTAAAACTTTATGGACCAAAGGAAAAACCAGTGGAAATACGCTTTACCTCAGCAAGATACTGATTGATTGTGATCAGGACACCCTGCTTATACTGGCCCGGCCTGCCGGTCCGGTTTGCCATAAAGGAACGGATACCTGTTTCAATGAGATCAATGAAGCCGGACTGCTGTTTATCGAGTACTTAGAAAACCTGATCATCGACCGGAAGCATAAATTACCGGTTGATTCCTATACGGCAAAATTGTTTCGGGGAGGAGCAGAAAAAATTGCTCAGAAAGTGGGTGAAGAGGCTGTTGAACTGGTAATAGAGGCAATGAAAACAGCGGATGACCGGTTTTTAAATGAAGCGGCCGACCTGGTATATCATCTGTTGGTTTTGCTTGCCGAAAGGGGATATGCGCTGAAAGATGTGGCTCATGTTCTGGAACAAAGACATCAAAAAGAAGAAAAATAAAGGTTGACCTGTTGGAGTGGAATCCTTGCCAGAGGAAATGAATGAATTCGTTTTAACGGTGTCCCCCTCCCGTTCGACGATTTCAGGTTCAGCCAAACCCTTCATATCCTGTGTTAACGGACTGTAAATAACTCCGAACAGGCCAACCTGTTACCCTTGTCTTTCCATTACTAAAAGTAGATAAAAAATTGTAAATACCAATATATCAACACCTTACAATGTTATATATTTTGTTGAACCAGTTGTTTGGGTAGATAATCGTGTGGAATCATTTAATAACCGAATAAACGAATAAACAAATAAACTGTTCTCTTATTGTCAAGTTGCCTGGTTTTCAGACATTGACTGAATTTTATTGTAATTTTATGCAGTTTAAGTACAGGATATGGAGAAAAAGATTTGGGATCAGCTGACGGTGAGGGATTTAATCTGGGAGAGTTTTGATCGTTTCACCACACAACCGGCTTGTGGATTTGTAAACAACAGGGTGTATACTTACGGAGATGTACGAAGTCATGTGGAGCAGGTTGCCTTTGCTTTTCGTAAGCTGGGGTTGGGTAGAGGTGACCGGGTAGCAATTCTCGGAAATAATTCGCCACACTGGGTGATTTCTTATTTTGCGATACTTTCATTAGGAATTATTGCAGTTCCGGTATTACCGGATTTTCATACGGATGAAATCCGGCACATCATGGAACATGCCGGTGTGAATCTGTTGCTGATCAGTCAGCGTCAATTATCCAGGTTTACGGATGAAGAGCGACGGTCTTTGCCGCGGATGATGCAACTGGATGATTTCTCAATGGTTGCTTCGGGCACCTCTTCAACGGAGGAGACGAACGTTCTGTACGGTTCTTTCGATCCGATGGGAATTGCTGTTCAACCGGATGATCTGGCATCTATTATTTATACTTCAGGTACCACCGGATTCAGCAAAGGAGTGATGCTGACCCACCGGAGTCTGGTTGAGAATGTCAGGCAGTGTGCATTGATCGAGCCATTGGAGAAGGGGGAGGTTTTTATTTCAATTCTTCCGTTATCTCATTCTTTTGAAAACACGGTAGGATGCCTGTTGCCGTTCAGTTTTGGTGCCATGACCCATTATCTGGAGAAGCCGCCTACGGCATCGGTATTGGTACCGGCTCTGCAAAAAGTCCGCCCAACCTATATGTTAAGTGTTCCGTTGGTGATTGAAAAGATCTTTAAATCCCAGGTGAAGGGTAAATTTGAAAGTAAACGGATACTTCGGTTTTTATATGGCCTTACACCCGTCAGAAAAATTCTGCATCGCATAGCCGGTAAAAAACTGATAGCCACTTTTGGCGGCCGGTTGAAATTTTTCGGTATTGGCGGAGCAAAACTGGATTATATGACCGAGCGTTTTTTGAAGGAGGCACGATTTCCCTATGCCATTGGATATGGTTTAACCGAAACAGCACCGTTGTTAAGCGGGGTGGGTGTGGCTGAGACAAGGTTTCAATCGGCCGGCCGGCCGGTTGACGGGGTAGAGATGAGAATCAATGAACCGGATCCCGAAACCGGCATTGGTGAAATCTGGGCACGGGGGGTTAATATCATGAAGGGTTATTACCGTGAGCCTGATATAACCGGTCAGGTGCTTACTCCTGACGGCTGGTTCAGAACCGGGGACCTGGGTTTAATTGACCGGGATGGATTTCTATACATTAAAGGCCGGTTGAAAAATGTGATCGTGGGAGCTTCGGGAGAGAATATTTATCCTGAAGAGATCGAATCGGTCATCAATCGGTTTCAATATGTTATGGAGTCATTGGTAATTAATCGGGGTGGAAAACTTGTGGCGCTGGTCAGGTTAAATTATGAAGAGTTGGAGCGTCAATTTAAACAGATGAAAGCAGATGCCCACCGATTGATTGATGAAAAAGCAGAGCAATTGAAAAATGAGTTGCATCAATTTGTCAATGAGCGTGTAAACCGCTACTCAAGGATACAGATGATTTACATCCAGGAAGACCCTTTTGAAAAAACTGCCACAAAAAAGATCAAACGGTTTCTTTATAAATGATTTACACGTTATTACATCGGGATCACGGAAGAGGTTGAAAATTTATTTCATCGGTGCACCATACGGTACAATCCCGGAATTACCAAGAGTGAAAGAAACATCGAGAGGCTCATTCCCCCAATCATGGAAATAGCTAATGGTTGAAGCATCTGTGCTCCTTCTCCCAGGGCAAGCGCCAATGGCAAAAATCCGAATATAGTGGCAATGGTGGTCATCAGTATGGGGCGCATACGTACGCGACTGGCCATCAACAGGGATTCAGAAACATCCGGATGGTCTTTCAGGTATTTCTCGGTATAATCAATCAGCAGAATACCGTTGTTAACCACCACACCCACGATCATGATCATTCCCATAAAAGCAGAGATATCCAATGGTATTTTGGTAATCCAGAGCATAAGAAAGACTCCGCTTACTGACAGCAATGTGCCGAGTAGTATTACTCTTGATGTCAGGAATGACCTGAATTCAAACAGCAGGATCGTAAAGACCAGTAATATACCGAAGGCAAGGATCAGCAACAATTCATGAAATGCCTGCTGCTGGCTTTTATACTGTCCGCCGATTTCAACTGTAATCCCCGGTGGGATAGGTGTTTCAGCCAGCATCTTCTTGACGTCTGTAATGATGCTGCCCAAATCCCGCCCTGAAATGTGTGCTTTGATATTGACAACCTGGCTGAGATTCTCATGATCGATATCGGTTTTACCCGGAATCTTTTCTAAAGAAGCAACCTCTTCCAGGTTCAGGGTTCGATCAATGGAAGCCAGGTATATTGGCATCCTGCGTATCTTTTCGATGTGGTTAAAATCGGATTTGGGATACCTGACTCTGACCGGGATCATTTTCAATCCCTCCATCATCTGGGTGACATCATCTCCCCAAAGGGCCATGTGGATGGCATCACTGACCTCCTTAACCGAAAGTCCGTAACGACTGGCAGCCTCCTCATTTACACGGATAGTAAATTCAGGCTCGTTGGGGGTAAATCCCGGATATACATCCACTGCACCGGGGATATTTTCAAGAGAATCGGCCAATTGCAGGGCGGTTTGTTGAATCAGCAGTAAATTATTACCGAAAACTTTCAATACGATGGGTGCAATCTCTCCGCTCAAATCATTTAGCCGATCAGGCAAAACCTGGAACAATTCGGGTTCCAGCCGTGGTTCGTAAGTTTTATCAAACTGTCGCAGATCGTCCATGATCTCAAATGAGGAGCGTTTATGCTTCTCTTTCAGATTTATAACAAAATCCCCGTCGTTTGCATGGGTTCGCGGATGGGCAAGGCTCCGGCCGGTACGTAACGAATAACTCTCAACCTCGGGCATTTCCATAATATGTCTGGCAATGCTTGACAGCATACTTTTGGTGCCTTCAATGGAACTGCCGGGTGGAGCAATATAATCATGCACAATGGTGCCTTCATCCCACTCGGGGAGAAAACCACTGGGAATGTGGGTGTAAGAGTACACAGCTATACCACCGAACAGCAATACGAAAAAGAGTGTCAGCCAGGAGTGCTTAAGCAGATAACCCAGCAATTTCTGGTGTCCTCTAACCAGCGCCGGCATCACCCGTCCCGGTTTTTTCGGGCGGTTGGAGATGAACACTACCGAGATAGCCGGTGTCAGAAATACGGCCAGCAACATAGAAACCATGATGGCAATGGCCAGAGTGGAGGCCAGCGACCTGAAAAAAATACCGGCTACACCTGAAAGAAAAACCAGCGGAATGAAAACCACCAGCGTTGTAAGCGTGGCTCCCAGTAATGGAGGTATAATTTCTGAGGTGGCTTTAACCACGGCTTCTTTTTTAGTATGCCCCTCATCCAGATAACGTTCAATATTTTCAATCACTACGATGGCATTATCTACCAGGATACCTATTGCGGCAGCGAGACCTCCCAGGCTCATCAGATTCAGATTCATCCCGATCATCCGGATAAAGATAAAGGAGATCAGCAGGGCCACAGGGATGATGAAAACAGTGATCAGTGTGATCCGTAATCTTCTTAGAAACAGCAGAAGAATTAAAAAGGTCAGTAAAGCTCCCAGAAAGATGGCATCCCTTACACTACCGATGGAACGACGGATGAAGTCGGTCATGTCATACCATTTTCTGACTTCCACAGATCCGGGAATCACGCGGCTCAAATCATCCAATCGTTTGCCGACCTCTTTCATAATGCTCACGGCATTGGTTCCGGGCTGTTTGATGATGGTAATCAGCACAGCCGGTTTCAGGTTGCTTTCACAGGCGATAAATGTTTCACGTAATGCCGGTTCAACGGATGCAATATCAGAGAGATAAACCGGAGTGGGACCGTTACGTTCCACGATGGTATTTTTAATATCATCGATTTTCAGAAACCGGTTATCCGCGATATTCAGGTAGAGTTTGTTGGATTCATTCAGGCGACCCACATATTGAAGATTATTGGCACTTTTCAGTGCTTTTTCAACTTTCAGATAATCCAAGTGCAGGGCAGATAATTTTTGAGGATCGAGATTCACCCAATACTCCCGCTGGTGCCCGCCCATGATCTCCACATTATACACACCCGGAATACTGGCCAACTGGGGACGTATGGTATAAATTCCCAAATCGCGCAACTGCATCAGATCCAGTTTGTCTGAAGTCAGACTGTATCCGGCAATGGGATAGGTAGAAGTAGTAAACCGGCGGACTTCAAGCTGGACGCCGGGTGGCAGTTCATGCTGAATTCCGCTGACCTGAGCCTGAACCAACTGATAGGCTCTGAACATATCCTGATTCCATTCGAAATCGATATTTACCTCGGCTGAACCCCGACTGATGGATGCCCGTACGGTGCGTACCCCTTCAACCATCATCGCAGCCTCTTCAATTGGTTTGGCCACCTCCATTTCCATCTGTTTGATAGGAGCCAGGCCATAATCCACCAGTACCGCAATACGCGGAAAAGTGGCATCCGGAAAAACACCTTCGGGGATTTTAAAAATAAAGTATGTACCGATCAGTGCCAGAAAAAGTGCCATAAAGATCATGGCCCTTTTGTGAATGACTGCAAAACCTGATAATCCTTTCATTGTACCGTTACCTCCATACCATCGGTTAATGAATAGGATTTTTTCGTAGCTACTGACTCTCCTTCCTGTAACCCTGTAAGTACTTCAACCATCTGATCCTGTTTGATCCCTGTTGTAATTTCTCTTTTACTGACCCGGTTGCCCTGTACTACAAAACAATAATATACTCCCTCCTCTTCAAGCAGGGCCGAACGGGGGATCGTGAGTGTTTCAGCATGTGTTTCACCCGCAAAACAGATCCTGACCATCATCCCCGGTCTGAAGCGCAGGGCAGTGTTATCCAGGTTCAGGCGTACCGGTATGGTTTGCCGCTCTTTGTTGACCTCTCCGCCAATGGCTTTAACCGGGAGCAGAAAAGGCTGGTCAAGATAATCCAGAAATATCACATGCAGGCGGTTGAGCTGACGCACACGATGCAAAAAACGGATGGGCAGGTCAGCATAAATATCCAGGTGTTTGAGATCGGCAATCCGGACAATTGATTCTCCTTTGGCCACTACATCCCCGGTATGTTGGTACACGTTGAGTACGATACCTGAAATGGGACTATGCAGCGGGATTTCGCGTATCTCGTTTGACAATGCTTTACGCTCTGCGGGATTGATTTTATCCAGTACCTGGAGCAGTGCTTCACGCATGGGGGGAGTGATTACGCCCAGTTTTTCT